>ERZ795050.2952-NODE-2952-length-17648-cov-15.654010_pt1 | contig 17648 bp, 14 predicted proteins | sample MGYA00375134_ERZ795050 | MGnify/ENA primary metagenome ERZ795050 (study PRJEB30179, sample SAMN05720221) | activated sludge metagenome | isolation source: Anaerobic digester | place: Japan | collected 2015-05-26 ... | reverse complement strand
AATGGCAATGATACAGTGCGAAATGTGAAGTTCGTAGTGCGAAATAACCTGCAAGAGGGAGCAAACAACCAGAAACTTGTAACCATTACTTCCAACGGCTGCTCCGATACAGCAACAAAAATGTTAACTGTCTTTGCGAGTCCTTTTGCGTCCTTTGCGGTGAATGATTCAACCCAATGCCTCGATTCCAACTTCTTTGACTTTACCAATCTTTCAGTCATCAGTAATGGCACAATGAGTTATATGTGGAGTTTTGATGACAAAACCTTCTCAAACAGGGATATTACTTCTTACAGCTTTAAGAAATGGGCAAAATACCCTGTCAGGCTTGTGGCGATGAGCGACAAAAACTGTCCTGATACGGCTGAAAAAGAGGTGTTTGTATTTCCCAACCCCACGGCTGCCTTTGTCTATCTCAACAACTGCCTCGAAGATACCATGTGGTTCTTCGATAAAAGCGGTACCGATTCCGGCATCATCCAGCAATGGTACTGGGACTTTAAGAATGGCAAAACCAGCACCATGCAAAATCCGTTTACCATGTATTATGATTCAGGGCAAAAAAGCGTTACCCTCGTCAGCACCAATGATTTTGGCTGCAGCCACGATACCACCCGCTTCTTCCGAATTGAAACACACATCTCCGCCCCTGAACTCGAACGGGCTACGGTAACCAATGATAATCAAATCCTTATCGAATGGAAACAACCCCATGAAGGTATCCCCATGCTCTACCACCTTGAAAAATCTACTGATACCCTCCTCTGGAATGAAATCATTCAAACCGATAATAAAACCCTTCAATACATTGATCCTCTGGTAAATCCCTCACACCGAAGCTATTTCTACCGTGTCCGCTCCACAGACAGCTGTCGGTACACCGGCAACTACAGTAATTATGGCAAAACCATCCTCCTGAAAATAGACACCACCGAACAGTTCCCTGTCCTCTTCTGGACGCCCTACGAACTCTGGAAAAACGGAGTGGAAAGCTATGAACTTCAGGTAAAAAGCCAGTACTACAAAGACATCAGCGATAATGATGATTATCAGACGGTTGTCGCGATCCCTACATCCCAAATCCCCCATCTGAAATCCGAAATTATCCAATCAGACAGCAGCACCAGACTCAACTCAAATTATTACTGTTACCGTGTGGTCGCCTACCGCCATCCCGACCGGTTAACTTCCGTTTCCAACATCGTTTGTACACCCACACCTTTCCGCCTTTTCATCCCCAATGCCTTCACCCCCAACGGAGATGAGGTAAATGAAGTCTTTCGTCCTTTCGGCATTTTTATCCGAAAATATAATCTCGTGATATTCAATGCGTGGGGAGAAAAAATCTTCGAATCCAACGACCCTGAAACCGGCTGGGACGGCACATTTAAAGGGAAACCCTGTCCGGTCGGCAACTATTACTACCAGATCAATGCAGAAGGAACGCAAGGCCAACGCAGGCTGGTAAGCGGGACGGTGTTGCTGATGAGATAAGTTTCTGTAAGTAGGCAGCAGGCAGTCTGTAGTAGGCACGGACATCTAACTCACCCCCAGCCGCTCTCTTTCGAAAAGAGAGGGGAGCTGATGGCGTTTCGGGACAGTCTTCAGCAGGAACGGGAATCTTAAAACCGGAATCCGGAACAGGGAATACTGAAAATCATAAATCGTAAATCGGAACGTGGAACCCGGGGCCTATCCCGGTTATTTTAAATAAAATCATTTTGGTAGAAAATTCCTGATTTTCCCCATATAGCTCTGAATATCATTTTTTAATGCATTCATCCTATTTTTGCCCAACTTAATTAATGATGAAAAAGGTAATATTTCACGATTTAGGGCGAATCAGCTACAGCCCTGCATTTGAGATTCAGGAAAAGATTTTTCAATACAACATATCCGTAAAAACCGGGAAAAAGTCTGATTCAGTCATTCAAAACTGTTTCCTGATTTGTGAGCACGAACATGTGATAACCCTTGGAAAGAGCGGAGATGCCGGCAACCTGTTGTTCGGCAGAGAACATCTTAAAAACCAGGGTGTTGAGTTTTTTCATACAACCAGAGGAGGCGATATAACTTATCATGGTCCAGGACAGATTGTCGGTTATCCTATCATAGATCTGGAAGCATTTCACCTGAGTGTCAGACAATATGCCGAGGCACTGGAAGAAATGATCATCCTCACGCTTGACCACTATCAGCTAAAAGGTGGCAGAATCAAAGGGATGACAGGGGTATGGCTTGATCACGACCATCCTGTAAAGGCAAGAAAAATTTGTGCTATGGGCATAAAAGTCAGCCGCTATATCACCATGCATGGCTTTGCTTTTAATGTGAATACCGACCTGAATTACTTTAATCTGATAATACCTTGCGGGATAACCGGCAAATCAGTTACCTCGCTTCAAAAGGAACTGCAAAGGGAAATAGACATGGAAGAAGCAAAAAGATATGTCAAACAGTCATTTGAAAAAGTTTTTGGCACAATGCTGGTTAATGATAATCCCATAAAAATGATAAACTTATGAAAACCAAATGGACTTTACTGATTATTGCCGGTGTTGTCATCTTATTTGCCATCATCTTTATCGGCTGGGCAAACAGCGTTTACAACAAAGCGATAGACCTTCAGGAACAGGTTGATGCCCGTTGGGGAGATGTGCAGACAAGTTATCAAAGGCGTGCCGATCTGGTTCCAAACCTTGTCGAAACGGTAAAAGGTGCTGCAGAAAACGAATTAAAAATATTGTCAACGGTAACCGAAGCCAGAGCAGGCATCAGCAGGGCAAAAACACCCGGAGAAGTCGAAATGTTCGGAAAACAGATAAATTCAGCCATTAATCTGGCCTTTGAAGCATATCCTCAGATACGTTCCACCGAAAATTTCAAGGAACTTCAGGCACAACTGGAAGGAACCGAAAACCGTATTTCCGTTGCCCGCATGAAATACAATGAAGCCGTTCAGCAATATAACCGCCATATCCGGGGAAAATTCAGGAAAATGGCATTAAACATTTTTGCCAGCGAGGACGACAATTTTGTCAGACGCGAAATGTTTGAAGCGGAAAAAGGTGCCGAAAAAGCTCCTGAAGTCAAATTTTAAAAAGATCAGATGATATTTTCAGAAAACGATATTGAAATCATCAAAAAAACCATTTCTGAAGCAGAAAAACAAACCTCAGGAGAAATCAGGGTGCATATTGAAAAGCGTTGCAGAGGAAATGTCATCGACCGGGCTGCCTTTGTATTTAAGATGCTGAAAATGGATCAGACAGCCGAAAGAAATGGTGTCTTATTCTACCTTGCATGGAAAGACAGAAAATTTGCCATTTTAGGCGATACAGGCATAAATGATCTGGTTCCTCCTGATTTCTGGGACAGAATCAAAGATGTCATGCAGGATCATTTTTCAAAAGGTATGTTTGTGGCAGGTTTATCAGAAGGAATTGAAATGGCAGGAGACGCGCTGAAAGAATTTTTCCCTCATCAGCAAAACGATGTGAACGAACTTTCAGATGATATTTCATTCGGGAAAATGTAAAACAATAATTATGAAGACTTTCCGCCTGCCACTGATACTGATTTTTTTACTTCCTCTTTTACTTTTTGCACAAATCCCCGATAAACCTGATCCGCCAAGACTTGTCAACGATTTCTCAGGCATACTGGCTGAAAATGAATCTGTTGCACTTGAAAAAAAACTGAGTGATTTTGCACTTCAAACATCTAATCAGATTGTGGTCGTCATTATTAATGACCTGCAGGGTTATGATCCCGCTGATTTTGCCTTCAGGCTTGGTGAAAAATGGGGAGTCGGGCAAAAAGATAAGGATAATGGAATTGTGGTGTTAATAAAACCAAAAACTGCTGTTGAAGGTGGAAAAATATTTATTGCCGTTGGATATGGGCTCGAGGGAATCATTCCGGATGCTGTTACCAAAAGGATTATTGAGCATGAATTTATCCCTTATTTCAGGGAAGGCAAAATGTATGAAGGAATTGACAAGGGGACATCTGTACTGATGAGCCTTGCACAAAAAGAATTTTCATCAAACGAATACCTTAAAAAAACTCAGCCGAAAGGTTCGGGAATATTTCTGCTTTTTGGCATCATTATCTTTTTTGTTATTCTCCGGTCATTTTTCAGTATCAGGAGATATTCATCTGTCAACGACATCCCTTTCTGGCTGGCTCTGATGATGATGAGCAATACAGGAAGAGGCACCTATCAGAATTACCGGTCGGGAGGAGGAGGCTTTTTGGGTGGAGGCGGAGGTTTTGGCGGTTTTGGAGGCGGATCCTTTGGCGGAGGAGGTGCCGGAGGCAGCTGGTAATTTCCATGAACTTTACCTGTTGTACTTTTGTTATTCTTTAAATACCTGTTTTAAGCCAGAATCAGAAAATTTTATCAGATGTATTCTTTCGATGAACTGAAAAGCATGGTTGACAGTCATGCTGAAAAACTGTTTAAATTTAACAAAGAACCTGAAGGACTTTATTCTCCGGTCAGCTATATTCTCTCTATCGGTGGCAAGCGTATCCGGCCTGTTTTGACGTTAATGAGTGTTGACCTTTTCGGAGGGAATGTAGAAAAAGCCATTATCCCTGCACTTGGCATTGAGATGTTTCATAATTTCACCCTCGTCCATGACGACATCATGGATAAAGCAGATGTCAGACGTGGAAAAATGACGGTTCATAAAAAATGGGATGAAAACAGGGCAATATTGTCGGGCGATGCCATGCTCCTGCTGGCCAACCAGATGATGCTTCATGTTGATGATGACGTTTTACGGGAAGTGATGGAGCTTTACAATGCTACCGGTCTGCTTGTGTGTGAAGGTCAGCAGTACGACATGAATTATGAAAATGAAGACCATATTTCTTCCGCAGATTATCTCAGAATGATAGAGCTGAAAACGGCTGTTTTGCTGGGCGGTTGTCTGAAACTCGGTGCCGTTTTGGCCAAAACCAGCCCGAAAAACAAGGAAATGATTGAGAAATTTGGCATTCTTCTGGGGCTTTCTTTCCAGATAGAAGACGATTACCTCGATACTTTCGGTGATTTCGATAAATTCGGTAAAAGTATCGGAGGAGATATTTTAATCAATAAAAAAACATTTCTGCTGGTGAAAGCACTTGAAACAGCAAGCGGGAAATCTGCAGAGCAACTGACTTTCTGGCTTAAAGCAAATGATTTCAAACCAGAAGAAAAAATAAAAGCGATCCGAAGCATTTTTCAGGAACTTGGAATTGACAAACTTGCACTCGACACAAGCAGAAATTACTTTACTGAGGCCATGAACACCCTCAGGAATATTGATGTAAATGACATAAGAAAAGAACCATTGAGTCGTTTTGCGCATTCTCTTATTGGAAGAAGCAGTTAAACCAAAGACTGGCATAATTTTTTTTCTGTTTTCGGTTCAACCATACAGCCATGCAATTTGTCTTTAAAGCTGTGAAATTGATTATCTTTGCATGAAATTAATTCAATATTTAAATACTGAATTGTTGAAGAAATTATTCCTTATATCAATTTTATTTATTCTGTTTCTATTAAAACCCTATTTTTCCTTCTCAACCCACCTGATGGGAGGAGATTTTTCCTATAAGTTTCTGTATTATTCGAACGGTTTTTATTACTATAAAATCAGAATTGACATGTACAGAGACTGCCAGAATTCCACCACTCCATTCGATTACAGCATTTATGTCGGGGTTTACAACAACGACCTGACACGTTCAAAATACAGGGATTTTACCTTATACATGGGTACGGAAACCCAAATCAATCCTCCATCCGGTGGCAGTAAATGTTCATGGGCTCCGAATGTCTGCATCAAGCACACGTATTATGAGGAAACCATTGCCCTTCCGCCTTCCACAGTCGGATATCATCTGTATCATGTCAGATGTTGCCGCAACAATCTTGTCAATATTGTCTGGAATACCGGACAAACCTATTATGCCTTTATTCCGCCAACATCTTATGCCAACAATTCGGCCTATTTTCAAAGCATACCAACGCCATATATATGTGCACAGGACACAGTATATATTTCCTATTCTGCCCAGGACAATGATGGCGACAGCCTGGTATATGAGCTTGCCCATCCTTTTGCAGGAGGCACAGACCAGGACCCTGCCCCGCTTCCACCAGCCAACCTGGGACTCCCGATTCAGAAAGCACCTTACAAAACAGGTTTTTCTGTTTATCAGCCTTTCGGCAACGGAGGCGTTTGCTCGATTGACCCCAGCTCCGGTTTGCTGAAAATTATGGTTCCGAATGCTGGTTTTTATGCGATTGCTGTCGATGTGAAAGAATACCGCAACGGTGTCCTCATTTCCACTGTCAGAAGAGACGTGGAGCTGATTGTGTTGTCGTGTCCGCCTAATTTCCTTCCCAAACTCATTGATCCTGTTATCACTACATTTATTATCGAGGAAGGCAATACATTATCTTTTGACATTATTTATACTGATAAAGACTCTATGTTTCTGACCAAGGAAGGGGAGATTTTCGGCCCTTCTTCATCCATACCTCCTCCCTATGCAACCCTGACGAATGTTTCCGGTAAAGATACCATCAAAAATAAATTCGAATGGAAAACTTCCTGTGAGCATGGCAGACAGACTCCTTATTTTTTCACCGTCCGAGTGACCGACAACGGATGTCCCCCGAAAACTACTGTTTCCATCTTCCAGATTATTGTTCAGCCCTTTAAAGGACCAGACAGCATTTCAGGCCCTGTCAGCGTATGTGAATATACCGACAGCGTGAAATACGATGCATTTGGCACTTCCAAAAATTCATTGATTGTCTGGAATGTTATTGGAGGAAATACGCAGTCACCTCAGGGGAAAACAGATGTTAAAATAGGCTGGGGAAAAGCCGGCACCGGAATTATTGAACTTTATGAAACCAGTAAAAACGGATGCGGTCCTGTCAAGAAAACCAAACAGGTTAAAATCAATCCTCTTCCGGTTGTAGATGCCGGAAAAGACCTGACCATTTGCTCGATGGACAGCGTTCAACTCGGGACTATTCCTGCCGATACGCTGGCAAAATATTTCTGGAATACCTCCAGATTTCTCAGCGACAGCACACTTCCGCAACCGGTCTTTTCAGCACGGAATATTTCCGGAAATCCTGTTTCTTACAAGTATTTTCTTTTTGCTGAAAATAAAAACAAATGCAGGAATTTTGACTCCGTTACCATAACCGTTAATCCAGAGCCTGATACCTCTTCCATTACGGGCGTTATTAACCCCTGTTTCATGGGAATATTTCATTATCAGACTAAAAACAATGCCGGCTCTGTTTATCACTGGACAGTATCAGGAGGTGAAATAGTCAAAGCAACAAACAGCTACGAAATTGACATCAAATGGACAGATACGCTCAAAGGGAAAGTTGGCGTTTATGAGATCAATAAATATGGATGCAGAAATGATACACAGTTCCTGCATGTCAATATTGTCAAGCCCGGAGGCAGGATTTACGGTCCGCCAGTGGTTTGCCCGAATACGGTTAATATTGATTACTGGGTAAAAGAGCGTCCGGGTTCGAAGTATTACTGGTTTGTTGAAAATGGAACACGTGCTGATGGTATCCACAATAAATCAGCCATAAAAGTAAACTGGCCTGATTCAGGGCTTGCCATGATAAAAGTGGTGGAAGTAACCAAAGAAGGTTGTGTATCCGATACTACCTATTTTCCTGTCATTATCAGCTACCATCTGAAAACCTCACCGATTGAGGGCGATACCTTTGTTTGTGAATTTGAACTAAAACCCTATCAGGTCATCAATTCCAATGGTTCTACCTACCAGTGGAGCGTCAGCGGTGGAAATTTACTGGCAGGGAACGGGAAAAACAAAATAGATGTCATGTGGGGTATACAGGGAAAAGGGCTGATGAAAGTGCTCGAAACCAGCTACGATTCCGTAAATGACAAAATATGCATCGGAGACACTGTTTATCAGCAGGTTATCATTAACCCGATTCCACATACCTCCCCCGTTTCAGGCGATACAAGTGTCTGTGAATATGATACCAGCACCTATTCTGTTTCAGGGTTTACAGGATCAGTGTTTTTATGGGAAATAAGCGATACGGCTATTGCCTTCAACGGACAGAAAAACAATCAGATTAGTGTATTCTGGGGCAAAGAAGGAACTTACAGAATAAGGGTAACTGAACTTACCAAAGACAGTTGTACCAGTTCACCGGTTGATCTCTGGGTAAATGTACATCCCAATCCCCGTACAAGCCCGATTTCAGGAGCCGATAAAATCTGCTATCCCGACAATAACAATATTCCTTATCAGGTAACAGGGTTTACAAATTCTACCTATCAATGGACCGTAAACGGAGGGACTCCGGCTCTTCCGTCCAGCTCAGACCACATACAGATCAACTGGTCGGGTGTTGACTTCGGACAGTTAACAGTAGTCGAAACTACACAATTCGGGTGTACAGGTTTGCCTGTTACCAAAAAAATTGCTGTTGATTCGCTGGCGCCTCTTGTCGAACTGGTTACAACCATGCCCGACAATGATCAGATAATTGGAATTTACTGGTCGTTGGCAAACCCTGTTCATCTGAATAAAAAAGCATATCTCTATAAAAATGATGAACTGACGCGTTCGTGGGAATTGCTCGACAGCTTCAATAAAAATATACTGAGTACCATCGACTTGAATGTAAAAACATCAGAAAAACTCTATAATTACAGGATTCAGGTGGAAAATCAATGCCATCAGATGCTATACAGTCAGTTGCACCGTAACATTCTGCTGACCGGAGAAAAAATCACTGAATTCGATGTCAGGCTAAAATGGAGCTCATATGTCAACTGGCCTGAAGGTGTTGATAATTATGCAATTTACAGAAAATCAGATAAAAGCGGAAAATTCAGTTTCGTTCAGAATGTTTCACCAAATGATTCTGTTGTTGAAATTGATGCAGCCCTTGCAGGAATTAATCAATGTTACAGAGTAGTTGCTGTCAGAAACAATAAACCTGATATTCAGTCATGGTCGAATGAAATATGCTTTGTTTTTGATCCAGTTGTTTACATCCCGAATGCTTTCACTCCCAACGGAGACGGGCTGAACGACCTCTTTGAGGTTAAAGCCGCCAATATTCATACCTATAAACTCGAAATATTTAATCGCTGGGGTGAATTGATATTCACATCTGATTCACCAAATGTTCATTGGGATGGAAAATATAATGGGAAAGATTGCCCCGTGGACGTTTATGTTGTAGTAATTCATTATCAGGGAAACTCAACTCCTAAAACCTACACAGGTACCGTCACATTAGTCAGGTAAGTCATTCAGGAAAAGGAAATTAATCCTCATCCGAATGATTAAAATCGTCATCCAATTCTATGTTAAAATCATCTTTCGGCTCTTCTCCCTGCTCTTTATTGTATTGATCAAAAGGGAAGTCGGGTAAAAGTTCTTTTTTCACATAGTCAATGGTTTCACCTAAAGCAGTGAGGAATTTATTAAAATCCTCCTTGTAAATAAAAATCTTGTGTTTGATGTAGTTATCCTGATTTCTGAAGTCTTTTTTACTTTCAGTAATCGTCAGATAATAATCATTGTTTTTTGTGGGCTTTACATCAAAAAAATAAGTTCTTTTTTTCCCTGCCCTGATACGTTTTGAATAAACTTCGTCTTGCCTTTTTTTAAAATTTTCCTCCATCTCTCCACAATTTTAAGGTCTTATTGAACGCGTAAATTTCATTCTTTTTTAATGACAGCAAAAATTAATTTTCAGATGGGTACTGTATCCGTTGATGATAAATACTCCTCAGGCTGTTTTTAATAATGTCCTTTGCGATTTTTATTTCTTTCAAGGTTATATTGGCATTCTGAAACTGATTGTCTTTCATTTTGTTTTCGACAAGCATATCCACCAGCTGATCGATGGCTTCTGGCGTTTGTTCCTTCAGGCTGCGGGTTGCTGCTTCAATTGAATCGGCTATCATGACCACTGCCATCTCTTTTGAAGTAGGTTTAGGCCCCGGATAGCGGAACTGATCTTCGCAACCTGTATCTTCCGGATTTTTTTTCAGATAGGTCCGGTAAAAATACTCCACACGGGTCGTACCGTGATGCGTTTTGATAAAATGAATAACCTCTTTTGGAAGATTATGTTCCTTCGCAATTTTTACACCTTCCGTTACGTGCCGGATGATAATGGAAGCACATTCCTTTTCGCTCTGAATTTTCTCAAATGGATTTGCATCCTTCTGGTTTTCAATAAAATACATCGGAGCATATAGTTTTCCTATATCATGATAAAGGCATCCGACTTTTGCCAGCAAGGAGTTTCCTCCTATTTTCGACAATACAGCTTCAGTAAGGGTTGCCAACTGAAGACTATGCTGAAAAGTACCGGGGGCACGTGTAGCAAGCTCTTTTAAAAGTTTTTTATTTATGTCCGACAATTCGATTAAGGTCAGGTCAGATACTTTTCCAAAGAGTTTTTCAAAGGCATAAATAAGGGGATAGGCCAGAAGAGTGAGGATAAAATTCCCGCCAAACCACAACAACTGTCTCCAGTTAATCTCAGAAAAGTCGCTGACATTCAATAATTTAATCCCAAAAAATGTAATGACATAAATTCCTGTCAATAATAAAACGGCAATAAAAAATTGGGAAATATACCTGACTCTTGAAATTAAAATAACCACCGATAAACCGGCAATCACCTGAAGTAGCAGAAACTCATGTGCATCAGGGATAAACAGGCTGACAGTGGCAATGACAATGATATGACTGAAGAAAGCAATACGGGCTTCAAAAAATGAGATAATAATCAGGGGAACAATACAAAATGGAACCAGATAAATATTCAGACCTGTATTTTTAACCAGATAGGCACTTACCAGAATAAATATAACTACCAAACTGAATATCAGTAATAAATCTTTATTAGTCTGGTAAATCTGCTTATAAAACTGAAAAATATAAACGACAAAAACGATAAAAAGCAATAAAATAATGAATAGATAACCAATATGATTCAGGTAATAATTGATACCTCCGGTTTCCGTACCGGTATAGCTCTGTTTCAGGGATAACAGAATCTGATACTTTTCTTTTGTAACGACACTCCCGTTTTCAATAATCTTATCCCCCTCGTTCACCATTCCGGAATAAGGCAGTATCTCTGCAAACTTCGACTCAAGCAACTGATCTGTCAGGTTCTTATCATATTGCAGATTAGCTTTAATATTTTTCAGCAGGCGGTCGAGTGCCTTGATATGAACTTCCAGACTATCGTTAAGGTAATAATATTTAATTTGTTCTTTCACCTGATTGAGGGAATAAAGTTCTTCCATGGAGGTTTCCATCATGGAATTGTCTGGCATGATGACAGAAACAATTCCACTTTTAAACTGAAAATCAATATCCAAAGGATTATATACACCCGCAGTGTACATCCTTTCCAATTCATTTTCAAGACTTTTCAGACCTTCCTGATTTTCGTCATTACGGGAAGAAAACAAATTATCATTTTTATACACCTCTGTGAGGACTTCAGGAAAAATGTCATTGTTAAACTTTAAAACAGGCTTGAAATTTCTGATTATCTCATCTTTTTCCTTTTTTAATTCTTCCTCAGTTTTCAAAATCGGAAAGGAAAAAGGAGCATATAAGTCGCTTTTATGCCATATTTCATTGACATTGACATTAAATTCATAGTGCTTTTTTTTAGGTACAGCATAGTAGATGAGTGCTATAACACTAAAAAAAATCAAGTATTTAACTGCAGAATTTAATTTATCAATCAACATGAAAATCAGCGTTATAGATGAATCACCTCCCCATAGGCAGCAGCGGCAGCTTCCATGATGGCTTCTGACATGGTCGGATGCGGATGAACGGTTTTTATCAGTTCATGACCTGTCGTTTCAAGTTTACGTGCAGCTACCAGTTCGGCAATCATTTCGGTTACACCTGCTCCGATTAAATGAGCACCCAAAAGTTCGCCATACTTTGCATCAAAAATTAGTTTCACAAAACCGTCATTGTTGCCTGCTGCTGATGCTTTGCCCGAAGCTGAATAAGGAAATTTCCCCACTTTTATTTCATATCCGGCTTCTTTTGCCGCTTTTTCGGTATATCCGACCGAGGCTATCTCCGGACTGGTATAGGTACAGGCAGGTATGTTTTTGTAATCAAGTGGTTCCGGATTTAAACCACAGATTTTTTCTACGCAAATGATTCCCTCTGCTGAGGCTACGTGGGCAAGGGCTGGCCCTTTTACTATATCACCAATGGCGTAAACTCCTTCCATATTGGTTTTGTAATAATCATCCACTAATACTTTGCCTTTCTCTGTTTTGACTCCTGTTTCTTCAAGTCCGATGTTTTCAATGTTGGTAGCCACACCCACTGCCGATAAAACTATTTCACAATCAACATTTTCTTCACCTTTTGGGGTTTTAATGGTTACCTTACATTTTTCACCGGATGTGTCAACAGATTCAACGGAAGAATTGGTCAACACCTGAATTCCGATTTTTTTAAAGTTTCTGGCCAATTGTTTCGAAACTTCTTCGTCTTCATTTGGAACAATTTCCGGGAAAATCTCGACCAGCGTAACCTTTGTCCCCATGGTAGCATAAAAATAGGCAAATTCGGAACCAATGGCACCGGAGCCGATGACCACCATGCTTTCGGGTAATTTTGGCAAAACCAGTGCTTCACGGTAACCAATAATTTTTTTCCCGTCAATTTTAATATGCGGCAGTTCCCTTGAACGTGCCCCTGTAGCCAGAATGATGTGATCGGCTTCGTAAACTGACCGGCTGCCATCTGCGGCTGTTACTTCAATTTTTTTCCCGGGCATCAGCCTGGCAAATCCTTTCAGAAGTTCAATTTTATTTTTCTTGAAAAGGTATTGAACACCATTCGACATTTTATCCGCAACAGCCCGTGACCGTTTGACGACTGCTTCAAAATCTACCTGAGGCTCAGCCACCTGAATACCATAATCCTTTGCATGTTTCAGATATTCAAATACCTGTGCCGATTTCAGGAGGGCTTTTGTCGGGATACATCCCCAGTTCAGGCATATTCCACCAATGGATTCTTTTTCAACTACCGCAACTTTTTTCCCAAGTTGTGAAGCTCTGATAGCAGCAACATATCCGCCAGGTCCGCTTCCAATAACTATAATATCGTATTTCATAATTATTTCTTTTGAGAGATTGATTTATTGCAAAATACATGCATTTTAGTTTCTGTTATATTTGGTCATAGCCATTTCTGCCCCTTCAAGTGCCCAACAGATAACAGCCTCATGAGCGAGAGGAATTTTTTCACCGATAATCTTTTTTTCTTCGGGAGTCCATTCTCCAAGAACATAATCAACCTGTTGTCCGGGAAAATAGTTGTTCCCGATTCCAAACCTCAAACGGGCAAAATCGGTTGTTCCAAGGTAATCAATGATGCTGTTTAACCCATTGTGACCTCCGTCTCCCCCTTTGGTCTTCAGCCTGATTTTTCCTGTTGGCAAGGCCACATCATCAACAATAACCAGCAGATTTTCAACAGTTAACTCCAGTTTGCCAAGCCAATACCTGACAGCTTTCCCGCTGTTGTTCATATAGGTAACAGGCTTGATAAATATAATTTCCTTGTTTTTAATCCTGAAAGAGGTAAAATCGGCATACCTGCCCGAAGAAAATGAAAGATTGTATTGATCTCTGAAAAAATCAACCACCAGAAAGCCGGCATTGTGCCGGGTATTTTGATACGTATCTCCGATATTACCTAAGCCAGCTACGAGGAGTTTCAAAGGCTTTAGTTAAGGGTTCAGACTATGATGTTTTTTCAACCGTAGCTCTTGTACGCGTAACACTTGCCAGTGGCGTTTCAGGTTTTTCAAGAATTTCGATGTCAGGATAGCTCAGGTCTTTGATTTTCAGCGTTTGGCCAACATTCAGCTGTGAAATATTCACTTCCAGAATGTCGGGAAGCTTGGAAATTTTTCCTTTGATATGGATTTTTCTTTTCTTCTTAATTAATTTCCCACCCTGTTTGGTACCTTCCGGTGTCCCGATAAAATGAAGCGGATAATTCATTTTTACTACTTTTTCTCCATCAACTTCCATCAGATCGATGTGTGCAGGGTCGTCATTAAGCGGATGATACTGAACATCTTTTACAATTGCCTGTATATTTTTTCCTTCTATATTGCAGTTGACCAGATAGATATCATCTGTATACAGAAGCCTCTTTAAATCATTGATAAAAAAATAGACATTGATATTTTCTTCTCCTCCATAAATTACTCCGGGAACAAAACCCTGATTTTTCAAAGCATTTAATGCTCCTTTGGTCGATTTTTCTCTGATTTTCCCGAACAACTCAAATTGTTTCATACGCTTTTATATTTAAAATTTTATTTGTTTCTGATAAGAAACAGGCATTTCGAACAATGAGCTGATTGACTCATGCTCGTAAACCTGATGAATGGCTTTTGCAAACAAAGCGGCTGTTGACAAAACGGTTATCTTTTCTCCCGGATTTTTAATGGGAATGGTATCACAGACCACTACTTCATTCAGTACCGATTTATTCAGTTTTTCGGCAGCATTATCTGAAAACACAGGATGAGTAGCAAAAGCCCTGATGCTTTTTGCTCCGTCATTCATCATCACTTCGGCTGCTTTCATCAGGGTATTACCCGTATCAATCATGTCATCAATGATGATGACATTTTTCCCTTTCACACTGCCAATAATCCGTATTTCATCTACTTCATTGGCTTTTTTCCGGTGTTTATCGCAGATCACTATGTCGGAATTAAGCAAGGATGCAAATTCCCGTGCTCTTTTGGTTCCTCCGATGTCAGGAGAAGCAATTATCAGATCATCCAGCTCCAAAGATCTGATGTAGGGAATAAAAATAACGGAAGAATCGAGATGAACGACAGGAATAGGGAAAAAGCCCTGAATCTGTGCCGCATGTAAATCCATGGTCATCACCCATTCGGCTCCGGCTGTAAAAATCAGGTCGGCTATCAGTTTTGCCCCTATCGAAACCCTTGGTTTGTCTTTCCTGTCCTGGCGGGCATAACCATAATAAGGGATGACCACATTAATGTAGTGAGCCGATGCCCTTTTGGCCGCATCAATCATCAGCAGCAATTCAAGAATATGCTCTGCAGGGGCATAGGTTGACTGAATGATAAAAACATCGCAGCCACGGATACTTTCATCGAAACTGGGCTGTATTTCACCGTCCTTGAACTTCAGGATACTCATTTCGCCCAATTTGATACCAAAGTTAGCTGCAATCTTATTCCCCAGCTCCTTTGATGCTTCTCCGGCAAAAATTTTTATCGGATTAAATTTGGCAGGCATCTTTTTACTTTAATTCTTCCTCTGATTCAATTTTAAATCCGCTGCAAAAATAAGTTTTTATTCAAAAAGAAAAACCTCTGATATGATCAGAGGTTTGCAGCCCGTAGGGGGCTACTAAATATTTTTTTTCTCTAACTACATTTTACAAATAAATGCCCCTTTATTCATTTTTAAGGCTCTTTTTTTTAAAACAAGGTAAAATAAAATTAACCAAAAAAAAATAAAACATTCCCCCGATCATTCCCCCGATTGTATATTTGTTGTGATGTTCAACCGCTAAAATTTCATGATATGGCAACTGTTAGGTTTTATCTGAGAGATGAAAAAATAGACAGGGAAACCCCGATTACTTGTTATATTTTTTCGCAAAACGAAAAACTCAAATACCCGACTGGAGAAAAAATAAATCCGAAATATTGGGATAAAAACAGCCAGCGGGCAATTATCACCGGAATAAATGATAAGGCAGTAATAAGGCGAAATAAATCAATTAACATTCAGCTAAATAGGTTTGTAGATATAATAATAACCATTGAAACCACACTGAAACAAAAAAAACTGCCTTTAAACTCCATGAACTTTAAGACAGGATTAGACAACGAACTTAAAGAAATTCATCATCAGGAGACACAGCCAGAAAAGACGGAGCATATTACCCTGATTGAATACCTTGAGAAATATATCAATAATGTTAAATTTGTTTTTGATCCTAAATACAATATTCGACCAATAAATGACCGGACAAAAAACAAATACCGGACATTACTAAATTTCCTTGTAGAATTTATCGAATACCAAAGAATCAAAACCTTGAAATTTGATGACATCGATTTAGAGTTTTATCAGGATTTTATTTCATTCCTTCAGTCAGAAAAAAGGCATTCAACAAATACTATTGGAAAGTATATTGCGACACTGAAAGCTATATTAAATAGGGCAACGGAGGAAGGAATAAACACTTGTATCAAATACAAATCTAAGAAGTTTAACAGTCCCAGAGAGGAGGTTGATAAAATATATTTATCGCAATCAGAGATTGACAAAATCTATAATCTGAAATTCGCATCCGCCCAAACAGGTTTAGAACGTGCAAGGGACTTGTTTTTAATTGGGTGCAATACAGCATTGAGGTTTTCAGACTTCACAGCTATACAGCCCGAAAACATTATCAAAAATGATTCAGGAATATTCCTAAAAATGACAACCTATAAAACAAGTCAAAACGTTACAATCCCATTAAATCCAATGGTAGTAAGTATTTTAGAGAAATACAATTACCAATTGCCGAAAAATATTTCCAATCAAAAAATGAATGATCACTTGAAAGTAATTGGGAAGATGGCAGGGATTAACGATATAATTTCGATAACAAAAACCATTGCAGGGAAGAGCGTTACACAACAATACAAAAAATATGAACTGATTAGCTGCCACACAGCCAGACGGACAGGAGCAACATTGATGTATTTATCAGGCATTCCGGTATTGTCAATCATGATGATCACAGGACATAAAACAGAAAAGGTATTCAGGGGATATATTCGTATAGATTCAGAACAAAATGCGAATCTGATAAAAGATAATCCATTCTTTAAACGAATACCTGGAGGTATGGAGAACTCTCATTTAAGTATCGCTAACTGAAAAGATATCCTACCCCCCTTTTTCTGTTATCAACTTAACATAATATTGAATTTTCGTTTATGAATTGATTTACAATTCATTAAACTATTTATTTGTAATTTAACCAATATTTTTTTTTATTTTTTTCTGACTGTATTTCAATAACATAACGAATATAAAAGTAAAATTTTGAAAAAAATTTAGATACAGAAAACGACATTTTTATATTTATAGTAAAAAGAACTACACGATGAATAAAATTCAGCAAATTGTAATTGAAAAGATTGATTCAGAAGATTTCTTTTCACAAATCAGGGAGATACTTAGGCAGGAAGTTGCAAGAATGCACCCCGAATCAGAAGAAATACACTCCGAACTGATGACAAGGAAGGAAACAGCCGATTTTTTAAATATTAGCCTTGTTTGTCTAAATAATTGGACAAAAACGGGAATATTGACAAGTTACAATATATCCGGAAAGGTATATTACAAGCGACATGAAATAATGCAGGCTCTCCAAAAAAACAAGAATTTGAAATATAAAAGGGACAAATAACCATGACACAGTGTTTAACCCTGACAACGATCAAAGTTAGTGCAAAGATAAATGTTTGACGGAATAAAAAT
>ERZ795050.2946-NODE-2946-length-17685-cov-4.932048_pt1 | contig 17685 bp, 13 predicted proteins | sample MGYA00375134_ERZ795050 | MGnify/ENA primary metagenome ERZ795050 (study PRJEB30179, sample SAMN05720221) | activated sludge metagenome | isolation source: Anaerobic digester | place: Japan | collected 2015-05-26 ... | reverse complement strand
ATCTTTAGAAAAATTATCATTAGTATCATTTTTATTTTCATCTTCATTTTTAATTAAATTATCTGAATAATCTGCTAAATATTTATTTTCAATATCAGGTTTTGTTTCTTTTATACCGCAAAGTATAATAAAGCCTACAAGGCTTGCTAAAGCGTTTCCTAAAAAGATCATAGAAGTATATCTTTGGAAAAGAAAACCCGCTATCAAAGGACCGAAGGCAAAACCTGCATTTGCTGCCAGATAAACAAAAGAAAAAGATTCATTTCTATTTGATGGCTTTGTTACATCTGTAATTATTGCTGCAATAGGGACCTGAGTCATAGAAAGAAAAAGATTTGCAATTATAAGTAAGATGGCGACAATAACATTTCGTAATATGTTGAAATGATAAAGAACAAATATTGAAAAGATAATAATAATATATATAAAAAAAGAAGATAAAAGTATTATTCTTCTTCCAGTTTTATCGGAAATTCTTCCCGATACTATAGAAGCTGGAACAAACATTAAAGCTGAAGTTATAAAAAAAAGTGAGGTTATAGATGGTTCTATATGAAGTTTTTCTACTAAAAACAATGTCATGAATGGGTAGATAAAATTTCCCATTGAAAGTACAAAACGAACGATAGCAATTCTATATACTTCGCTTGATAGTCCTTTGTAAATCTTAAAGAAATTGCTCATATATGAAAATTAGCATAAAATTAAATTAATTAAATTAAATTATTAATTCTGCGTAGCAATTATTGAAACTTAATCTTTCTTTTATAATTTATTACAAACCTGTTTTAAACATATATTTATTATCTCCTACATAAATAGCATCAGGTAAATCGTAAAATATATTTTTATTATAAAAGATAAAGGTTTGATCTGAAAGAATTTTATAGCTATTATTTTTTGTAGGTATTATTAAATATTCATTTCCATCATCTAGTGTTATTGTTGAAAAATAGTCATAATTTTTTAATATAAAATATGATGGAAAAATAGATGAATTTTGACATTGGTAGATCCCTTCTTTTAATGGTAAAAGATAATTTATTTTCGAATTTAATTTTGTAAAAATAAATTGAGCTTTTGATTTAAAAACTAAAATTATTTTATCAGGTAAGATATATTTTATCATCTTATATTCATTATTTTCAACTGGTAAAAATTGATTTTGTTCAAAATAAGCAAATTTAGCATATCCACCTTTATAACTCAATATTAGATAATTGTTTTCAATTTTAATATTTATTAAACCATTATTAGATGCGTAAAAACCCTGGCAATTTTTTTTAATATCAACCGGTATTTCTTTTTCTTCAGGCATAATAAATTCTGGTTCATTGATATTGTATTTCAAATTAACATAAGATTTTAATATTTTAATTGCATAATCATATAGATATTGCTTTTCACCCCAATTATATGTATTAGATGCACATATTAAACCAATATTATAATTTGGTAATAGAAAAACTAAAACTCTGTGTGTTAAAAATGAACCACTTTTTGAAAGAACAGGTCCAATATAGGTTAAATTTATATCATTTAAGTACCATCCCATACTTGTCTCATATCCTTCTAAATTTAATTGATATTCATTAGAAGGCGATGAAATTAAGTAAATATATTTTTCTGGAATAATGTTTCTATTATCTTTTACTTTTTCCCTGCTTATTAAAAGAGAATAAAATTTGATAAGATCTGATAAAGATGATTTCATTGAAATTGAAGGAGATAATAACTCAATATCTGAATAAAGGTCAATTATTTCTGTTTTTGCAAAAAATAATGATTCATTTTTTAATTTTTTATTTGATATAAACGATGAATATTTCATTCCTATCTTTTTAAAAATTTGATCATCAATATAATTTTCAAATCCTTTATGGGTTATTTTTTGAATCAACAATCCTAAAACATCAATAATTATATTTGATTCGGTATATTTTGAATCTTCGTTATAGAATTGGTTAAGTCTTTCTAAATAATATTTTATATCATTATTAAAATCATATTTTTTCAATGATTTAGGCAAAAGAGAAATAAATCCCGTTCTATTTTTCAATATATTAATAATTTTCAATTGGCCAATTATATTTAAATTTTGATTTTTACTATTAAAAATTTCTGGCAAATAATATGATAAATTTTTTTCTAAATCTATTTTACCTTCTTCTTCTAATTTTAATAGTGATAAAAAAGTAAAATGTTGTGAAAGTTCTCCTATATAAAAAACTGTATTATCTTTAAAACTTTCATTATTAGCATTAATATATCCTCCAGTATTAGACCATATTTTACCTTTATCATCAAATAAAATAAAACCATATCCTCCTAATTTAGTAGATATATTTTCATCTATTAATTTATCTAAATGATTTTTAATTAAATTATCTTCTTTTGAAATATTTTTATGAAAATAGTTAAAAAATATCCCGATTGAAATAATTATTAAAAATATAGCTAATATGTTAATTATAATTATTTTAGTAGCTTTTTTAAAAAAATATCTCTTTTTAAACATAAATTAAAACCCCTTCAAAATTATATTTTATAATATTTTTTTATTCCACCTTTATTAATTGAATTAAATAATTTTTTTTTATAAATATAGATCAACATTTTTAATAGCATAATCAATATTATAATAGTTAATTCATTTTCATACTCATTCATAATATTTTTATTAATTAAATAAAATACTCTAATTATTCTTAATAAATATCGACAACAATAAAATTTATAATGTGCATTTTCTGGTTGTAATGTGCTTACCAATGCTGATACTGCCAAAAACTTAGATTTTAAATAATAATCTATCCAAAATATTTTAAATAATTTTCAGAAGCGTAATCATATCCTTTAACCATGGTTAAAATATATAAAATAAATAGTTTTATATAACTTTTATAATCTTTTTCAACAATAAATGAATCAAATATTGTTTTGATAATTTCACTTTTTGATAATGTTTTAAGCTGCAAATAGACACTTTCGTTAAAAAATAATTTTTGGGTATCTGCAAAACTCATTCCTGTAAAATCAGGAAATATTTTTTCTAAATAAAATTTTGAAAATTCATAAGCAAAAAATTCATCAAAATTAATATATAAAACATTTAATGTTATTGAAATAACCTGTTTTTTATCATTGGTATCAATTATTGGATTTACACTATATAATTTAGCATAAGATTCGTCAAATATTTTGATATAATTCAAAAATTCATCCTGATTTAAATAATTATATTCAATAATTTTATTAAAAATTTCATTTTCATTATAAAAAATATGAGCTGTTTCATGTAAAATAATTTGATAATTTTCATATAAATTATCTCCAATAGCAAAAGAAATACTATCAAATTCTGCAAAACCCAGACTGTTTAAATCAGAACTTTTAAAAAAAGGTAATATTTTTAATTTTTTACCTAATAAAGATAAAGAATTTAAATTATAATCTTGATTAAAAATATAATATTTTATAAAGTATGATTCCAGAAATTGATTAATCTCATTGACAATATTACTTATAATTTCATAATTTGATTTATAAAATCTTATTAATAAATCATAACTTTTTTCAATATTTTTATCATTAAATGCATTTTTGATAGGCAAATTCATCTTCATTTTTATTGCAAAATTATTAAATATTGTTTCATTAAAAAAGAAATAATCTTTTTTATAATGTCCTTTATACAAAAAGTCTAAATAATCTTTATTTTTTTCTATTATATCATAATTAATATTAACATAATTAAAACTATTTCTAATTTTAATTATAAACTCATTTGATATTTTATCCCATTTACAATTATAATAATGATCCAATATTATTATATAAGATAAATATATTTTACTAAAAAATATATCATAATTTTGACCAAATAAATTTATTTCTGTTATCTTTATTTCATCTTTAATAGTATTGTCAAAATTATTGAATGAAAGAAATATAATTAACAAAAGAAAAGATATGATTATCAATAATATTTTTTTGAATTTATTTTTTTCCATTTTTTCTCTCTTAAACTAAAAATCTAAAAGTCTTTTTTCTCCACTTATGTTTTTTATTTCTGTAATATCCTGCGAAACCTCAAGTGTTCCAAGATATTTACCTTCTGCATTTCTAACTGCAAAATAGCGTATGTAAATTAACTTTCCATGAAGATCTATCCAGAAATCTGCATGATCTTTTTCACCTTTTTTGAAACTTTCAAGTATCCTGTTGACTATATGAACACTTTTAGGTGGATGACAGTTTTGTACCTCTCTACCTATGACAGCTGGGCTTCTTGGGAAAATCCTTTCTTTATTATTAGAATAATATAATACCCTATCGTTTTCATCTACAAATGAAATGTCGATAGGAAGATGAGTAAGCATAAAATTCAATTGTTCTAAGTTCAAAAGTCCTACATCGAGTTTAATCTTATTTACTTCCTCTTTTTTGACATTATCAGTATTTTTAATATTGCTTTTTAACTTTTTTATTGCATAAGCATCCCATAAACTTCCGGGAACTACCCAGCTATATCCAATTTGATCTTCACCCTCTTTAATCTTCAGCCAATCTTCTTCGCTTATTTTTCTTAAACTTATCGGGAAAAGTATCTTTTCTTCTTTAAAGATCATTGAATTCATATCAGAAGAAAGTCTTTTTATCTTTTCCATTAATTCTTTATATTCTTCTCTTTTTAGCTGCGATCGACCTAATATTTCAGAAATCTGTTTTATTTGAGCTCTAATTTCATCATCTTTCGCCCACATCACCTTTGAAGGACCAGTAAATCCGGCTTTTTCTAAATAAGGGAAAAGCTGATTTTCTTTTCTAAGATAATGTTTTTCTATCTGTTTTAATTCTTCAAAACAAGATTTAATTTTATTGAAAATATCTAAATCACCAAAATTTTTCTTTCTTAGTTTATTTAAGTATACCCGAATTTCCTTTAATCTCTTTTTTAATTCCTTATTTTCCTGAATAAATGTATGAATCGGATGACCTGCTAAATTTTTTGGTGAACCCTTCTTTTTAAGAGAGGACTCAAAGACTGATACATGAAGATCACAAAGATTTTGAATCTTTTCGACAGGATAACCTTGAGAAATAAGGCTTTGCTCCATCTGCGAAATTTCTTCTGCATCTGTATCCTTCAAAAGTTTTGCAAATTCTTTTTTAGCAGTCTCAAAATCATTGGAATTATCAGCTTTAATCAGTATATTTTTCATTATCTCAATCTTTTTTTCTCTACTCATTTTATTTTTCATAATATCTTACTCCTGTTTTTAAAGGTAAAATTTTTTTTATTTTAATAAAATATTTAACCTATAAGCAATTTCATATCATTTTCAACATCTGTAATAGTTCCAAGTTTAAAATTTTTAATCATAAATTCTGCTACTTCCTTTGATAAAAATCCTGGAAGAGTTGGACCAACATGAATATTTTTGAAACCCAGATATAAAAGTGAAAGAAGAACAAGCACTGCTTTTTGCTCATACCACGCGATATTGAAAACTACTGGTAAATCATTTACATCTGCAAGATTAAATATCTCTTTTAACTTTAATGCAATAAGTGCAAGTGAATAAGAGTTATTGCACTGACCGGCATCTAAAACTCTTGGTATTCCATCTATTTCACCAAGATTCAGTTTGTTATATCTATATTTTGCACATCCTGCAGTTAAAATAACAGTATCTTCTGGAAGGGCTTTCGCAAAATCTTCATAATACTTTCTTGAAGGCATTCTTCCATCGCATCCCGCCATAACGACAAACTTTTTTATTTTTCCATTTTTAATGGCTTCGACAACTTTATCAGCAAGCCTATCAATTACAACATGACTGAATCCACCAACTATTTTTCCTTCTTCTAAACTTGTTGGAGGAGCAGATTTTTTCGCAAGATCTATAATAGGGGAAAAATCTTTATATCCATTTTCATCTGCCTCGATATGTTTTACTCCATCAAATCCGACTATACCAGTAGTAAAAAGTCTTTCTTTATATGAAGCCAAAGGTGGTACCAGGCAATTTGTAGTCAAAAGTATAGGACCATTGAATTTCTCAAATTCTTCTTTCTGTTTCCACCATGCATTACCATAGTTACCTGCAAAATGTGGATATTTCTTAAAATATGGATAATAATGAGCAGGAAGCATTTCACTATGAGTATAAATATCTATTCCTTCATCTTTTGATTGCTCTAAAAGCATTTCTAGATCTTTTAAGTCATGACCCGAAATCAATATTCCTGGTCTATTTCTTACACCTATATCTACAGTTGTGATCTCCATCTGGCCATATTTTTCAGTGTTTGCCTTATCTAGTAAAGCCATTGTTTTTACACCATACTCACCCACTTTTGTTATAAGGTTTATCAGATCTTCATTTTTAAGCTCATCATTTAATGTCGAAGCAAGAGCATAATGCATAAATTCTAATATGGAATTATCTTTCTGCCCCAATACAAAAGCATGATCTGCATAAGCAGCCATCCCCTTTAATCCATATATTATTGTTGCAATCAAAGACCTTCTTGTCTCATCTTCGATAGATAAAAAACCTACAGTTTTCGCCTTTTCATAATAGTTTTTCTCATCATCTTTCCATTTAACAGAATCTAAAGCATAAATTGAAGGTTTTAAGAAAATTCCGTTTGAAACAATTTTTTCTTTTAAATCATCCCTTATTTTTAAAGCCTCTGTTATCCTTTTTACAAACCAGTTTTCATCAAAATTCGCATTTGTAATTGTTGAAAATAAAGATTGAAGCAAAAATTCATCCTCTTTTTCAGTATTGATCTTCTCGGCTTTTTCCTTAAAATTTTTTGCCTCATTAATAAGAGTTGAAATTCCTTTCAAGGTGTGAATAAGTAGATCCTGTAAATCTGCTGTTTTTTCACTTTTTCCGCAAACTCCCTGTTTAAGATTACAACCCGTATTTTTCATGGTTTCCTGACATTGATAGCAAAACATAAATACCCCCTTTTTTATTAATTATTTTTAATCTTTTTATCTATTTATAATTTTTTTAGGAATTTTTGTCTTTTCTTCTGTTTATAATTTTATCACTTATTTTTATTTTTTTCTATTATTTATAATTTTCTTAACTATTTTTACTCTTTACTATTATTAGTAATTATTTTTTCCGATAAAATTTTACCCTCTATCGATAGTATTATAACCTTTAAATCAATTTTGTTCAAAGATTTTTCCATGGCTTCTTTTACAAGAGCTACAAGACCCGAACAACATGGTACCTGCATTATTAGAACTGTTATTGAATTAATATTCATGCTGGAAAAAATATATGTTAATTTATCGATATAAATCTCCTTTCCAACATCAAGTTTTGGACAGGCAATTATAAGTTTTTTCCCTTTTAAAAATTCATTGTGAAAATTTCCAAAAGAAAAAGCTGTGCAATCAGCAGCAATTAAAAGATCGGAATTTTTAAAATATGGTGACATTGGATTGACAAGATGAAGTTGAACAGGCCAATTTGTCAACATTGAAGGTAATTCTAAATTTGCTGAATATTCTTTTTTTATTTCATCATTTTCTCGAGATATTGACATTTCTTTTGCATGAGTACAACAAAATTCATCTTTTTTCTTTTCAATTTCCTTTTCAAAATCTATACTTAATCCACTACCCTTGATATAATCTTTTGCTTGATTATACCAGTTTAACTGCCCATGCTCATAAAGATGTTTTAAATGTGCTATAACAACCTTTTCTCCTTTTTGTATCATATTTTGCATAACTTTTATTTCATCATAAGTCTGGGCATCTTTTTCTACTATTTTTATTGCACCGACGGGACACTCACCAATGCATGCACCAAGCCCGTCGCATAAAAATTCTCCAACAACCTGAGCTTTCCCTTCAACCATTTGTATAGCACCTTCAGGGCATGAAGATGTACACTGTCCACAACCATTACATTTTTTCTGGTCAATTTCAATTATCTTTCGTTTCATTCTTCCTCCTTTTTTATAAATTCTTAATTTCTTTTCTCTAATTTTTAATTTTACCTTTTGCTTTACTAATTATATCTTGCATTTTGGTATTATTTTACCTGTTTATTTTTATATTTATCTTTATTTCTATTTTTATTTTTTTCTTTATTTATATTTTTATCTTTAAGTTTATTTCTATTACTATTTTATTTGTTTTATTCCTATTTTATTTCTTTTTTTATTTCTATCTTTCTCTTTATTTCTTTTTCTATTTTTATCTCAATTTATATTTTTCTATTTGTATTTTTATTATTTATATTTGTATTTTTATTATTTAGTATTTTGGTATTATTTTACCTTTTATATTAAAAAATTTTTACCTAATTTTCTTATATTTATTTTATATTTATTTTAACTAACTTTATTCTATTCCCCCTATTGATTTCTTTCATTCTTTCTGCCGATTAAATCTTGAAAGATACTTCTTGATGCTACCTGTTTAATATTTTTTTCTTCTAATAATTTGATGATCTTTTCAGAATAATCTTTGATCTCAGGACCTAAAATGCAGTTTGAAGATGGGCAGTTTTTAAAAAATGGGCAGAAAGATGAATCTAAAGGTCCTTCAATTAACTCTATCACATTTTTTAATGTTATTTTTTCTGGATCTACTGAAAGCATAAAGCCACCCAAAGGTCCTTTTATTGATTCTACATAACGATTTTTTGCCAGAATTTGCATTATTTTAGCAAGATGATTTTCTGATGCGCCTAAAGTTTGCGCCATCTGCTTTGTAGTAAAGAAGTTTTTATTATCTTTTGAAAGTATTACAAGCGCATGAATGGCAAGCATAGTTGCATCTGAAAAATGAATTATGGAATTTTTCTTCATATAAGTAATTTAATACCAAAATACCTAAAAGTCAATAGTATTTTGATTTTTTATTTTTTTATTTTAATTTTTTGCCTTTAATTCTTTTTTCTATATTTAGTATTTAATAGATCAACAGCATAATTCAAATTGTCTTCATTTTCTTTTGATAAAATTATACCAAACCTTGCTCCAAAATTGTTTTTTCCCACATATGTTCCTACAAGTTTTTTTTCATTGCCATCATAAAAGATATAAAATCCAATTCCTTTAATAGATTTTTGTTTATTATATGGCAAAGTTTTACAGGTCTTAATCCATTTATTTTCTGACCAGACTTTTTTAAAAAATTCTTTAAATCCATCTGGATAATGATCATCTCTAAACGTAGGTTCTTCCCTTTCATTTTCTTTTAATTCTGGCAAATCGATTATTTTAGGCATCCTTAACCTGAAAGAGTCAAGATATAATTGTCCGATTGCATTCAGTCCATAATAATTTTTACCATCTATCAACTCTTCATCCAAAAAGATCTTAATCTTTTCTAAATCTCTTTCTTCTATTACATAATTTCTAAGCTCGTCTTCATCAATTATGTTATCTTCAACCTGCTCTAAATCATTAAACAAAGTAGAATATTTACCGAGAAAATCATAATTTAATACTATTGGAAGAGGCACGAAATCTATGATTTCTGAAAATCTTTCGTGTTTATAGTATACAGGAATATCCAGAGCCTGCCCTACTATTACAGCAATAGCTATTTGAGCCTTATAACCCCCTGTAGCATCAATAACAACCTGTTTTTCACCGTAATCTTTTACAATTTTACCTATCTCTCTAACTAAATTCCTTAAACCATGTATCTTAAATTTTTTAGGATTTTTATCCTGCAAATCCCTTACAGGTATATAATTTATATTGGATTCTTTTAAATTTAAATCTTTTCTCATAGAATAATATTTTACAAGGAATTTGCCTGTATTCTTGCCATCTTCGGTATCAGAAACTAAAAAAAAGATCTTTTCTAAAGCGAAATTGTTTTTCTTCCTTGCTTCTTCAATGGTATTTATCTCTGCTCCACAAAATCTATCTTTTGGATCAATTTTTTGCATATGTTTTGCCAACAAAGCCCAATTCTGATTTTCAAAAGCTTCTTTAATATTTCCTAGGATTTTTAATTTTTCGATACTTTCATCATCTATTTTTCTTAAGTTTGATTCAAATAAACTTGTTCCCACAGTGCAAATTAATGTGTTTCTCATTTTTATCTCCTATGTTAAAAATCAAATTTTATAAAAATAATTTTTGAACCCTTACTTTTTTCTAAAAAACAGATACATCAAAAATCAAGTTATTCCAAAAAATACTTTCAAACCTCTACTTTTTCCCTAAAAAAATGATATTTTAATATTAAAAACAATAAAATTTAACTTTAAGTATTAATTTTTAGATATTATTTTTAAATATTAATATATTCATCACTTCTTTCAAATAAATCTTTAAAAGTGATTTTATAATCATCATTTAAAAAAGAATTTTTCCCTGTTTTAATTTTTTCTTTTCCTTCTTTAATAAATCTTTCAAGAATTTTACCAGCAGGATTATTTTTTCTTTCTACCCAGAAGATATCTGCATTTTTAAATTTTTTCAAAAATTCACAAATCCTTGAAAAAGAATGAATAAGTTTAGTTTCTTTAGGTGGTGGTATCCATTTTTTATACTGGCGGGGTAGAACCTGTAAATCTGTAAAAAGATCTATGTTTATCTTTGAATGACTTATTTTATTATTTCTTAAGTATTTTTCAACCTGCATAAGACTTTTTTCAATGCCAAGATATTCAGAAAATGCCGAGTCACTGCTAATACCCATTGAGATTATTTTGCATTCTTTTATTCTTGTTCCAATAAATCCTTCAAGTTGAAAACAACAATATGCCTCTTTACTTTTTGGATTAAAAGTTGAATCAACATAAATTTTTAAATAAAAATTATTTTTCATACATTATAATATGATAAAATAAAAATAAAAATCTTACAAATATCTCAAATAATTTAAATTTTTATATTACTTGAATAAATTAATCTTTTTTATTATATAATTAAATCTATAAAATTTATCTTTAAAAATTTATTTTTATAAGTTGAAGAAATTATTTTTTTTTATAAATTTCTTTTGAGGATATATTTTTCATATAATTTTTTTTATTATTTTTTTTATTTTTTTTTTTTTAATTTTTCAATAATGATTATTAATCCAGACCATTTTATTTAATAATTATATTTTATCATTTTATTTGATAAAAACATTTTTAACAGGATATTTATGAATACAAATACTAAAAACAACCTAAATAGAATTGCACTTTTTTTCTTTTTTCTATTTATAATTTTAAATGGATTAAAAATAGCTATTATAACTTAATTATTAACTTCTCTTCCATTGGATTATATTGTTGGTAAGATAGCAGGCGAAATTTCAATTTGTGGTATCTTTATTTTAATCCTATTTCTTTTTAAAAAGCCAATCTATTTTATAATGTTTTATATACTCCAATCAATCTTTTTATTCAGTAATATGGCTTACTTTTTTTAGTTTCATAGCTATTTACATCTATTCTACTGGTTTTCTCTATTAAAAGAAACAACTTCAGTTATAAGACATTTTGCCATCCCACTTGAATGGGAGATGCTTTTGATATTTATGGATATTCCAGCCTTTATTTTAGCTTTAATCTATTATAAAAAAAATAAATAAAACTTTGATAAATATCAAAACCAAAAGAAAATCAAACCGAAAGATCTCTTTAGCTTTTCTAATTCTTATTATTTTTATTTTTATCTATGTTGGACAATTTATCATTTACTATAAAGATTCAATCCCATACGAACTTATAAATACAAACAAATTCAAAGGTGAAGCAACTTTTATCTACTTTTATGGTTTTACTGCCAATAGCATTGCTGTCTTTAATAGAGATAAATTTAATAAAAATAAAGAAGATCTTTTAAATTTCGGTCCTTTGATTTCATTAGATAATAAATCAAAAATCGATGGCAAAAATAAGATTTTCATCTTCCAGATAGAAGCACTTGAATCCAGTATAGTAAATACAAAATATGAAAATAAATATATAATGCCATTTTTAAATGGACTTACAAAATCTTCAATATATTTTCCTTTTTGTCTGAGTTACCATAAGGGAGGTAATACTTCGGATGCAGAATTTTCAATCATAAATAGTGTTGAACCTTTAAATGATTACCCTGCGATAAAGCTTGGACAAAAAGCATATGAAAACTCTTTTGTTAAAAAGTTAAAGAATATAGGATATGATACTCATGTTTTTCATGGTAATGCGGGGTATTTTTTTGATAGACAGGCAGCTTTTCCAAAAGCTGGGTTCAATATTTTTCATGATATAAATAGTATGAAATTAAAACAGGTTACATGGGGTGCCTGTGATGAAGATGTCTATAATTATATGTTAAAGACTCTTGAGAATCAAAAAGAACCATTTATATATTACATTATATCTATGTCCAGCCATGAACCATACAATCTAATAAATCCAATTTTCTTTGATAAGTCTTTTGAGCAAATTGATGATGTTAGAACAAAAAATTATTTTAATTCTTTTAGATATGTTGATAAAACATTGGAATATGCTGTAAATAAGATCCTACAAAAGTATCCAGACTCATTAATATTAATATTTGGAGATCATAGTAGTGCCATTAGAAACAGTAAATACTATAAGAATTCCAGGGCTATTACTCCTTCTAAAAAATCTTTGGAATTTGTTCCACTTTTCATCATCTCAAAAGATCTTCCCCCACATATTGAAAGGCAAAAGGCAGTATCATTTTTAGACATAGCTCCAACTATCCTTTATTTAATCAAAAATAAAATAGAGATAAAAACATATGGGGAAAATTTGATGGATTATAATAATCTTAACAATAAGATCTTTTTCAAAGATGAATCTTTTTCGAGAAAGGAACTTTTTAATTTAATTTTTAATTCTCTTAAAGATTTTATCAAATTTTAGTTTTATATAATTTCAAAATAAAAATTAATTTTTATTGTAAAAATTTTAGAGTAATATTAATTTTTTTTGTTTAAATTAATTATATTATCTTTTAAATTTATTTTTTTCTTTTCTTTTTTTCTTTTAAAAAATAAAGTCTACCTGCTTTCCTTTTTTAAAATATACTAATTTAAATTTATCCTTTAACAAACTTAAAGCCTCTTGAAAATTTTTTCCAAGGTCCTCTAACTTATGGCTATCCGCACCAATAGTAAGATTTCTACCACCAACTTTATAATATATTTCAAGAATATCATATCCTGGCATGCAATCTTTGCAACCTTTTCTTAAACTTGATGTATTTATCTCCAATATTAAATTATTCTTTATAGCTTTTTTCAATATTCTTTCTATTCTTTTTTCATCATAAATTAATTTATTAAAATATCTTTTAGGAAAATCAAAATGCCCGATAGAATTAAAGCCACCATATTCAACCATTTTTTCCATCTGATTCCAATAGTTTTCATATACCAGTTCTATTGGAATATTTTCTAAAACCATCTTGCTTAAAAGCATATCATTATAAAAAAAATGAATACTACCAATTATGTAATCAAACTTATATTTCTTAATATTTTCAAACTCTTTTTGGTAAATATGTGGTTCTGAAAATTCAACACCACTTAGTAAGATTAAATCATTTTTATATTTTTCTTTAACCTTATTGAACTCCTCAAAATATTTATTAGCATTAAATTTACCACAACCTGGATCTACGGGATTATTATCCACATGGTCAGTAAAACAAATTACCTTTATACCTATCTCAATAGCCTTTTTGCAGTATTGTTCCATTGATATTTTCGAATCGTCAGAGTGATGAGTATGAACATGTAAATCTATCATATTAAGCCTTTCAATTTTTTTGTATTGAAATTGTAGGTAAAGAAGCAAATCTTTTTAGAGGTATAACATAATATACTTTTATCTCAATAAATGCTTTGTCTTATCTATCTTTTAAAATTGAACAATAAAATCAAAATAAAGTTTTGTATATATTTAATTTTGTACATATTTAAAATGTGAATGTAAATTGTATTTCAATCCTCTTATATGAAAGTCCCATAATGTCTGTAAATGATTGATGAGGAACTCCACCATATATCAAATAATATGCTATTAGTTGAGTAAAATCAATCCAGAAATGCAATGCAACACTTCTTGATAATCCTCCTCTATCATATGTAAGATCAATAATAAAAGTAAGAAGTGATCTTCTTAGAAAATAGTTCCAAAAATATTGGGGATTATCTTGATAAAATTTTATTTCTGACGAAACATGGAATAAAGGAAATAATATCATGTCAGTAGCTTTACCAACCCAATCATTGAAAGTTGCCCCTAATTCTTCATATAGAAATCCTCTAAAAAAACTTTCCTCTCCAATAGCAACAAATGAACATAAAAGATATAAGAAAACTACCATTGCAGGTATACCCAATAAAAATGGTAATTCATGTGTTCCTATAAATAATTTCCCTGTATTAAAGACAGACTGACTAAAATCATTTCCCAATATCATTTCCTGTAAAAATGGTGCTAAAAAACCTTCTGGAATGATTATTAAAATCAATAAATCAGATAAATTATCCTTTGATATAGGAGATAAAGCCAGGTCGATAAAGGAATATGGTTTCCATTTGGTATCTTTTCCAGTTGGTATAAAATAGGAGAAAAACTCTGAATTTCCAAAAGCTTTTTCTCTCCAATTTTCATTATATAAACCTTTTTTTGCTCTAACTCTTCCTTCCCTATATATTGCATAGGTTGAAAAAAAGGAGAAATCCATATATCCATTAGCAGGAATTTGCGCAATAAAATCTTCATCGACATCCCACAAATAGTCTGCAATAAGATTAAGACCTAAAAAAACTCCACAAAATAGCAAACCTTTTGGAATATCAAAAAAATAGATTGGTAAGATGGCAAAAAAAAGCATGCTGTCTACTAAATCATATGTAATATCCTCATTTAAATCAATGTTATACATCAATTCTAAAATTAAAAATGAAGTAATAAAGCTAGAAGACAAAATAGCAGGGAATACTACTTGAAAATGGTTTAATTGGTTTTTAATCAAATTGGTTTGGGCTGATAAGTTGATACTTATAGCATATAAAAGAATTAAAAAGATAAAAAATAAAAAATATTTTTTTTTCATAATTTACCTCCAAGATATTTATAAATAACAAATAAATAAGATTTATATATAAAAATAAGATTATAATGGAATATAAATAAGGACTTAATTATACTTGAAAAACTTTTCTAATTCTTTAGATACATCAAAAATCTCTTTATTTATAAATCTTTGAGAAAGTTCTCTTGCTTTAGATTCTATATTTATATGACTTAAGTTATAATTTTCTATTAATGCTTGATTTATATATTTTTTAATAAACTCTTCTATACCTAATATTTTATATGAAGTTGAATGAACTAAAAGATAAAATACAAGATATTCATATTCATCAAGAGCCTTTTTCGATATTATTAAAGTATCTAATCTAATTCTTTTGCCTTCTCTCTATAAAATTCTCTATTTTTATAAATCCAGATAATAGATTTATCGATTAAAAATTTAAAAAAATCATTATCATTTTGCATTATGAAATTATTATAGGTAAAAAGAATATTTTTGCAAAAATTTTTTGATTAAAATAATATCATTTATTATTTTTTTTATATGAAGAAACATAAAATCATTTATATTTTAATTTTAATTTTTTTTATTTTCCAGATTTCCTGTTCTATAAATAGTAATGATTTTTTAAAAGATGATTCAGAAATTATTTTTAATCAGTTTAATACTTATGAAAAAGAAAGTTTTGGTTTTGCGATCTCTTCAGATCCTCATTTTTTTGGAAAAAATTCAAATTTGGAAGCATCCATCCATATTTTACAATTATTAGAAAAATATTTTGTAAAAAGTAAGATTGATGCATTTTTTATCTTAGGAGATTTTTTCGATATTGGTGGAATAAAACAAAATTGGGAAAGATTTATAGGACTTAAAAATAAATATGCTCCTTCCTTACCTATTTATAGTGTTATTGGGAATCATGATAAATATTTATTTGGTCAAATCTACTGGCAAAAGCTTTTTGGTAAAATTGAAAGTCAATTTTTAATCTATGGTCCAACTACTTTTGTATGGCATTATAATATTAATAAAATCCATTTTATTGGTTTAAATCTTCCTTCTGGATATTTTAATATGAGCAATAAAGAAAAAGAATGGGTTAAAAATCAGATAAATCAAATTTCTAAAGATGATTTTCTTATAATTCTTTCTCATAGTTTTTTTTATTCTTCTGGATATAAAGATTTAAGTGGCAATTGGTTTGATAATATTGGAAATATAAAGAATATAGCCCCTCTCTTTATTGATAAAGCTGATCTTGTAGTAAGCGGGCACAATCATTATATGGAATGGATTGAGCAAGATGGAGTTAATTGGGCGATAATTGGTTCTATGGGTGGGAAGCCTGATCCAGTTCCTTCATTTATGACAAAAGGCTCAAAATGGTTTAATCGAGGTTCTTATGGATTTTTACTGATAGAAATTAAAAATGAAACAATTTATTGCTCGTTTTTGGATGAATATGGTAATTTATTATTTATAAAAAAATAAAATTAGAAAAACATTTCATCGAAAATTATAGAAAATATTTCAAAAAAATTTTATTCATCAAATGTCATAATTAGATTTTTTTAATTTTTATACTAAAATTAATAATACAACGAGGTAGAAAAAATATGGATGATAAAATATCAGGTATCTCAAGAAAAACCACTTTAAAGGTTATTTTTATAACCTTAATTGGTGTATGGATGACCAATTTTCTTTATTCTTTTGTTTTACCTCAAGTTTTGATAATGGAAAAGATTGAAAGAAATGAATTTTATCTAAGAACTTTTTTACTAACAATTGTTATAGGCTCAATCGCTGTTTTTCTAGTTTATCTTTTCTATAGAAAAGTTGAAAAAGCAATAAAAAAGGTAGAAAAAGGTCAGAATTTAAGTGAAAAAGAAATTATAAAGGTTGAAAAATCTTTTAAGAGAATAGAATTATTTTTATTTCTGATAGGAGCATTAAGTTATCTTTTTGCAGTAATTATTAATATATCATTGGAATTAATTAAAACTGGGAAAATTGACTTAAAATATTGGATTTTTAGAACTATTTTAGCTCTTTCTTTTGGTATTTTAAATGGTATAGTAATCGCAAGACTTATAAATTATGCATGGATTGATGCAAAAAATGCGTTAAATATAAGATATCTAAAAAATGAAAAAAATAATTTAAAAACTACTCCAAAACTTATTGTTCCATCAATACTAATTCTTTTTGTCAATATATCATTTTTAGTAATTGCTGCATTTAATTTTTTCGAAAGATATGCTTTTACATTTATTAAATTTAATTTTATTTTAAAATATTTTTTATCTATCGCTTTTAGATTTCTTTTAGTAGATTTAATAATTTTTTACTCTATATTTTTTGAACATCAAAAACATATTGACCACCTTTATAACCAATTTGATGTTATGGCGAATCAAGAAATAGACCTTTCAAAAAGAGTAAATATCATTAGTTTTGACGAATTTGGAATGATGATGTCAAATATAAATATCATACTTGATAAGCTTCAAGATTCTTTTATTAAAGTTTCCAATGCAGAAAAAATAGTTTCAGATTTAGGAAATAAAATTGCAGAAAATTTTTTAGCACTTAGAAATGAAAACCAGATACTTT
>ERZ795050.2931-NODE-2931-length-17746-cov-9.395229_pt1 | contig 17746 bp, 10 predicted proteins | sample MGYA00375134_ERZ795050 | MGnify/ENA primary metagenome ERZ795050 (study PRJEB30179, sample SAMN05720221) | activated sludge metagenome | isolation source: Anaerobic digester | place: Japan | collected 2015-05-26 ... | reverse complement strand
ATCACGATGCCGATGGCCGCGAACCCCAAGACGACCCTGTGTCGCGGCAACCAGGTGTTGATGGTTCTTCTGCTGGGCATCTGGCTGAAATATATCACAACTTGTTCGAGGTGGTAATCTTTTTCCTCACGGCAGCTCGCGAGGCGCGGGCTGACGCAGGTTGGCTTGCCCGCAATCACAACTGGCGCGGTCGCAGATTTCTCGGATCGAACGGGACTCGATCGCACGCGACTGCCGGGCTTTCGCATTACTTGACGTTTTCTGACAGTGCCCGACAAATCCGCGCTTGCTATCTGCGACCCTGCTTGGCACTCTTCGTAATCACTGGTGCAGTGTGCTTGGCGTCCTAGCCCATGCGCGCTGCGCTGTCGAGACGTGTTGGCGGCGGCGAACCGCCGTGTCAGCCACCGGATCTGATGCGCTTCATCCGGCCCGCGGGATGTCGCACCGCTCTCCTGCCGGCTGGAACTTCCCTCTGCCTAACGGGACCGAGCCTGCGCAGGCTCGCCGCGATCGTACGTGCGTCAAACTGAAGGAGAGAGAAATGACACGCCGACTGCTCCTGGGATGCATGATTGTGGGCTGTGTTTGGCTGCCGGTGTCTGCCGAGCCACCGCCGGAGCAAACGGGGATCAACATCGAAATGCTGGCGAGCATGTCGGAGGAAATCGAGGCCGTAATGGGCGGCGCAGAAGCTCGCAGGCTGCCGAAGTTCGAGGACGTGACCAAGGGCATGAAATCCACGCCCGGCCTGTTCACGCTGTGGTACTACCCGCCGGACATTAAGGACAAAGACCCGGAGAAGCTGCTGTGCCAAATCCCGGAGCGCTTCCTGGGCGAGCAGTTCATGCTGTCCACCAGTATTTCGGGCGGCGGCTTCTTCACCGGCTTTCCGCTGGATGAACGCGTGGTGCGTTGGGAGCTGCAAGACCGGCAGCTCCTGCTAATCGAGCCGCAAACGCGCTATGTCGCCGACAGTTCCAAGGAGGTCAGCGATGCGGTACGGCGCACCTATCCCGACAGCATTCGCGTAGCGGTGCCGCTGGTAACCAAGTCCCCCGCCGGTGACCCGGTGATCGAGCTGGGGCCGCTGTTGAAAAGCAACTTCGCCGATATCGGCTGGATGGCGTCCTTTGACCCGGATGACCCATTGGGCATTTTCATGCGGGGGGCGCGGATCAACCCCGGCCTGAGCAAATGGACCAAGCGCAAGAGCTTTGAGCTGAACGTCGAAATCGGCGTCGAGTTGGCGATCGCGGCCCGTACCCCGCCGGGCTCGTACGACAAGACGCTGGTGCACTACAGCTTTTGGAAGCTGCCCAGGAGCGATTACCAGCCGCGCATTGCAGACGACCGCGTCGGCTACTTCGTGACGGCCCACCGGGACTGGTCCAAGTCGACTGATGAGCGGGACATCTTCAACCGCTATATCCACCGCTGGCACCTGGTAAAGCGCGACCCCAGCCTGGAAATGTGCGAACCGCGGCAGCCGATCACGTTCTACATCGAGAAGACGGTCCCGGTGCGTTACCGGCGGGCGGTGCGTGACGGCATCCTCGAGTGGAACAAGGCATTCGAGAAGATCGGTTTCGTCAACGCAATTGAAGTGCGGCAGCAAACGGACGACAACGAGTGGAAAGACCTCGATCCGGAAGATATGCGATACAGCTTCTTCCGGTGGATCGTGACGGGCGCCGGGTTCGCCATGGGACCGAGCCGGGCAAACCCATTCACCGGTCAGCTCTACGATGCGGACATCATCTGCGACGATTCAATGGTCCGCTACTTCCAGCAGGAAGCGGAGACGATGCTGCTGCCGTCGGCGCTGGTGGCCCGCAAATTCAACGATCCCGCCATGCGCCAGTTCCTGGAGCGCTTTCCGCACTGGCGCCCGCCGGAGTCGCTGGAGATGGAAGAGGTGGTGGGCGAAGAGCCCAAGTGGGCGGAGTTGCACGAGCGTATGCGGCAGCGCATGAGCAAGCTGGGCAAGCCGTACTGTGAGTACTGCCAAGGCATGAAGCACCAGATGCAATTGGCTGGTGCGGTGCTGGTGAACTTCCCGCCGGAAGTGAAGGAACGCTTCCTGTATGAAGTGCTCAAAGAAGTGGTGACGCATGAAGTGGGCCACACGCTCGGACTGCGGCACAACTTCATGGCGAGTTCGATTTACTCGCTCGAGGAAATCCAGAAGCGGCGCACCACCGACGCGCCGACCTGCGGCTCGATCATGGACTACAACCCGGTACTGTTCACGCCGGAAAACCCGACCGAAGGGCACTTTATCACTCCCGGCATCGGGCCGTACGACTATTGGGCGATCGAGTACGGCTACCGGCCCTATGACGGCAGCTACAAGTCGGCCCGAGCCGAGGCGGAAAAGGGCAAGGGGGACGAAAAAAAGGAGAAGGCTAAGGACGAAGCCGAGAAGGCCGGCAGCGCGGCGGATGAAACGGCCCAAACGCCGCAGCCGGCCCCTGAGAAGACGGAAAACAAGATTTCCAATCTGCCGGACTTAAGTAAGCTTCCACCGGAGATTCGGGACAAACTGCCCGAAATCATGGCGCAACTGCCGCCGGAGGTGATACAGATGCTGGAATCGGGGGCGATCGACTTCGACGAAGGGGCGGATAGCGAGCCGCCGCCGATGCCCAAGCGTGGGGCGCGTGAAATGTCGATGCCGAGCGCGCCTGCGGGGGAAAAAGGCATGCTGCTGGACATCGCGCGGCGCTGCACCGAGCCGGAGCTCGCCTACGCGACGGACGAGGACTGCACCATGATGTCGCCCGACCCGCGCGTGAACACGTTCGACATGTCGAGTGACCCGGTGGGCTGGGCTCGCAGCCGGATCGAGTTGGTCGACAAGCGCATGGCGAACATTCTCGAATGGGCTGTCAAGGATCAGGAGAGCTGGTACCACTTGCGTTCGGCGTTTGTCACGCTGATGTTCGAGAAGGCCACGACGCTGGACTACGTCGGGCGCTATGTTGGCGGGCAGTACTTCACGCGGGCCCACCGGGGTGATGGAGCCGAAGGCGCCCCGCTCGTGTTGGTTGACGCGAAGCTCCAGCGCGAGGCGCTGCGGTTCCTCCAAGAGAACCTGTACAAGGATGACTTCTTCCAGGTTGCGCCGGACGTGCTGAACCACCTGGTGCCGCCGCGCTGGTATCACTACGGCGCTCGGGTCAGCTACAGCATGGATTTCCCCATCCACGATCTGGTCGGGTTCCTTCAGTGGTGGAACCTAATTGACCGGCTCTACCCCAACACGCTTCGCCGCATATACGATGCCGAGCTCAAGAGCACTGCACCCGATCGGCTGACGGCGGCGGAATATCTGCAGACCATTCAAGATGCCTGCTGGTCGGACGCGGTTGACCTGGAACGGCTGAAGAAGGGGGCCTGGTCGGACGCCGAGCCGTTCCTGTCGAGCTATCGGCGCTCACTGCAGCGCGAGTACCTGGGGTTAATGGAATCGCTGGTGAGGTATGGTCCCGGCGGGCTATTGCCGCCGGACGTGCACGCCATGTTGCAGTACTCGCTGCAAAAGCTGAGCACGAACATCGGCGCCGTGCTGAACGCCTCGGGGAACAAGGCGGACTTCGCCTCGCAGGCGCATTTGTCGACCTGCAAGTCGCGCATTGATCGAATTTTGACGTCGGAGTTGCGGGAGTACTAACCCAAGTTAGAGAGCGGCAGGCAAGTTAAGGTAGTCACTGCCTTCGAACGGAAACGGCCCTGGCGCTAGACTGGTGCCAGGGCCGTTTCGCCCCAGAATCAAGAGCCGGCTTACTGTGAGGGCGTTGCGAGAAGTCTGCTTTCGCCCGGCGGCGCGGGCAATTGTGTCACGACACTGAGGTCTACAAAGAAGTCATCTTCGCGGACGTATTCCTCAGGCACTGTGAAGTCCGCCGTTACACCATAGAGAAACTGGTATTCGCCCTGCAATGTGTCCACCCACGTCTGCAGATGCGCCGCGGTGAAGCTGTTCACATGGAAGAGCACGTCTATGACGGCAAACTCACCGGGTTCACGCTGTAACTCGTCCGCAGTGTGCCGCAGCCCGTCCTGCAGCCGCTAGACAACGTACTCGACATACTGCGCTTCACTGAGCGCGGCGAACGACTCAGCCAGAATCGGAAAACTATCGGTGTTTTGCGCCCAATCCGCACTATCGATGCGAAATCCGCGATAGGTCCAGCCGCGCGCCGCGGCCGCCAGGAAGGCCGGCACGCGGCTGACGCCTGCGCCGCCGAACGGCTGGCGGAAAACGGGCGTGAAGAGGGCATCCGGCTCAAGGCCGGCCGGAAGCGCGACGGCATTGAGGAACCCGACCAACCGGTCGAGGTCGGCGGACATCGGCAGGGCCGCCAGCGGCGGAAAGAGGCAGGGCCGGATCCAGATGGCGGGGTCGGCGTGGTAGGCGTGGTAGCCGAGCGTCTGCCCGCCGTCGTACATTTCGCGCAGGGCCGTCGCGAACGCGGTTTCGCCTTCCGCATCAAGCGTTTCTTCGCCGGGGCCCTGAATAAAGAAGACCGCCGTGGCGTTGTTGCGCTCCAGCGTGTTGAGAATCGCGCGTAGGGGCTGGAGCAGCTCGTCCGCGGAATATTCGTCCGGCGGCCGCGCCAAGTCGCCCGGCAGCGGTCCATCGTCGAACGTGAGCACGATCGCGGGCGGTTTCTGGATGGGCGGCGGAAACTGGCATTCAGTGCAGCCCGCCAAGGCGCCAGCACACAGCAGGCTGCCGAGCAGCGCAGGCCAGCGCGGCGCGTGCCGGAAATCCAGCAATGCTCTCTCAGGCGACATCGAATCTGCATCATACTAGAAAATAAGAACGGGTCGGGAGTCTCAGTATTTAGCGCTCGCGAACCACCAATGAGCCGCCTCCACTTGACAGCCGCAGGCGATCTGAAAGACTGACGCCCTGCCGCCGGTTGGTTTCCAGGTGCATAGGCGCGATGAAAGCCATAAACCCCGCATTCCGCCTTTCGATGCTTGCGCCCGTGCCCTATGCCTGGCACCTTCACAGCCGCACGCGCGCTTTAGCCGACCAGTTCGCCCGCCGCGGGTTGCGCGTACGCTACGTGGCCCCGCCCACGCCGCGCGCCATGTTGCGGCATTGGATTGCGCCGTGGCGCGAGCGCCGGGCCGGAAAGGTGGAGCTAGTCTGGCCGCTGCCCGCCCCGCCGCTGCATTGGCAGCAACGCCTGCGTCTGGTCAACGCAATCGCAGCGCTCCAGGCGAGGTGCATCGCCCCTGATTCGGACGGCACGCCTCATGTCATCGTAGCCGCGACCCCTTTATGGACGCCGGTGGTCGCGCATGCGCCGTGCGACCTGCTGATCTATGATTGCCTCGATGATCCGCTGGTTCACGCTCGCGCTAGCAGTAGCGAAATTTATCGTCGCTGGCACGAGGAGTTGTGCCGCCGGGCCGACGTGATCGTCGCGGTTTCTGCCGCGTTGGCCGAGCGCCTGCGCGAAACGTGCGAGCGCCGGGTCGTGGTTTGCGGAAATGGCGTAGACGCGGACGCTTTCGGCGCGCTTTCAAATCGCGAATCGCCAGCCCCTTCAGCCCGGCTCTATGAAACATGCGATCCAGCATTGCGCGACTGGTTCGCCTGGTGGCGCGCGCATCCCAACCAGCCAGTCGCCGGCTTCGTTGGCTCGATCGACCGCTGGGTAGATGTGGAACTTCTGGCGGCCACGGCCCGCGCTCTGCCGCACGTTCAATTCGTCGTGGCCGGCCCCGAGCGGTACCGGGGCCTGGCCGCGCCGCTGGCCGGAATTCAGAACGTGCATCGCATCGGGCTGGTTTCTTATAAGGCTGTTCCGGCGCTGATCGCGACGTTCGATGTGGGGCTGATTCCGTTCCGGGCCGGGCCGATTGCCGCGGCGGCCGATCCGCTGAAGGTCTATGAGTATGCGGCCGCCGGGAAGGCGGTCGTGTGCTCCGTGCCGTTGCGGCTCGACGATCCGGATGCGCCTCTGGTCACCGCGGAAACGCCGGCAGCTTTCGCAAGCGCCGTCGCCGCCGCAGCCGCCGCCGCGGCGCAATCACCGAACGATTCCGCCGCACGCGAGCAGCGCATCGCGTTCGCACGTCGCCATACATGGGCGGCGCGTGCGGAGCAATTCCTCAACCTGATTGCGAAAGAGCGGAGCCGGGGCGTGTCCCCCCGAAACCCCGCCAAGCCGTAGCAGAGCCGGGGCGTGTCGCCCGGGATTACCACCAATCATTCCGCCAGGCGGCGGTAAAGCGCCGCATGCTCCGCGGCGCAGCGATTCCAGGAGAACTCGGCAGCACGCCGCGGCCCCCAGTCGGCCAAACGCTCCGCCAGGGCATCGTCCTCGATCACCGATTGCATCGCCGCGCGGATCGCCGCCGGATCGTTCGGCTCGACCAACAGCCCCGCCTCCCCCACTACTTCGGGCACCGAACTCGCCGCACTCGCGATGACGGGCGTACCGCTGGCCATCGCCTCCAGTGGCGGCAACCCGAAGCCCTCATAGAACGTCGGCCAGACCAGCGCACGCGCGCCACCATAGAGCATGGCCAGCGACTCGTCCCCCTGATAGCCGAGCAGCCGCACCTGCTCGCCGACGCCGTGGGAGCGAGCGATTCCCGCAATGTCGACCGCACCCCAGGCCTGCCCGCCCGCGATCAAGAGCGGAAACTGCGCGCGCAGCTTTGTCGGGAGTCCGGCGTATGCCTCGACCAATCCGGGCAGGTTCTTACGTGGCTCAATTGCACCAACGTACAACAAATAGTTCGCCGGCAGATTGCGAGCTGCCAGCCAGGCTTCTACCGCCGCGCGCGGACGCGGATGGAAAGTCTCCCGCGCGCCAAGATGAATTACGGTGACGCGCTCCGGCCGTACGCCCAGCAGTGTGATCATCTCCGCCTTCGTGGAGGCGGAAACAGCTATGAAATGGGCGCTTTGTGCCACGGCGCGCTTCAGGCCGCGTTCCTGCCACCGCACGCGATCTGTAGGATGCCATTGCGGGAATCGCAGCACCGACAAGTCGTGAATTGTCGTCAGCGTGATTCCGCCCCAAGGTCCTGGCACGTGCGCCGGCTCGTGATAAATTCGGCAGCGAAGAGCGCGCCCGACGCCGCGGAAAGCGGCTTGATAGCCGGTTTCAACGACAAACCGGAGCCAAGGCGCGATGTCCTGCCGTGCACCCTGCCGCGGTGCGCGGCTGTGGTTTAGAGTATCTAACCGTTCGCGACTTCGTGCGAGCCGCGCGAACGGCCCGAATAGCCTGATCGCCGGGTCGGCCAGCGGCACGCGCGCCGTGAGTTCCGCGATATAGTGACCAATCCCGGTGCGCGGGCCGCGCAGGATGCGATCGTTGATGATCACCCTTAGAACTTGGCCGGACATGGCTGCCGACGGTAGCCGAGCCAAAAACGCCCCGCAAGCCGCGGTTGGCGGCAGATGGCTGGCGTGGCATACTGCCCCATCTACTTTGCGCTGCGAGTCAGAGGCGGCCGGGCGCATCTGGCTTACGGCTGAGAGCTGCTCAGAGCTTGGAGGACGAATATGGCGTTGATGGTTGGAGTCTCTGGCGTTCGCGGGTTGGTTGGTCAGACGCTGACGCCGGAACTGGTACTCGAATTCGCCCGCGCCTACGGCACGTTTCTGGATGGCGGCCGGGTCGTGCTGGCCCGCGATTCCCGGCCCAGCGGCCCGATGTACGCCGCCGCGGCCGCGGCCGGATTGCTGGCCGCCGGCTGCCAAGTGACGGACCTGGGCGTGGCTATGACTCCGACCGTGGGACGAACCATCATCGAAGGCAAATACGCAGGCGGAATGAGCATCACCGCCAGCCATAACCCCGCGCCCTGGAACGGCCTGAAATTCTTTACCAACTTGGGCTTCGGGCCCAGTACGGAAGACGCGCGCCAGATAGCGCACATTCGCGAGCAGCGCCGCTTCCGCGACGCGCAAAGCGGCTTCAGCGCTCCGCAGGTCGACCGCGAGGCCGGCCAGCGGCACGTGCGCGCGGTGCTGGCCGCGCGCGAAGTGGACACCTCCGCCCTGCGCGCCACAAAGGCCGTCCTGGATAGCGTCAACGGGGCCGGCTGCGAGCATAGCCCGGCGCTGCTCAAGGGTTTCGGCATCGATCTGGTGCATATCAACGGCGAACCGACGGGCGATTTCGCCCATCCGCCCGAGCCGCTCAGCGAAAACTTGAGCCAACTTTGCCAAACCGTGCGCACCACGCGGGCCGCCATCGGCTTCGCGCAAGACCCGGATGCGGACCGCCTGGCCATTGTTGACGAAAACGGAACTTACATCGGCGAGGAGTACACGCTGGCCCTGGCCGTCGAGTCGGTGCTCTCGCGCCGCCCGGGGCCAATCGCCGCCAACCTCAGTACGTCGCGGATCATAGACGACCTGGCGGCTCGATATGACGTGAAGGTCATCCGCACCCCCGTGGGCGAGGCGCACGTGGCCGCGGCGATGTTGCAGGCCGGCTGCGTGGTGGGCGGGGAGGGCAACGGCGGTGTCATCGATCCGCGCATCTGCAATGTGCGGGACAGCCTGTCTGCGATGAGTTTGGTGCTTCAACTGCTGGCCACCTCCGGTAAGACCGTCAGCGAGCTGGTCGCCGCCCTGCCGCGCTACGCCTCCATAAAGCAGAAATTCGCCTGCCCGCGCGAGCGGATTCAGGCCGCGGTGAGCGCGGTTACAGCCAAATTTGCGGACTACAATCCGACTACGACCGACGGGGTCCGGGTGGACTTTCCCGCCGGCTGGGTGCATGTGCGGGCCTCGAATACCGAGCCGATAATCCGGATCATCGCTGAGGCAGACAGCATGGCGGCGGCCGACGAACTGGTCGCGCAGGTTCGGCAGGCGGCCGGTGTGTAAGCTACGGAACCGTGCTTTATGATGCGGTTGTTCACTCGCGGCCTGGGTGGGGCCGAAAGTAAGAACGGTCGTAGGACCGATATAGTTTGCCGTGCACTCAATTGATGGGTAGGACTCGATGAATCACGTTCGCACCTTCGTCGTCGTGCCATCATTGCCTGAGCCGCTCGAGCCGCTACGGCAGCTCGCCTACAACCTCTGGTGGTCTTGGAACCACTCGGCGCGCGAGCTTTTTCGCCGGCTGGACGTCGAGCTGTGGGAGCGCGTCTACCACAACCCGGTCGCCATGTTGTGGCAGATCGGCCAGGACCGCCTGGAGCAGGTGGCCAACGACGATGCCTACATGGCGCAACTGCAACGCGTCGTCGACTCGTTTTACGTTTATCTGAACAGTCGCACCTGGTACGAGGAACGTTTTCCGGGCCGCCAGGACGAAATGGTCGCGTATTTTTCGGCCGAATTCGGCGTTCATGAGTCGCTGCCAATCTATTCGGGCGGCCTGGGTGTACTGGCCGGCGACCATCTCAAAGCGGCCTCGGATCTCGGCATTCCGCTGGTTGGTGTCGGCCTGATTTACCGCCAGGGCTATTTCGAACAGCAACTGACCGAGGACGGCTGGCAACTCGAAAGCTATCCCAGCTACGACTTCCATCAGCTTGCGGTCACGCTGGTCAACGATCCCTTCGGCAATCCGTTGAAGATTCAGGTACAGCTCGGGCGTCGGCAGCTTACGGCCCAGATCTGGCTGGCCCAGGTCGGCCGCGTCAAACTTTACCTGCTCGACAGCGACATACCTGATAACGAGCCTGACCTGCGCATGGTCACGGCCCGGCTGTACGGCGGCGACCGCCGCATGCGCATTCAGCAGGAAATCCTGCTCGGCATCGGCGGTTTGCAGGCGCTGCGCGCCGTCGGAATCCGCCCCAAGGTTTGTCACATGAACGAGGGACATGCCGCGTTCATGGCCCTGGAGCGCATTCGTCAGGCCATGGAGGAATTTGGGCTGACTTACGGCGAGGCGCGCGAAGCAACGGTGGGCGGCAACGTCTTTACGACGCATACGCCCGTGCCGGCCGGCATCGACCGGTTCGATCCACGCTTGGTGATCGACCAACTCGGCTGGATGGCGTCGGCCCTCGGCCTATCCACCGACGAGTTTCTTGCCCTGGGCCGCGAGGCCGGCGGTCTGGGCGACAGCGATTTCTGCATGCCGATTCTCGCCCTGCGCCTGTCCTTCCGCAGCAACGGCGTTAGCCGCCTGCACGGCCAGGTGGCTGCCGGCATGTGGCAGACGCACTGGCCGAAGGTGCCGCGCGAAGAAATCCCCATCACCTACATCACCAACGGCATCCACACGCGGACCTGGATTTCGGCGGAAATGGCTGAAATCTTCGATCATTATCTCGGGCCGAACTGGGCCGAGGCGCCGCCCCGTACGCGGCTATGGGAACGCGTCGAGGTCATTCCAGCCGCCGAGTTGTGGCGCGTCCACGTGCGCCGCCGCGAGCATCTGATCGCCACGGTTCGCACCCGCCTGCGCGAGCAGCTAAAGCGGCGCGGCGCGCCGCCGGCCGAAGTGAAGGCGGCCGACGAAGTGCTGGATCCTTCGGCCCTGACGATCGGCTTCGCGCGGCGCTTCGCGCCGTACAAGCGCGCTACCCTGATCTTGCGAAACCTCGAACGCCTGGCCGCGTTGCTGCGCAACAACGAGCGACCGGTTCAGTTCATCTTTGCCGGCAAAGCCCACCCGGCCGACGGCGCGGGCAAGGAGCTCATTAAGCAGTTGTGCGCGATCTGCGCCCGCCCCGAGTTCCGCCGGCGGATGGTGTTCCTCGAAAATTATGACATGCGCCTGGCGCGCATCCTCACGCAGGGCTGCGACGTCTGGCTGAACAACCCGCTGCGCCTGCACGAGGCTAGCGGCACCAGCGGCATGAAGGGCCCGCCCAACGGCAGTCTGAACCTCTCCTGCCTCGATGGCTGGTGGCCCGAGGCTTATAACGGCGAGAACGGCTGGGCGATCGGCGACGGGCGCGTGTACGACGACCTGGCCTACCAGGACCATGTGGAGGCCGAATCGCTCTACAACCTGCTAGAGCGCGAAATCGTGCCGCTCTTCTATGATCGCACGGTGGACGACATCCCCCGCAAGTGGCTGGAGCGCGTCAAAGAGTCAATCCGCACCATCGTCCCCGTCTTCAGCACGATCCGCATGCTGCGCGAGTACACCGAGGTCATGTATGTCCCCGCCTTACAGCGCGCCGAGCGTCTCAGCGCGGACGACTTCACCGTCGCGCGGCGGCTGAACAGTTGGAAGCAGGCCCTCAGCCGCGAATGGCACCAGGTGCGCATCGAGGAGGTCGACGCCAACGCTCAGGAACGCCTCAAGGTCGGCGATAAGCTGCCCATTCACGCCCGCGTTCACCTGGGCACCATTCGGCCGGAAAACGTGGCGGTCGAGGTCTACGCCGGTCCGGTTGATAGTACCGGCGGCATCTCGCACGGCCGCCCCGCGCCCATGCAGCACACCAAGGAGAACGGCAACGGTGTTCACGAGTTTGACGGCGTGCTGCCCTGTACGGTCAGCGGTCAGCATGGCTTCGCCATCCGCGTCGTGCCGGCGCACGAAGATTTGGCCGACCGGTACGAGCAGGGGCTGATCGTCTGGGGATAGCGTCGAAGCCGCAGCCTACCGGACTTCGTCGATCGCGGCCTTCAATGCGGGTAGGCCGCGTTCGATGGTCTTGCGATCCACGCAGAAGCTGAGGCGCATGTAGCCGGGGCGTCCGAAGCCGCGGCCCGGGACCGCCAACACGCGATGCTTCACCAAAACCGCGATGAACTCGGCGTCGTCGGCGATGGGCGTCTTCGGGAACGCGTATAGCGCGCCGCCGGGCACTTTCAGGTCGTAGCCGTAAGACAATAGGGCGTTGCACAGCAAATCGCGGTTCTGGCGGTAGAAGTCCAGGTCGCAGCGAGCATCGGCGCAGCGGGCGATCACGCGCTGCATGAATGCCGAAGCGTTCACGAAGCCCAGCGTGCGGTTGAGCATGGTCATGGCCGCCAGCACTTTCTCGCGCTGTGGCACGGAGTGCGGCACGGCGATATAGCCGATGCGCTCGCCGGCGATGCTGATGTCCTTTGAATAGCTGGATATTAGGATGGTGCGCGGGTAGTGGCGCAGCGGCGTGGGGCAGGTGTCTACGTCGTAGACGATGCGGCGGTAGGGGTCGTCCAGCAGGATGTAGATGGGGCGGTCGGGGCGGTCGTGTCGCGCCAGCAGCGCGCCCAGACCCTGGCACTTGGCCTCGGTGTAAATCGCGCCGGTGGGGTTGTTCGGCGAGTTGATGATAATGGCCCGGGTGCGCTCAGTGATGGCCGCCTCAATCTTCCCCAGATCGGGCTGGAAATCGGCGTCCGTCGGTACCAGTACCACCCGTCCGCCGGCCTGCTCCACGTAAAAGCGGTATTCCGGGAAGAACGGCGTGAGAATCAGAACTTCGTCCCCGGGGTTGCAGAGTGCTCGCAGCGTCACGTTCATGCCGCCGGCCGCCCCGCTGGTCATGATCACATCCGCGGCCTCAAACGGCGCGCCGTATTCGGTCCGCAGGAAGCGGGCCACCGCCGCCCGGGCTTCGTCGAAGCCCACGTTAGGCATGTAGCGGTGCAGGGCCGGCTGGTGCTCCTCGGCCGCCTCTCGCAAGGCGCGGAAAAAAGCGTCCGGCGGCGTGGCATTGGGGTTGCCGAGCGAGAAGTCGAAAACGTTGTCCTCGCCGAACTCGGCTTTGAGGCGGCGGCCCTTCTCGAACATCTCGCGAATGAAAGAGGCGGACCCCATATCGGCAGCGACTTTGTCGGCAATCACGGACGGCATGGCTATTCCTCTGCTTGCGGATGGTCTTGGTGCGTTCGCGGGCCGTTCTACTGGAACGCCGTCGCCAGTCGTGCCCGCGTTTGGCGCCTGAGCAAGGCACCCGCGCGGCGGGGCCGCGTGCGTCTACATAGCCAGGCGCAGGCTAACCAACTCGCACCTGTTTCGCCAGGCGCTCCGTTGCACGATCCGTGCCGCGCGGCGAACGTTCTGCTACTACTCTGATTCCGGGATGACGCTGAAATCGATGCGAAATCCGCCCTCAGCGTCCGGATCTTCAACCAGCGTGAAGATCAACTCGTCTCCGCACGCATAGTCCCAGCCCAGCAGGCGGGCGTCCCCGAGCGCGGTGCCAACTGTTGGCAGGGCGGCTCCGGGGTTGCCGGGTGGGATATTCGAGAAATGTACCACTGAGTCGAAGGCGTCCGGGTTGAAATTGGGGAGCGTCTCAGGGGCGTCTACCACTTCGGCGCGCTCGATGAAAGCGCGGGTGCCCACCGAGAAATTGCGGGCGCAGGTGACCGTTGCGGGCGCACTACTCGAGTTGGCCGCCAGAACCAGTTGCTGCATCTGTACCGGCCCCGGCGGGCTGCGGTCCCAGGCGTCCCACGACCCGTAACTAAACGCCGCCGTATAGGGCGTAGTGTTGATGACCCTCACCGTGATACTGCCGCTCCGCTCGGCCGTCTGGTTGAGCAGCACCGGTCCGCAGCCCGGCTGAAGCACCAGCAGAAGGGCAACGGTCGCCAGCACCGCGGCCGGCAGCGAGAATAGCGCCTTAATTGCCATGTGAATATCCTTGCGCGGGCCTTTGGGCCAGGCTGTCCGCCTGTGCGCCGTTATCGTCGCCCGGTCGCCGCGAATGTTAGCAACGCCCACGTGAACTGCCAAATCCGGCGCGGGGCCCGAGTTGACGGACGGGCTGCGGAGCGAATAATGCGGCAGGGTTGCGCGCCGGAGCTGGTGGCGGGCGCAGTTACAGTGCAGCGCGACGCGTGCCGATAGACTTATCGGGCCGAGTCCTGCTATGCCGGACTCGGACAAAGGTGGAACAAGAATGCGCATCGCTGTTCTACTGACCGCTGTGGGCGCCTGGATGCTCTCAGGCGCGAGCTGTCGGCCTCTCCTCGATAACACGTCGGATCCAGCGGCCAAACCCACCACGCTGACGCTGCTGATTCAATCGCCATCCAGCAACGCGACGGTGGCGCAGGGCGCATCGGTCCCCATAACCTGGACCGCGTACAACGCCACCGGTCAGACGGCCACGATTGACGTGTACGTCGAATCACGCACCGATCTCACTCAGACAACAGTCGCCGACGATATCAGCTTGACGGCCGGCAGTCTGACCCAAACCTCCTATTGGGACACCACCGGGCTGCCGGGCGGCGAATACGTAGTCTACGCCGCGATTACAGCCGGGGCGGACACGCAGACCCAGAAGGCCGCAGGGCGTATAACGATCGACGAATTTCCGGCGTTCGAGTTCACCGAGCCGGCAGAAGACGCCACGTACACTCACGGCAGCGACGCGCTCAAGATTTCGTGGAGCGCTTCGGATCCAGAGGGCACCGGCACGGTGACGGTGGGGCTTGACAGCGATTCGGATCCCGAGAATGGGAACGAGCTTTTCATTTACGAGGGGACCATTACGGCCGACGAGTCCGAGAGCAGCTTCGACTGGGATGGCCAGGACCTGCTCGGCGATGACGTTGCGCCCGGCGTGTATAACCTGTTTGCCTTGGTCGGTGACGCGGTCAACCCGGAGCGGCCCGTGCAAGCCGGCCGGCAGATCACCGTCGTAGAGGGGGCGCCGGACGAGACCCCGGTGACACTGGGCATCCTGGAGCCGCCCTATCCCGCGACCCCGGAGGACCCCGAGCCGCCCAAAGACCACGAATTCCTGGCTGGCACCACCATGACGATCAAATACGGGGTGAACAAGAAGGTCGACGCGCTGATCGATCTGAAGATCGATACCGACGATGTACACACCAACGGCAACGAGCTGACGATTCGGGCTCAGTGGCTGGTGCCCGCCGACACGGAGAGCGAGACTTTTACGTGGGACGGTTCGCTCGCTTCCGGAGGAGATGCCCCTGACGGCATTTATCGCCTCTTCATCATGGCCAATACTGGTAGCGCGACGCCGGAGTATGGGGATGACGGCGAAGGTCTGATCTACCGGCGCTCCTACGAAAAGCAGCCTCTTATAGCTCTCGAAAAACCCGCGCATATGACGACTTTGCAGGCTGGTCAGACGCTGTTGATCAAATGGCGCTGCGTGGATGACGAGGGGACGGCAACCATTCGTATCACGATTGACGACGATCCGCATCCAACAGGAGACCCAGACGACCCAGATCCCGCCGACACACTGCCCGAAATCGATACCCTGGTAACGGACCGGGCCTGCAGCTCCGTCGAGGTCGAGAAGACTTACATGTATCAGGTACCCGCGAGCCTGGGCCCAGGCGTGTATTACGTCTTCGCTTATATCCGCGACCCGGAAGCGGCGGGCCAGGAGCACTACTCGGTCGCGCCGGCTCCATTCGTGATCAGGGATCCGACCCGGTAGATGGTCTCGACGGTGCGAGCCGTCGCCCCGTTTGCTGTACTACGCACTGCGATTTTCCAAGGCCGGCCGCGCGGCGACGCGCGGTACCGGCTGGTGCTTGTATGACGCCATCCATACAGCGCCCTATCGGAGGTAACTCGCCCGTGTTCGCATCCGCCGCCGAGGCTCTTAAGTATATTAAAGACAAAGACTTAGCAATGGTCGACCTGAAGATCACCGGCGTCGCCGGCCAGTGGCTTCACATCTCAATCCCCGCGCGTCAATTTTCGCAGCGGCACCTGGAAGAAGGCGTCGGCTATGACGGCTCCTCCGGGGCCGGCTTCTCACGCCTCGAGAGCGGTGACGTCGTCGCGCGCCCCCTGCCGGAGACCGCGTTCATCGATCCGTTCATGGAACGCCCGACGCTGATTTCCTGTGCGAGACGGTCAGCGCGGACACCAGGATTCCCTTTCCCGGCGACCCGCGGAGCCTGCGGATCGAACCCAGAGCCTGGCGATGACTCCCGTACGAAAGCGTAGAAGAGCGGGTCGGAATACAGAACGGTGCGCGAGGGTTCGAGGATGTGTTCGGGCGTGTGGCCAAACGGAGCGCTCGAGAAGCCCGCCAGGACAGGGCCGCCCCGGCCATCGAAGGTATAGGCGGCCGGATACCCGTTGTATATCCTGAACCCCTCCACGACGCTGGCCGCCGTCTCGCCGCTGTGAAACCAGAAGCTGCGGCCCTCATAGGCACAGTTGATGCGGCAGTTTGCGGGATCGCCGGAAGCCGAGCGCAGGGTAACAGCCTTGCCGTGGAAATCCAGGTCGTAGTTGCCCGGCCCAGTGTACGTACCGTCGGCGACACGAATCTCGTCGCCGTCGGACGCGGCGTCGAGGGCGGCCTGGATTGCCGGATATTGCGATGGCACATACAGGATGGAACCCAGGGAATGCCGGGCGGCCAGGCCCGACTGCGGCGGCTCGCCCGCATCGCCAGAGGCCGCGGCGCGGCCCGGCAGGACGAAGACCGCCGCCGCGAGCGTCGCGCAGCAAATCGACACAAATTTCTGACGTGACACCTTTTCCTCCTTACCTGTCAAGACGCCGGCCGAAGCTGACCAGATTGGTCAGTCCCCTGCAATGACCGGCTCCAATTTGACCACGGAGTCACCGCCCGTCTGGTCCGGTGCCCTCCGCGGATCACTCAATGGTGCGGCCTCATTCCAATTGAGCGGTTTGGTCCAGTCCACGCCAAATGTCGCTTGTTGTGTGATTCGGCCGTTCGATCATTATCGGACACCGGCATTGCCGCCGCACCGTCTCGGGATCCGCGCACTTCGGCCCGTGTGTACCACTGCTTGAAAGCGCAGCTTCAACCAGTGCGAGAACCGTGATAAGGTGATAGAGTGATAAAGGGGCGATCCGCGGCCCCCCTTATCACCTTATCACTTTATCACTACCCTCAGGATACGCGCACTTCCGCTTCAGACTTGGCTTCCTCGCGCTCAGGATAGGCCACACGCGAGTGATAAATGGCGCAGAGACTCTTGACCACGCTGCGCTGGATCGTCTCCAGTTCGCGGAAAGTCAAATCGCATTCGTCCAGTTGCCCGTCCATCAGCCGCCGCTGCACTATCTTTGAAACCGTATCCTCAATGCGGCTGGGGGTAGGTTCGGACATAGCCCGCACCGCCCCTTCAACCGCATCGCACAGCATGACCACGGCCGTCTCGCGCGACTGCGGACGCGGACCGGAGTAGCGGAAGTTGACTTCCGACACCTCCGGATCGCCCGGCTTGCGCTGCAAGTTGGCGGCGTGGTAGAAGAATTCGACCAGCGTGGTGCCGTGGTGCTCGACGATGAACGGGTGCAGGGCGGGCGGCAGCCGGTACTCGCGGGCCATCTCGATGCCGTCTTTGACGTGCCCGGTGATGATTAAATGACTCATAGCGGGCGATAGGCGCTCGTGCCGGCTGTCTCCGACCGCCTGGTTCTCCGCGAAATACTCCGGCTTGTTGATCTTGCCAATGTCGTGGTAATACGCGCCGATGCGGGCCAGCAGACCCTGCGCCCCGATCGCTTCGGCCGCGTTCTCCGCCAGCGTGCCAACCAGCAGACTGTGGTTGTACGTGCCGGGCGCTTCGGCCGCCAGCAGGCGCAGCAGCGGCTTGCTGGCATCGCCCCACTCCAGCAGCGACATGTTCGTGCTGATCTTGAAGACCCGCTCGATACCCGGCAGGATGCCTTCAATGATGAAGGCCGCCGCCATTGTCGTGCAGGCCGCCGGCAGAGCCTCCGCCATAAACGCGAACCTGAGCGTCTGACCGTCGATGAGCCCGGCGGCCAAGGTCGTGAACAGTGCGAACAAGGTCGCGGCGGCGCCGACCGCCACGATCCCGCCGCGGTTGCGGATATTGTTCAGCCCGACGAGAAACGTG
>ERZ795050.2924-NODE-2924-length-17781-cov-6.298093_pt1 | contig 17781 bp, 14 predicted proteins | sample MGYA00375134_ERZ795050 | MGnify/ENA primary metagenome ERZ795050 (study PRJEB30179, sample SAMN05720221) | activated sludge metagenome | isolation source: Anaerobic digester | place: Japan | collected 2015-05-26 ... | reverse complement strand
GATGCCAGGGCGTATGCGGCTCATTACGGGAAACGGTTGCCGACCGAGGAAGAATGGCAGTACGCGGCCCAGGGACGGGACGGGCGGAAGTACCCCTGGGGCGACCAATTTGAGCCCGGCCGATGCAACGACGGCCGCACGGGCGGCCCCACGCCCGTCAAGGCCTTCCCCGCCGGGCGGTCCCCCTTCGGCTGTTATGATTTGTGCGGCAAAGTGTGGCAGTGGACCGAAAGCGAGCGCACCGACGGCCGCACCCGCTTCTGCATTCTCCGTGGCGGCGCCTGGTTTTCCGCCCCTGGCTCAAACTGGTATGCCGACGGGGGGCCCCGCCCCGCCGATTTCGCCGCCAAGTTCCTCAGAATCTGGCCCGGCCTCGACCGCTGCGCCACCATCGGGTTTCGCTGCGTGGCCCCCCTGGACGCCTGAGCGCGGCGGCGGCGCCCGTCAGCTTTTCTTGGAAGTCGTCACAAAGAAGGGTTCGATCAACTGCTTCACACTCTCACTCTTGCATTTGGGGCATTGCACCTTCTTCTTGTCATGGTCGCCGATTGACATTGTCACACTGAATTTGCGGCCGCACTTCCTGCACTCGTATTCGTAGTGTGGCATAAAACTGAATCCTTTCCGTCAAACGAATGTCACTGCCTTTTCCTATAACCCAGGTCTGTTCCCTTGACAAGCGCCCCGGCCCGTCCCGGCCCCGTCCATCCCGCCAGGGGCTCCCTCCCGCCAACGATGCAGGCCTCATGGCCACCGTCCGGTCGCGCGGTCGGCCGGGGCATCCAGCGCCTCGAGCGGGGCGATCCAGCGGCTCATGCGAGACCTCCGCAGGCCGCCCCCCCGCCGGTTTTTCAGAGCTTGTAGCCGATCTGGCGCAGGAACTTCTTGCGCCATTCGATGTCCGCCTCGCCTTCGATGCCCTTGGGCGCCAAGCCGTCCACCACGCCCAGGATGCCGCGTCCCTGGCTCGTTTCGGCGATCACCACTTGCACGGGGTTGGCGGTGGCGCAGAACACCCGGCAGACTTCGGGAACGGCTTTGACAGCGTTGAGCACATTGACGGGGAAGTAACCCTCGGCCAGAAAGAGGATGAAACTGTGACCCGCGCCGATGGCGAGGGCGTTCTTGCGCGCCAACTCGAGCATGGCTGGGTCGGTGCCAGTCCACCGGACCAGGCATTTGCCGGAGGATTCGCAAAAGGCCAGCCCGAATTTGATGCCGGGCACGGCGGTGACCAGGGCTTCGTGAAGGTCCTCGACAGACTTGATGAAATGCGACTGGCCCAGGATGAAATTGATGGATTCGGGTTTTTCGATTTGAACCAGGGTGATTTTCGTGTCCATAACTCCCGCAGATTCGCGCCTCGCCCAAGGGCCCGTCAAGCCCACAACCGCAGTGCGGGCCCGGACAACCCCCGTCCTGGTGATCTTCTGCAGCCGGGCAAGAAATCCCGCTGTCCCTTCGCCCCCTCAGGGGGCAGGAGTTCGGCGTGCGGGCTTGCCGGCGCGATTGGCCTGGCGATAGGCGGCGGGGGAGAGGCCGGTGTAGCGGCGGAAAACGGTGCAGAAATACTGGCCGGAGCTGAAGCCAGTCTCCAGCGCAATGGCGGTGATGGAACGCCGGGTGGCGCGAAGCAGTTCGCGCGCTTTTTCAATCCGGAGCCGTTGCAGATAGTCGTTGGGGGTCAGGCCGGTCTGGGATTTGAACAGCTCGAACGTGCGGGCGCGGCTGAAGCCGAGGTGGCGGACCAGGTCGGGGATGTGGATGGGTTCGTCCAGATGCTGGCGAAAGAAAGCAATCGCCGCGGCAACGGAGGCCTGGGGCGGCCGGGGCGGGGATAGCATCTGGACCAGGGACTCGAGCAAAACGCCGCAGATCAGCGTCCGGAGGGTGGCGGCCGCAGTGGGCGATTCGGCGGAGGCGGGAAAACCGGCAATGGCGTCCATCAGCCGGCGCACCAGCCAGCGCAGAGAGGGATTGAAGGGGTGGACGGCCCGGCTGGAACTTTCCAACGCCGAGCGAATCCGTCGCACGTCCGCGGGGGTGAACGTGGTGTGTTTCCAAGCCCCCGCGGCGGCGGCGCTCAAGGCCAGGCCGCAGATGGTGCAGGGCGAGCGCACATTATGCTGCCCCCGATGCACCACGCCGGGGGGAATGACCAGAAAATGGCCGCCAGCCAGCTGCAGCACCTGGCGGTCTGCGAACTCGTAAGCGGTGGCGCCCTCCAGCAAAAAAAGAAGTTCAAAACCCTCGTGCGAATGCCAACTGATCCGCCGGGCAGTATGACTGCGCACCCGGCTGACATGAATCACCATGGGCAGTCCGATCTGGCGGCCCGGAATTTCAATGGATTCAGCGGTCATGCCGGCCTGAAAAACGGAATTTCAAAATCGTCCAATGGATTTAATCAAAAGACGATTCTGAAGAACTCTGTCACTCTGGCCTCGCAAAGACAAGAACAACTCGTTCATGACTGGCAGACTCACCAGACCCTTGCAGGGCATCATTCCGCCTCTGATAACCCCCCTGGCGGGGCCGGATCAACTCGATGTGCCCGGCCTCGAGCGGTTGATCGAGCATGTCATCGCCGGGGGTGTCCACGGTTTGTTTGTGCTCGGCACCACGGGCGAGGGACCGAACCTGGGCTACCGGCTTCGGCGCGAGCTGGTGCAGCGCGTTGGCCGGCAGGTGGGCGGGCGGCTGCCGGTCCTGGTCGGCATCACGGATACCTCCCTGGTCGAGGCGCTGGCGATGGCCCGCCACGCCGCGGCTTCGGGAGCCTGCGCGGTGGTCACGTCCGCCCCTTATTATTATCCGTCGAGTCAATCGGAGCTCTGCCGGTTTGTGGAACGGCTGGTTTTGGAGCTGCCGCTGCCGCTGTTCCTTTACAACATGCCAGCGATGACCAAGACCTGGTTCGCGCCCGACACCTTGCGCCGGCTCGCTCAAATCGAAGGCATTGCCGGCATCAAGGACAGCTCGGGCGACCTCGCCTACTTCCGGCAGGTGCTCGAGGTGGCCCGGGACCGGCCGGACTGGCGGGTGTTCATGGGGCCGGAGCATCTGCTGGTGGAAGCCCTGCGGCTGGGCGCGCATGGCGGGGTCAACGGCGGCGCCCTCGTCGAGCCCGGGCTGCTGGTGGGCTTGTATGAAGCGGCGCTCCGTCGCGACGAGGCCCGGACGGCGGCCCTCCAAAGCCGCCTTCTCCGGCTGGGCGCCATCTTTGAAGTGGACCCCCACCCATCGGCGGTCGTCAAAGGCCTCAAGTGCGCCCTGTCACTCCTGGGCCTTTGCAGCGACCTTCCGGCCGAGCCCCTGACGCCGTTTGGCGGTGCCGAGCGGGAAAAGGTCCGCGCCACTCTGAGCGATCTCGGTCTGCTGAAACCGGGCGCGGCCATGGCAAGCCCGGCGCGGTAAGTCCGGCGGGCGGACCGTCTTCATGCCGTAGTTGCCCGCAAGCCGCCAATGCGGTATGGCTTTGGCGTTCGCCGGCCCCGTTCCGGGCAGGATGGACGTCATGGATCAATGTCGGACATGCAGACAACACCGGATTCCGGCCAGGTTTTCCGCGTGCGGGGCCTGACCAAAGTGTATGGGACGGGCGCCGCCGAGGTTCGGGCGCTTTGGGGTGTGGACCTGGACCTGTATGCAGGGGAGCTGGTGGTTTTGTTGGGGCCCTCGGGCAGCGGCAAGACCACGCTGCTGAACAACCTCGGCGGCCTGGATACCCCGACCGCCGGCGAATTGTATTATCGCGGGATGAACCTGGCGGCGGCGGATGAAAACGCCTTGACCGCCTACCGCCGGGATACGGTCGGCTTCGTGTTCCAGTTCTACAATCTCATCCCCAGCCTGACGGCGCGCGAGAATGTGGCGTTGATCACCGAAATCGCCCGGGACCCGCTGCCGGCGGAGGCGGCCCTCGAGTTGGTGCAATTGGGAGGGAGGCTGGACCATTTTCCCGCCCAACTTTCCGGCGGGGAGCAGCAGCGGGTGGCCATTGCCCGGGCCATCGCCAAGCGGCCGGAGGTGCTGCTTTGTGACGAGCCCACGGGCGCCCTGGATGTGCGGACGGGGATCGTGGTGCTGGAGGCGATTCAACGGGTCAACCAGGAGCTGGGGGCGCTGACCGTCATCATCACTCACAACGCGGTCATGGCCGGCATGGCGGACCGCGTGATCCACTTCTCCGACGGCCATGTGCACCATATCATCACCAACGCGCGCCGCGCCCCCGCCAGCAGCCTGAATTGGTGAGCGTGGCGGCGCGAACCCGAATGTCATGATTTCGAACCTGGACCGCAAACTGTGGCGCGACCTGCGCCGGCTCAAGGGCCAGGCGATCGCCGTGGCCCTCGTCATGGCGTGCGGTCTGGCCATGATGATCATGGCGCGCAGCCTGATTTACTCCCTGGAATCCACGCGCCGGGAGTATTATCAGGCCAACCATTTCGCCGACGTGTTTGTTCACCTCAAGCGGGCGCCCAACTCAGTCGCCGCGCGCATCGCCGAGCTGCCGGGCGTGGCAACGGTTCAGCCGGCCATCTCGGTCCAGGTGACGCTCGATCTGGCCGCTCTGGATGAGCCGGCCAGCGGCATGGTCCGTTCCGTGCCGGACTTTGGCCTGCCCGAGCTAAACCGCCTTTTCCTCCGGTCCGGGCGCTGGCTCAATCCGGCGAACCGCCGTGAAGTGCTGGTGGGGGAGGCGTTCGCCCAAGCCAACCAGCTCGAACCGGGTGACCGCATCACGATGTTGCTGAACGGCCGCCGCCAGGATTTCCAGATCGCCGGCATTGTCCTGTCTCCCGAGTTCATCTTCGAGTCGCGTCCCGGCGCCGCGCTGCCGGACAACCGTACTTACGGCATCTTTTGGATGCCCTACACCGAACTGGCCCGGGCTTTTGATCTCGATGGAGCTTTCAATTACCTTTCCCTGACTCTGGCCCCGGATGCCGCGCAGCGCCCGGTCCTCGAAGCCGTTGACCGGTTGCTCACGCCTTACGGGGGACGAACCGCCTACGGACGGGAGGATCACCCCTCCCACATTCGCGTTTCGGATGAAATCCGGGTTTTGCAAACCATCTCCATCGGGTTCCCCATTGTGTTTCTGAGTGTCGCGGCATTCATGACCAACGCGGTTCTCTCCCGGCTGCTGGCATTGCAGCGCGAGCAAATCGCCATTCTGAAAGCCTTTGGCTTCAGCAACCGGCAGATCGTGGGACACTACCTTAAGTTTGCTCTGGTGATGGTCGTTGCCGGGACCCTTCTCGGAGCCATCGGCGGCATTCTGTTGGGCCATCGTCTCGTGCTCCTTTACCACAAGTTCTTCCGCTTTCCCGAGCTCGAATTCCGGCTGGACCAGACGGCGTTCCCGCTGGCGGTGGCGGTCAGCGCAGCGGCAGCCATTGCGGGGGTCATTGGCGCGGTGCGGCGCGCCGCGCGGCTGCCGCCGGCGGAGGCCATGCGGCCCGAGCCGCCGGCCAATTACCGGCCGGCCCTGGTTGAGCGAACCGGCATCGGCCGGTTCCTGTCGCATACCTTTCGCATTGCCGTGCGAAACATAGAACGCCGGCCCGTGCAGGCGTGCTTCACCGTCATGGGCCTGGCTCTGGCCACGGGCATTTTGATTGTCCCGAATTGTTTTCGCGATGGCGTGGCTGAAGTGCTGGATTTTCAGTGGGATGTGGTCCAGCGGCAGGACCTTGGCATCGGGCTGGTTGAACCGGCGCATTATCGCGTCAAGCACCTCCTCGGCCAGCTTCCCGGCGTCGTCACCGTCGAACCGTTCCGCCATGCCTTTGTCCGCATCAGCTTCGGGCATCAACGCCGCCAGCTTGGGCTCCAGGGCATCCCGGCGGATGGCCTGCACAACCGGGTGCTCGACGAGAACTCCCGCCGGATCCTTCTCCCGCCGGATGGCATTGTCGTTTCGGCCAAGCTGGCGGAAATCCTCGGCGCCCGGGTGGGCGATCTTCTCACTCTCGAGTTTCTCGAAGGCAAGCGGCCGGTGCGCACCGTTCCCCTGGTGGGTCTGGCCGAGGATTTCGCCGGCACGGCGGCCTACATGGAGCTGCGGTCGGTCAACCGCCTGCTGGGGGAAGGGGACCTGATCACCGGCGCCAATTTCCGGGTGGATAGCGCCCGCCAGCCGGAGTTTCTCCGCGCCTTGAAGGAGATTCCGCGTGTGAGCTGGGTGGCGATCAAGAACTCCCTGCGCGAGAATTTCCGGCAGACCACGGCTGCCAGCATCGGGTTGATTCAAATGATTTACCTGGGGTTTGCCACGGTGGTCGCGTTCGGCGTGGTTTATAACAATGCCCGCATCTCCCTGGCTGAACGGGCGCGCGAGCTGGCGACGCTGCGGGTGATTGGATTTTCCCGCCGCGAGGTCGGCGCCGTCCTGATCACCGAACTGGTCATTCTCGCCCTGATTGCGGTTCCTTTGGGGCTGCTGATCGGGACCGGCTTCGCCAAGGTCATCCTCGGCGCCGTCAACACCGAAACGGTCCGGCTGCCCCTGGTGCTGACCTCGAGCAATTATGCTTTCGCTGTGCTCGTGGTCACCGTAGCTTCCTCGCTTTCGGCGCTAGCCGTGCTGCGAAAACTCGGGCAACTGGACCTGGTCGGGGTCCTGAAAGCGCCTGAATAGCGCGGCAACCGCCATGATATGACAGGTCAGGCGCCCCAGGTTGCGACATTGATGACGCGACGCGAACCCGAGCGCCACCGGGTGCGCCGGTGGCTGCCTTGGGCCGGCCTCCTTCTATTGGCCGGCCTGATTGCCTTGGGGCTTTGGCCCAAACCGATTCCGGTTGAAATCGCGCCCGCCACCCGCGGTCCCTTGCGCGTCACGGTTAACGAGGAGGGCAAGACCCGCATCCGGCATCGGTATGTTGTCTCCGCCCCCGTTTCCGGTTTGCTGCGCCGCATACCCTTCAAGGCCGGCGCCGAGGTGGTCTCCAACCAAACGGTGGTGGCGGTGATTGATCCGGTGCCACCCAACCTCCTCGATGCGCGGACACGCTCCCTCGCCCAAGCCAGCCGCGACGCCGCCGCCGCCAGCCTGGAAAAGGCCCGCGTGGCCCTGACTTACGCCCGAAGCGAATTGCGGCGCGCCGAAAACCTTTTCGCGGCCCAGACCCTCTCGGCGCAGGACCTGGAAGCCGCGCAGTTGCGCGAGGCGGCTGCCGTCAAGGATCTGGCTGCCGCTGAGGCCGCTTTGCAGGAGGCCGAGGCACGGCTCGCGGATTTTGCCCCGGATTCAGCCGGCGCCACCTCGCGTCCTCCCGTCGTGGTGGTCGCGCCGGCGGGAACCCGCATTCTTCGGGTGTTCGAGGAGAGCTCGCGCGTGGTTTCGATGGGCACGCCGCTGGTGGAAATCGGGGACCCGTCCGACCTCGAGGTCATTGTGGAAGTTCTGTCCCGGGATGGCGCGGTCATTCCCCCCGGCGCGCGCGTCGAGTTCGAGCAGTGGGGCGGACCGCAGCCGTTGATTGGCCGCGTCCGGTTGGTGGAGCCGGCGGGTTTTACGAAAATCTCCGCCCTCGGCGTCGAGGAACAACGAGTCAACGTCGTGGCCGATTTGGTCACCCCGCCCGAGGAACGCGCAACCGTGGGGGATAACTTCAGGGTGGAGGCGCGCATCATCGTCTGGGAAGAGGAGCAGGTGCTCAAGGTGCCCGTCGGCGCACTGTTTCGCCGCGGCGAAGGCTGGGCGGCATTTGTGCTGGAGAACGGCCGGGCGCGCCTGCGGGCCGTGAAAGTCGGCAGGTCCAGCGGCATCGAGACCCAGGTCCTGGACGGCCTCCAAGAAGGTGAGCCCGTTATTCTGTATCCTGGCAACCGGGTCCGCGACGGCCAGCGGGTCCGGCCGATCTCAGTGTAAATCCAACATCCGCTGAATGGGGAGCCGGGCGCGGTCGAGGATGTCACGGGGCAGCTCGATCCGGGGCGCGAGGTTCTTCATGCAGTCCCGGACTTTTTCGAGCGTGTTGAGCTTCATGTACTTGCACTCGCTGCAGCGGCAGGGGTCCGTCGGCGCACGCAGCGCATCGTAAACCGGCGCGCAAAGGAACTCTTTGCCGGGGCATTCCTTTTGCAGCCGGTGCAGGATGCCGGATTCCGTAACGATGATGAACTGCCGGGCCGGATCGGCCTTGCAGTAGTGAATCATCTTCTCGGTCGAGCAAACCAGATCAGCCAGATCGCGCACCTCCCGCAGGCTCTCGGGGTGAACGACGACTTTTGCCGCGGGATATTCTTCCTTCAGCTTGAGGAGGCTCTCCCGGCGAAATTCCACGTGGGCGTAGCAATTGCCTTTCCACAGCGTCATCGGCCGGCCGGTTTGCTCCATGACCCACGCGCCCAGGTTTTCGTCCGGCACAAAAAGCAGGTCACGATCCGGGGGGGCCGCTTGCACGATTTTAACCGCGTTGCCGCTGGTGCAGATGATGTCGCTCAACGCCTTCACAGCCGCGCTGCAGTTGATGTAGGAGATCGTCCAAAACCGGGGATTGGTTTTCTGAAACTCAGCCAGTTGCGGCGCCGGACAGCTTTCCTCCAGCGAGCACCCGGCGTCCTGGTCCGGCAACACCACGATCTTGTCCGGATTCAAAATCTTGGCCGTTTCCGCCATGAAATGAACCCCGCAGAACACGATGACGTCGGCCGCCGTCCGCGCTGCCTGCTGGGACAGGCCCAGAGAATCCCCCACAAAATCAGCCAAATCCTGAATTTCCGGAACCTGATAGTTGTGGGCGAGCAGGACCGCGTTGAGCTGTTTTTTCAGCTCCAGGATTTCGCGGGAAAGCGAATCCACAACGTCCTTCGCCGGCGGTTTCCGCAACGGGAAGCGGTCCACCTCAGGCAATGAAACTCCAGCCAATACACTCATTATCAACAGCCTAATACTTGAAATGACCGGCGTCAATGAAAGGACAGGGGCTCGGGCGCTTCCAAGAGGGACCAGGGGCATTTCGCGCGCAAAATTGTTGGCAACCTGTCACTTTTTCGACACGCGTTTGTAACCTTGGGGGGGCAGCATTAGCCGGCGAGTAGTTCTCTGCCGCAACAAACAAACCACGGGGCTCGCGAAGAGCCCCACCGTCAGACCCAGGGGGGCCCGCAACGGGCCCCCTTATGATTTGGGCGGTGAATAAAATGTCACAATCGGGGGCTTGCCACTCCATGGCGGGACTGTTAGCGATGGTCCCCAAGCGCCGTCAGACAGGAAATAACGGGGCGCTCAACTTTTGTGGCAGGCAACATGAAAAGCGTGAAAGAGCAGAAAAATGACGCGAAGGTGGCGGAGGCGCTCCGTCGTCTCGCGCTGAAACTCACCGCGGCTGAGAAAGCCGCCAAAGCGGCGCATCAGGAGGCGCGGGAGGCCAAGGCGAAATACAAGGAAGCCCGCAAAGCGTGGAAGCAGGCGCGCAAAGAGGCCAGGCGCATCCGCAAGGAAGTGAAGGAGGCCGCAGCGAAGCTGAAGCGTGGCATGAAGAAGGCCGTCAAACCGGCCAAGCCGGCCAAACGCCCGAAACGCACCGCCCCTCCGTCCAGCCCCCCGGCGCAACAGCCGCCGCCGGTCGCCGCCCTGAAGAAGCCTGCCAGCGCTCCCGTCGCCCCGACCCCGCCCGCCGCCTGAGTCCGGTTTCCGTTGAGGGAACGGCGCAGGCTTTCTCTGCCCGCCGGCCACCGTCCGCCTGCCGGGACGCCAAAGCTGCCGAGGCTATGTGGACTGGTTTTTGCCGCGTGGTTTCGCGCTCCAGAAGGTGTAAAGTTGGTCCGCAGTTTTCAGGAACTGGCGAAGGAGGCGGGCTTTTCGCCGCAGCAGGTAGTGGCGGAATGAAGCCAGCAGGGCCTCCGTAGCCCGATGCCGCGCGATGAAGTTCGCGACAGTGCGTTCCAGCACTTCAGCGTCCTGCAAGTACCCCATCCGCCGCTGGTAGAGCGCGAGGGCGCGGAGTTTCTGAGCATCAAAACCGGGCAGGGTGGGCGCGATGGTTTCGATCATGTAGCGAAAGCGTTTGAAGGCGACACGCGTGCGGTGCACGGTTTTCAGGTCGGCCGGCGAAACGGCTTGCCGCCGGCGGACGGTTTCCTCAAACGCCCGGTCGGCGGCGGTGCGCACCGCGGCCGCCAGGCGGGATTCACGCCGCGCATTGCCGGAAAAACGAGCCAGCATTTTCACCAGCGCCTGAAGCTGTTTCTGCAGCTTGGCGGTCTTGAACTTCCCCACCGCCCGGGCCGCTTCCTTTTCCAGCCTTCTTTCTTTTCGCACCAAGTGTTCCCGGAGCAGCAGCAACTCGGGAAACCGCGTCAGCCGCTCCTCGATGAACAGGCGCTGAACATGAACGTCGCGCAGCTCCCCCAGCCGCTTGAGGCGGCGTTTCAACGTCCGGTAGGCATCCTGCACGGCCGCTGTCTGAAATACCCCCTCCAAGAGCACCAATTCCGAAATCAGGCGCCGCGTGGCCACCCGAAGTTCGTGCACAGACTCCTCGGTAAACCCCTTTTGGCATCGTCGCAGTTCCTGCCAATAGCTCCGCCACCGCCGCCTCAAGGAGCCGGCCAGGTGAGAGGATAACGGCTCCGCCGGCGGCGCTTCGGCTGGCGCGCGCTCTGGCATGCGCGCCCCCGCCCCGCGAGGACCGGCCGGTTCCGCCCGTCGCGGCTGCAACAGGTCGGCGTCCGGGACCTGCAACATGCCCGCCACCGCGGCCGGTTCCCCGTGCGCGCCGGCGGGTGTTGGTGAAACTGAAACGTTTTCCATAAAACCCAAAGCCTGGTGGCTGGCGTTTTTTCAGGCGCCTGGCCGCAAGTCACCGCCCGCCGCGCCTCCCCCGCTGGGGGGCGATGGCCAAACCAATGTCAAATCCGTGGTTCATTCTCATGCGGAGCCCCCGCGCCGCAAGGGCCCTCTGGGAGGAAACCTGTCAGACGCCGGACTGAGCTAATTCTACGATTGGGGTGCCCATGGGGCAAGCGCGACAGGACCCCGTCGGTCGCGCGGGGGGCGTCCGGGCCGGGGTCTGGGGCCCGAAGCCGCGGAAAGAGGGTGTGAACAAGTTCGAGGTTGCGCGCTGGACAAATGTCTCAAATCGCCAAAAAGGCCCAAAATTCCGCTAAAAAGCCCGGTTAATAAGATGTGAATTAGTTTGGGTTTGATTCGGACGGGGCGGACTTATGACCCGCTGGCGGCTGGTCTGACTTCCAAGTTTCCACCGATTTGTCACCCAATCGCCCCGCGGCTGACACGCAAAAGTGGCAGGGTGGCGGGCAACCGCCAGGGTCTTAACCTGGCGAAAGAATCCATCGTGTCATGAAACTTCAGGTTGACTGTCAGGGCCCGGTCGCGTGGGCCCCCGCGATCATCATCCGCGAACGGACGAGCGAGGCTCTGCCAGCCCATGCTCTCAAAATCCCGCTTCCGGCGGGGCCTGGCAGCGAAGAGGCGGGGAGCGGAACCTCCCCGCAGGAGGCCGCGCGGGAGCTGGCCCAGTGGGAACTTGCGCGGCAGCGACTCGTGATGCGGCTGCTGGACGAGGTTCCGGACCCAACCACGCACCACCTGGTGTTGGGCGCGGCGGCGGAGGCGGCGGCCGTGGCCACCACCTTTCCCTACCCGCTGCTGGTTTTCCCGACGCTGCTTGAGGAGGCGGCATCCACCGCCTTGGAGCACGAACGCCAGCGAGCCCAAGCCTATTGGCGGCGGCTCGCTGTCACCGAATTGTAACCTGACCGCCTTATTTCCGTCACGAAAGCGCCCCACAGTGGGGGCGTCGGAACCGGGCGCCGATGGATGAAACGCGTGAGTGAACGCCCGGATGAAGCAGTTTGCACTATGAACGATTTCGGTTTGACGCCGTTTTTCGCCAACGCCCTGCAGTTCGCTTTTGACAAGGCGACGACCGAAGGCAAGGTCACCATTACGCTGCTGGCCCTGCTTTCGATGTTCAGTTGGACGGTCATTATTCAAAAGGGCCGGCAACTGTACCGGGCGCAAAAGGCCGGCCGGAAGTTCTTTGCCGCCTACCGCGCCGCGCGGGACCCGCTGGAGCTGTTCAACCGGGGCGACGATTTCGGCGGCGCGCCCGCCTACGAGGTCTATTTGAGCGGGGCCGAGGAGCTGGCCTACCACCTGAAAAACAACCCGGTGACGGTCAAACCGCGGCGGGGAGGCCGAACGCCGGCCGCCGGCGATGGCGCCGGAGGGGCCGCTGACGTGTTCGCGCGGGCGAACACGACGAAGGTCAACGTTTCGTCGTTTGAATCGGTGCGGGTCGCGCTCGAGCGGGCGGTGAGCGCCCAGGCGATTTCCCTGGAAAAAGGGATGATCATCCTCTCGACGGCCGTGGCAGGCGGGCCTTTCATCGGACTGCTCGGCACGGTCTGGGGCGTGATGGAGACCTTCTCGGGCATCGCCAAGGTCCAGGCAGCAAGTTTGACGGCCATGGCGCCCGGCGTCGCCGGCGCGCTCATCGCCACCGTGGTCGGACTTTTCGTGGCGATCCCGGCCATGTTTGCTTATAATTATATGATTACCACCATCCGCGCGATCACCCAGGAGCTCGACAACTTCACCGCCGAGTACGCCACCGCCATCGAGCATGGTTATGTGGACAACCGTTCGGTGGCCGAGGAAGTGGTCGGCGCCCTGCAGCAAATCTTCCCGGAGCGCGCGGAGCGCTTCGAAGTCATGGAAAGCCGGGTTTGACGGAGTTTCCTTATGAAAAAGTATTCAGCGAGCAAGCATCACACCCTCTCGGAATTAAACATCACGCCGTTGCTCGACCTGGCCTTTGTGCTCCTGGTGATTTTCATCATCACCACGGCTCCCGCGGTCAACGACTTGAACATCTCGTTGCCAACCGCCTCCAGCCGGCCGAAGGAGGCTCCCTCGAAGGTCAACTACATCACCGTGGACAACGCCGGCAAGATTTACCTCAACACCGTCGAGATGAACGAGGATCAATTGCTGCGGACCCTGGTGGAGTTTCGCAAACAGGACCCGGATTTGAACGTGGTGGTGCGGGGGGACCAGCGGATCCAGTATCAAAAAGTCGTGGGAGTGCTGGACGTGCTGGTGTCCGCCAATGTGAACAAGGTCGGCCTGGCCACGGAGACCGTGGCGGCCAACTGAGGCGTGGCGCCAACTGTATCCTGCACAGCCCTCCGCCCCAACGGCTGTTGGGGCAGCGGCGGCTGAGCCGGGAAAAACCATCCCATGCCGCCCGTTCGCAAGCCCAGGAAGGACCGCACCAGCTTCATCATCGCCGCGGTTCTCCACGTGCTGCTGATCGGGGGCGTGATCTTTTGGGCTTACAAAACCGGCAAGCTCGAACAAATGCGGCAGGCCGTGCTGCAATACGTGCGCTCCGATAAAAAGGAACAAACAGAGCCCGCCAAGCCCATCCAGCAGAAAGCCGGTCCCCCGCAAAAACTGCCTCCCATCAATCAGGGAATGCCCCCCGCCCCCAGCTCGGGCACCCGGCGCGCCGTCGCCGCAGACGCCCCCGCCGCGGCCGGGGGCGAAAGTTTTTTCCAGGACACGCGGGCGCAGGGCGACAAGACGGCTTCCAGCGGCGGGCCCGCGCGCCGAGAGGAGCCGAAGAAAGTCCTGCTGCCGGCCGCCGCACCGAAGCCAATGGAAAAACCCAAACCCCTCCTGCGCTCGCAGGGCGCCAGCACCGTCAAGGCGCTCCTCCAGGAACGGGCCAAGGCCGCCGCTGCCGTCGAGTCGTTCGGCGCCGAGCAGATCTCCAGGTCCAGCGTGAGCGACGCGGGAGACATCGTGGCCCGCGTCTCCGGCGCGACCGTGGTCGAGGGCAAATACGCCGTCATCCGGGGTCTCACCGACCGCTACAGCGCCGCCACGCTGAACGGGGCCGAGCTGCCCTCCGCCGACCCCTACCGGCGCTCGGCCGCCCTGGACATGTTCCCGGCCAAGATCATTGACCGCGTCACCGTCACCAAGACCTTTACCCCCGATCAGCCCGGCAGCTTCACCGGCGGCAACATCAACATTGTCACCAAATCGTTCCCGGACCGCCCCTTTGTCTCGCTCGAGTTGGGGGCTGCATTCAACACTCAGACGACGGGCAATGACAGGTTCCTCACTTACACAGGCGGAGGCAAGGATTGGCTGGGCATGGACGACGGGACCCGCGCCCTGCCTGCCGAGTTCTGGGACCCCGACCTCTCCTTCGGCCAGGCCTACTCCTCCTTGACTGCCAGAAATCCCCTCACCGATCGCCAAAAGGATATCCTCAAGCAGAGCTTCGAACTGGATCGCCTCACCAAACTGGCCGGGCCGGCTGAGTTCGCGCCCAAACGGGAGGCGCCGCCGCCAGCCCACAGCTTCGTCGCCTCGGCCGGAGACACCTTCTACTTCCTGGGCCGGCCGATGGGCCTGTTCCTCAGCCTCCCCTACGCGCGGAGTTACTCCTATTACGAGGGGGGCCAGGTCGAACGATCCTTTTATCAAAACGACTCGGACGAACTCGAGGTGCGCAAGGAGTTTACCGAGGAGAAAGGCACCGTCGAAGTGAACTGGGCTGCCACCGCTTCGGTGGCTTACCAGATCTTCCCGGACCAGCAATTAGGCTACAATTTTATCTTCAACCAATACAGCGAGGATTCGGCCCGCATTCGCAAAGGGAAAGACAACTACAACAATCTTTACGATTTGACCATGAACCGGTTGTACTTCATCGAGCGCAACCTCACGTCGCACCAGCTCCGGGGCGACCACCTCTTCGCCCCCCTCGGTGGATTGAAGATGGACTGGCTGGCCACGTTCACGGACACCTACCAGGACGAGCCTGACACGCGCTTCTACCATGTCAATGGCACCGACTGGGGCCTGTCCGGCCTCGACCCCAAATTGCCAACCCGGTATTGGCGTTACCTCGAGGAGAAAAATGACAGCTTCCGCGTGGATTTCACCCTGCCGTTCCTGGTGTCGGCAGCCCAGGAGGCGCAGTTCAAGTTTGGCTGGTTTAGCAGTTCCGCCGAGCGGGACTACCGCGAGCGCATCCTCCAATACGACGTCCCCTACCGGCCTTATCCCACCGACCCGAACCAGATTCTCCTCCCCGGTTCGCTCGGCTTGGTGGGGCCCGTTGCCTCCAACGCCCTCAGCGCCACGCGCACACGCTACACCTTCCCCTGGACCAACTACATCCAATCGCCGTCGGACCGCAGTTTTTACCACGGTGAAAGCGAGATCCCGGCCCAGTATGCCATGCTGGATGTGCCGGTCCTGCCCCAGCTCAGGCTCATCGGCGGCGCCCGGTTTGAGCAGACCGAAATTCGAACCACCTCCTTTACCACCGTCCCCTCCGAGGGCGTCAAACCGGGCGAAACCAACTCGCCATCCCCCCTGGTCCAGGACGACATTCTTCCCGCGCTGGGGTTGGTCTGGACCCTCACTCCCAAATGGAACCTGCGGCTCAACTACGGCGAAACGATCACCCGGCCCTCCTTCCGCGAACTGGCCGGCATTCGGACTTACGACCCCGTCCTGGACGAATACGTGGTGGGCAATCCCGAGCTCGAAATGACTGCCATTAAAAATTATGATGCCCGCCTGGAATGGTTCCCCCGCCCCGGGGAACTCTTCTCGGTCGGTGTTTTTTACAAGGACCTCGCCAATGTCATCGAAAAGGAGTTCATTTCGTCGGCCGGCGACATCATCACCTTTGTCAACCGGCCGGAAGCGAAGGTTTACGGCATTGAATTTGAAGCGCGCAAATCCCTCGAGTTTCTCAGCTACCCCCTGCGCCACTGGAGCCTCGGTGGCAATCTCACGCTGATGGAGTCGGAACAGCGGGTTTCCGAGCTGCAGAAGCAGAACCATACCAAGCCGGACCTGCTCGGCGAGACGCGCCCCATGGCGGACCAATCGCCCTACATTGTGAATGCCGAACTGGCTTACGACAACCCGGCGTGGGGCACGTCCCTTTCCCTGAGTTACAACGTCTTCGGCCCGCGCCTCATCATTGCCAACCTCGCCGCTCCCGACATCTATGAACAGCCCGTCGAGCAGCTCGACCTGGTTCTGGCCCAGCGCCTTGGCCGCAATCTTCGGCTCAAGATCGGCGCCCGAAACCTCCTGGACCCCCGCATCGAGCGCACCTATGGCAAGGACCGTCAGGCCATCTACTCCTCCTACACGCGCGGCCGGACCTACAGCCTGTCCTTGAATTACGAGTTCTGAGCCAACGTTACCGTTTTGTCACCTGACTGACATACGCTCTTCACGGGAGGCGTCTTTAATCGCCGCGTTCGGATATCAAATGCAATCAAACAGAACATCAACGACTATGAAAAGAAACCTCTTGCTTTACGGATCACTCTGGCTCCTGGCGGCGGTCTGCGCCCCGCCGGCCCTTCGCGCCGAGCCGACCAACGAAGTCACGGTGGTGGCGGACATTGCGGTCAACACGACGTGGTATCGGACCAACGTGTATTACCTGGACGGGTATGTGCACGTGCTGGCGCCGGCGACCCTGACGATCGAGTCGGGAACCATCATCAAGGGCGTTGCGGTGCCCAGCACCGGCGAGGCCACCAGCGCGCTGTTTGTCACCGCCGGGGCGAAGCTCAACGCGGTGGGCACGCCGACCGAGCCGATCATTTTCACGGCGGAGATTGACGACACCAGCGTGCCCGACGACGTGGGCATCTACCAGCGGGGGTTGTGGGGCGGGGTGGTGATTATGGGCAAGGCGGTGCTCAACACCTCCTCGAGCACGGCGGGCAATGCGGCCAGTCCGAAGTATGACGTGTTTGAGGGGTTGCCGGACAACCAGATCGGGGGCCAGTATGTGTATCGGTTTGGCGGCAACAACGACGCGGACAACTCGGGAGTGATCCGCTATGTGTCCATTCGGCACGGCGGCTATCAGTTTTTGCAGAACAAGGAGCTCAACGGGCTGTCGTTGGGCGCGGTGGGCAGCGGCACGACCATTGACCATGTCGAGGTGTATGCGTTTGCCGACGACGGGTTTGAGTTTTTCGGCGGGACGGTCAACACGAAGTATCTGGTGAGCGCGTTTAACGACGACGATGCCTTTGACGTGGACCAGGGGTATCGGGGGAAGAACCAGTTTTGGTTTGCGATTCAGGAGAATGGGAAGCGGGACAACGGGGGCGAGTGGAACGGGGAGCCCAGCGGGATTGCGGTGAGCAACGCGCCGCTGGCGACCTTTGAGGTGTATAACGCGACGTGGATTGGGGCGGGGTCGGGGCCGGGGCTGACGACGGTCAATCACGGGGTGACGATTCGGGAATATGCCTCGCCGCGGGTTTACAACAGCCTGTGGACGGGTTTCAACCAGTCGGATGCGGGGACGGTGGGGATCAACATTTCGGATGCGCGGAGCGGGGCGATGCTGGCGGCGGGGTTGCTGGACCTGCGGGAGAACATTGTGCACGGGTTCAACACGGTGGCCAGCGCCAATGCGGCGGTGTTGTTCACGGACGCCAGCCGGAGCAACAGCACGGTCAACCCGCTGCTGGTCAGTATCAGCCGCACCACCAACCACGCCCTGGACCCCCGCCTCCAGCCCGGCAGCCCCGCCCGGAACACCACCCGCATCCCCCCCAATGACGGCTTCTACGAACCTGTCGCCTTCAAGGGCGCCTTTGACGAAAACACCCTTTGGCTGAAGGGATGGACCGCACTGGATGCCTACGGTTTTCTACCCTCGGGGCTCCGGCCGGAGCCGACCAACGAAGTCACGGTGGTGGCGGACATTGCGGTCAACACGACGTGGT
>ERZ795050.2910-NODE-2910-length-17868-cov-10.679560_pt1 | contig 17868 bp, 21 predicted proteins | sample MGYA00375134_ERZ795050 | MGnify/ENA primary metagenome ERZ795050 (study PRJEB30179, sample SAMN05720221) | activated sludge metagenome | isolation source: Anaerobic digester | place: Japan | collected 2015-05-26 ... | reverse complement strand
GCGTGTACCATGCGCGGCCCGGCCTACTTTCCGGCAAGCTCCCTAGCAATACACTTCTCCTGTCGGCTCGATTGCGGCCTTAGGCTCAAGGCCGCAAAAGTACGTGTCAAGGTCATATGCATCCGCGACGTGATATGCGCCGTCTTCGTAGACGATATAGACCGTGTCGTTGATTCGCCTTGCCTTGCGCAAGGCTTTCTGTACGGCATCCATCCATTCTTTTTGGACATAATTCATTGCTTGTCTCCTTTCTCCGCGTGTACCATGCGCGGCCCGGCCTATGCTTTAGGATTCGCATACGTGACGCGCTACTGCCTCAAGTGCAAACCATGCCATGGCATTAGCCACCATGACATGCGTGTCGTCATCGTGCCACTGGCCGTACAGTACACGCGCGATTTCGTCCGTCGAAACGTCGCTGTGCAGGCAGGGGAAGCTTGCAATCATATCAAGCACGCTCTCGCCCATATCGCGTGCGGTTTCCTCCGCGAGTTCCACGATTTCCCGCCTGTGGCGACGGAAAAACCTAGTCGTATCGCTGAGATAGGTGAAATTCGGGAAACCTGCATCGGCCCCGTGGTGATATACGTCTTCCAAATATTGTCGTCCGCCGACAGCCCTAACTATTGCGTTTTTAAGCGTTTCGTTCATGACAGTTATTCTCCTTTCCTTCCTTGTGGATTTTATCGCGCAATGCTTGTTTTCTACGATGCGTCTCAATTTCCTTGCGAACGCGGCGGATGTATCGTATTTCCCTGTCTGTCATATTTCCCCCATCTACTTTTGCTTTAGCCAGGTATGATAATCGTCACGCGACTCGAACGCCAGATAGCCGCCCTCGACCTTGACGATAATGGCCGCCCACGGGGCGCGGCGGGCCGCCGTGCGACGATCCTTGCAATCAATATACATCGTCCTCATGGCCTTACCTCCCGTCAACATTATTTGACAATCTCAATATACAATACTCATGCCACTTGTCAAGTAATGTGTAACTCCTCGATAATGCAATACATATTATTTACCAGGAGATTCTGGCGATTCTGAAACCGTAAAGAATACCGACGAAATCACGCAACGGATGCAACGACAATTGCGCAAGTAGGCGATATGCAAAGCGAAATAAATTCGTGCGAAATTGTAAGATTTTCCGACAATTCACTTGACATATCGTCAATACTGTGCTATGCGATAACATAAGTACGGGATAAGACTATCGAAATCCAAAATTTTGGACGATACGGAGACCGTAAGATATCCCGACGGTCCAGGTAGACGGCGGTCCCCCAAAGTTACGCCGCGCGGTACGACGCTGGACCGTGTATCGTAGCCCCGTCTGATCAGCCCCTCGCCCGGACGGGGACCGACATGGACGCGGCGCGATAGGCCGCTATCATACCATTACCCGGCATGAGATCGTCGCTTCTGGACGATTTTAGCCGTGTTCGATTCTTATCCAGTGATGGATACTTTTTATCCAGGCCGCACGAAACTGGATAATAAGTATCCAATTCGCACGATATATCGTGGGGACCATGCAAGCACAGGCAGGCAATAAGCCGTCAAGACCATCAATGAGAGGCCGCAATCAATATCGGCTAACCCCTGTAGATAAAGAAGCCGTCATAGCAACCTATCAGCAAGCCCCCACTCTCACCCAAGCACAGATCGCAAAACTCCACAGCATAGACGATACCACCGTCTGCAAAATCCTCAAACAATACAATATCGACTACAAACAGACACAGGACTTCATAAAGAACCGGGCTGATATATTTGCGGGACTACAGCGCAAGATAATCGAGAGTATCAGCCCCGAGGATCTACAAAAAGCTCCGCTACAGGTCAAAGCAATGGCCATGGGCGTTTTATATGATAAGGAACGCCTCGAGCGCGGCCAAGCTACCGAAATCACGGTCAATTTCGACGCGATCCGCGCAATCAAGGAGCGCGCCAGGGACGTCGAAGCTAAGATCAAGGCCCTGGAGCGCGGCGAGACAATAGACGTTACGCCGCTCATATCGTCCCAGCCCGAGACGCAACGGGCAGCTGGCGACACATCGCAGGACAATCGCGATAACTTCGTGCAGCCAAAGGATATTATTGATGCGCAATGTTATGGCGATAGCAACGAGGCAACGTCTGATAACAGTCATTATGTAAACCAACACGACGTGGAGCCGCGCCGTAGGCCTGGGAGGCCGCGCAAGGCCAGGTGAGGGGTGGGGACCGAGGGGGCGGGGGGGTAGCGGTTGCGCGTTACTTCTCCTCATCTGGGCGGAAATTGCAAAAGGCCTGTTGATAAGTCTCAGAAAACGCGGGGATGTATGAGGAAATGCAGTCGATGTGGATATTCTGAGTTCGATCAGTGTATAGACACGCACCACGTCATATATGGGGAGAATGAGGTTACTATTGATTTATGTTGTTGTTGCCACATGGCGATTCATCGGGGCGCGATAACTTACGATAATGGTGTATTTAGGGAGCGTCGTGACGGGGATATTATACCGCGCGGGAAGAAGTGTGGTCCGAGGGTTGGCGGTTCAAGGGTGGAAAAGTCGAGGAAGAAGGCTAAGAAGTTAAAGTGGCACAGATTCGACCCGGATAAGATGAGGGTTTATATTGGCCATGATTGGGTGGAGAGGAATTTAAGGAATTCTGTACGTGATGTACGTGTTTTTTGAGCGTAGAGTTAGCGTGATTTGGTTGCACAGGTTACATGAGAGGGGGTGAGGTATATGGGGAGTGGCAGGTATTTGGTGTTATCGTTTCCGTCGTATTTAGGTAGTCCATTTCGGACGGGCAGCCGCATGTTAGCGTGGGTGGTGGCGCTATGGAGGGTGTTGAGGTATTGTGAGGTTAGGGTGGTTGATGAGGATAGTGGGGATTGTGTTGTGATATAGGGTGCGGATATGGGGGAAGCGTAATTGGTGGGAGGTGGGTTGTGAGGGCGGCGACATTTGACGGGACATGGACGGTGAGGGGGTTCCGGCTGTCGGGTCCGACCCATCTTGCCGACCCCGATTTGGGAATAGGGGTTGAGAGCGGTTTGATGACGGTTGGGTACGGACAGGACTCGATTAAGACGTATCGGTATTCAGGGACCAAGGATGACCTGTTCGACGCGGTTGTTGCGGGCCATGTGGAACTGGAGGACTTGGGCGTTACGATGAGGCCGCAATGAAGCTGTATCTTTTAGCACCTGGGAATAAGGGTACTTCCGACGCGTTCAGGACGGGGTGGGAGCGGATATGGGGGAAGCGTAAGGGGGATGTTGAGCATGAGGGGGAGGGGGTATTGCGGTTTGGGTTGAGGGTTGAGTCGAGGGAGTTGCGTCATTTTAGTGAGTTTAAGTGAGGTTAGGGATGTACGTATTTGATGTGGAGGGTGTCCCTGGTGAAGAGGAGATGTTGACGGGGATGACTTCAGCGACGTCGTTGAGTATGTCGAAGGTATACGTACCGGCTGAGCATGGGGGTTACAGGTGTGCGCGGGCGGCGTTGATTTCCGTGAAGGAGGCGTCGGTGAACATGACGTTGTGCGGTACGACGCCGACGGTGACTTCGGGGACGAACATGGGACATACGTTGAATGCTGGGGATTCGTATGTGATACGTGGTGAGACGGCGTTGCAGAAGGTTCAGTTTATTAATGGGACGGCCGGTAACGGTGCGAAGGTGTTTGTGACGTATTTTTATTGATGAAGAGTTCGAGGGAGCAGGCGATAGAGATATTGAGGGCGGAGCACGAGGAGCTGATGCGCCTGATCCGCTCTGAGGAGGAGCGGAACCCGTTTTACTTCTTTGATCCGCCCAGCGGGGTATTGAACGAGGGGCAGAAGGCGTTTTTGCGGAGGTGGTTGAAGGAGGAGGACGTACCGGATGTTGTGGACGGTCAGTTGGAGGCGTTGATAGACGACCACGACATCAATTTGACGTGTGGCGGCAACCAGTCGGGCAAATCAACGTGTGGGGCACTTGAAGATGCGATTGACATAACGAAGCGGGTTCCGATTGCGTTGCAGGGGGTATACCCGAAGTCGAAGATACCGCAGAAGATACCGTTTCTGGTGCGGACGGTAGGGGTTGACCACACGCAGTTATTGAATACGGTGATTCCGGCGTACCGCAAGTGGATGCCGAGGGAGTTTTTGATCAAGGGGTCGTGGGATCAGTCGTTTTCATCTGAGCGGAGGCTCCTGACGTTGCGGAAGGGGCACAAGACGTATGGGACGATTGAGTTCATGACCAATGCGATGGAGGTGGAGAAGTTCCAGGGTCCGCCCTTGGACAAGGTGAATTACGACGAGGAGCCTAGGCAGGACATTTACAGGGAGAACCTGCTGCGGTTCGTGACGGCGTCGAGATTGAGGGTCAGGTTTCGGATGACCCCTACGAAGGGGATGACGTGGGTGAAATCCGAAATTTTGGACAAGGAGGGTCAGCCGGGGTCGAACATTAAGAGTTTTCGGTTGGCGTCGGTATGTAACCCGATGGCGAACCTTGAGGTTCTTGAGGATATTCTCTCGAAGATTGACAATTACGAAGAGAGGAAGATGCGCCTGCTGGGTGCGTTTGTTTCTCTCACGGGGTTGGTATACGGGAACCTGTTCAACCGGAACGTGCATGTGATCGAGCCGTTCCCGATAGATTATGACAATTACATTGTATACAGGGGAGGAGACCCGCACCTCGTCAAGCCATCCGTATTCGTTGAGATGGCGGTTGACCGGGAGGGTATCTGCTACGTCATCGGGGTGTATTCTTCCCCGAAGGACACGGCTGAGATCAAGGCTGACCTTGCGGAGCGCGCCAGGAGCAGGGGAAAGGATTCGAGGGGATGGAGGCTGGGGCAGACGCGGGTGGACAAGTCGTGTAACTCGACGATACGCGCTCTTGGGGACAGGAATATTTTCCTTGAACTGAGCAGGGGGCAGAACGCCATCCCGGCTTTAGTGACGAGCGAGAAGTTCACCGGCAGCATAAACGCCGGGGTTGACCGGATCAAGCAATACTTGAGGGATAAGCGCCTGTTCTTCTTTGACACTCCTGAAGTCTGGCAGTTGATCAAGGCGATGGAGAGCCTTGAGAGGGACATGGCGCACAACGAGGACAGGACGGGGGTAAGGGACAAGATCGCCGAGGGACGCTGGGATGCCCACGCAGCATTGCGGTACATCTTCCAGGGTCCGCTGAACTTCATCGAGGCGCAGTTATACGCCCCTGAGTTGCCCGAAGACAGGTACATCTGATGCAGCTTGTTTCAGAAAGGATAAAGCGTACCGACAGAACAGAGCGGGTGCAGAAGAAGGAAGACCCCGTCCTCGCCAAGCTGTCGAAGTTCAAGGAAGAGGCCGATGACATGAAGTCCACCTACGAATCCCGGTGGGCCGACAACCTCAGGCTCTCCCTTGGAATCTGGAAGAGGTCGGACTCGTCCACGTCCAGGGTTCGGCAGAGAAACAAGTTGTATTTCCGCAAGATATGGGCCACGAAGAAGCGTTTCGTGGCTTCCATGCATTCGGCGTTTCTTTCCGATTACGACGCCGTGAAGATCGAGGGTAGGGATAAGCTGAACGATTATTTCGTCGCCGGCGTTCTTCAGGAGGTCTTCAATTACCGCCGGGACCAGATGATCAACCTGAAGTTCCTGAACCTGAAGCATGACATTGCCTTTGAGGACATTCTCGATTACGGGTTCTGCGTGGGGAAGCTGACGTGGGATTTCGACCCGGAGAACGGGATTGACGAACCCGACTATGTCGTCTGGCCGCCGGAAAGATATTTCGGGGATATGTTGGCCGAGACCCCCGACAAGATGCGGTTCCACATCTTCGAGTCCTTCCTGACGAAGGAGGAGCTTGAGGAAAGGAACTATGAGAATATCGAAGAGTGCGAGCCGGAAGCCGTCCCGTCCAGCGACGTGAGGGCTGTCCGGCACAATATGCACAAAGACCCGCTTCAGAACTACTCTGAGAACGAATACCCAGCCCCCGGATACGGGGACGATGTTGATAAGGACCGGGAGCGGCAGCTCTACAGGGTATGGGAGTGCTTCTGGAAAGAGGGGAACGAGTGGAAGTTCTGTGTCACGAATGGGGACACCGTATTTCTTCGCAAGCCTCGTGCGAACCCATACAAGAAGATCGTCCCGGTCGTCATCGGGCTGTGCCTCATTGTTCCGCACAGGCTGATCGGAGAGGGACTGGCTGAACCCCTGGAAGGCCCGCAGGAGAGCTACAACTTCAATCTGAATATCCGAAAAGACAACGTCGCCTTAAACCTCAATTCCCCGACCCTCGTGTCCCGGTTCGCCAATGTTGACCTCGCCTCTCTCGTAAACGTTAAGGCCGGTGGCGTTGTGCTGACCGACGACGCGAGCGACGCGGCAGTGCGGAAGATGCAGATGGGCGACGTGACGCAGTCGAGTTACGCCGAGGCGAATGACGACGACCTGATGATGCAGGAAATGTCGGGGGTCACCTCCGAAAAGATGGGCATGACGCGTACCGACAAGGCGACCGTCGCGCATATCAACTACCAGGAAGCCAACGAGAAGCTGGCCTACTTCATTTCCATCGCCGGGGACACCTACTGGCGGCAATTTCACTACAAGCTGGCCTATATGATCGCCAACTTCGAGACGGACGAGACCGTCATTCGGATTGCCAACCAGAATTTCTTCGCAAAGGAAGAATCCCCCGTTCAGCCGTATATCGACAACTTTGAGGATTTCGACGCAGACATCCGCATCACACTCGGCCCGCAGGCTGCGGGAAGGAACCAGGAGATCCAGAACTCCATGCTCCTGATGGACCGCTCCGTGATGTATAACCAGCAGCTTATGGGCCTGCTTCAGGCAGGGGTGATCAACCCGCAGGACGCCAAGTTCATGAATATCTCGGCCCTGGCGGAAGACCTTCTCCCGGCCCTTGGCAAGAGAAGCCAGCAGAGATACTTCATTTCTGCGAAGCCCCCGCAAATGCAGACACCGCAGAACCCGGCCATTGCCGGGAGAATGGCCCCGCAGATCGGCAACCTGGATATTAACGCAGAGGCGAACCCGTATGACATCAAGATGCAGGGTGCGCGGAACTTACCGGAACCCGTATGAACTGGGAGGAGAAAACAGACCAGGAAATTCTTGATCAGCTCAAGCGGGCGGAACTTGCGCGCAAGCTGGAAGAGAGCGAGGAGTGGCAACTCGTAAAGGAAGCCATGCGCCGGGTCCACGACAAGCACGTTTTGCAATGGCGCAAGACGGACCCGACCGATACGGTTGCGATGATTCAGCTGCAGCAGATATGTAATTTGTATGCAGAAGATTTTCTTCCTGCGCTGATCCGCAACTTCGAGGCGTATGGTGAATTCGCCTACGAGCAGGCGAAGGAGAGGGGCCTGCTGGAAAGGATCATGGGCATTCTGAAGTGAGCGTTGAAATTATCTACGGGGGCGGGGATTACGAGGAGTGGAAGAAACAGTTCAAGTGCCAGAATTGCGGTCATTGCTGTACTAACTTTCGTGCGAAGGGGGTCATCGAGGACATCGGGCTGATGAAGGAACTGCTGGCATGGTCGCGGTTCCCGGTCCCGATTAAATTCCCGAAGCAGATGGTACTTGAGATACACATGAACGATGCGCCGTGCAAGCACTTCAACCCCATTACGAAGCTGTGCATGGATTATTTGAACCGTCCTGATTTGTGTAGAAACTATTTTTGTGAGAAGGCGAAGCTGAAATAGCTTGTCTAATACGCGTCCACGGCGGCAAGGTGGAATCGTCCTGCGGGACGTAAAAGAAAGGAAGGTTATGCGAGAATCGTCTGAAGTGAAGAAAGAGGTCGATGCGGAGCGCGTGGAAGGCGGCAGGATGCCGATTCCTCTCACGGAAGCCGATACGGAGCGCGACGCCATCTACGAATCCCTGACCTCGAAACCGGAGCCTCAGCCGGAATCTGAGGAGCGGCCCGAAGAGGCCGAAGCGGAACCGAAGGAATACGTTACCGAAGAAAAACCACAAGAAGAAGAAAAGACGGTCCCTTACGGCGCTCTCGCCGAGGAACGGGCGAAGCGAAAGGAACTGGCGAAGAAGGTCAAGGAACTCGAAGCGGCGTTCCGTCAGGCTGCGGAGGACAACAAGAAGCTCATGGAACTGATGAGCGCGAAGTCCGACGAGGAGCCGATTACGGACTACGAGAAGGAACTCGTCAGCGTGAGGAAGCAATTGAAGCTCGCCATCGCGGAAATCGAAGCCTTCAAGAAGGCACAGGCCAAGACAGCGCAGGAAGTCGAGCAGGAGAAACTGGCGGCGCTAGTCAGGAAGACGCACGACGAGCTTGCGAAGGACGGATTTGACGGCTTCAACGATTTCGTCCCGCAGGTTATCAAGGCCATGGACGACGAGGATATTCCGCTCGAGGAGCGAAACCCCGCCGTGTGGAAGCGCGTGTATCGGGAGATTGTATACCCGAAGTACATCGGGAAATACCGTCCCGCGCCGAAGGCGGTGAAGGAAGCCGCGAAGAAAGAAGCGTCCTTGATCAAATCGCCGGGAACGGGGTCTGCCTCGAAGAAAGAAGAGGAATGGACCCCTAAAACGTACGCCGAATGGCGGCAGAAGCATTCGTTTGTGTAGGGGCCTCTCATACGGAGGTTATAGAAAATGGCTTACGAGATGTATTGGTCTACCCAGAGCGGGTACCTGACCAACAATGAGCTGAACAAGTCGTTCCAGAAGGCGGCGCAGCCTATGTCGAAGTTCCGTCAGTTCTGCGCTATCAAGGAAGCTGGCGGCAAGCACAAGGGTGACACGGTGAACTGGCTGAAGGTTTCCAACGCTTCGGCTTATGGCCGTGAGGTTTCCGAGACGAGCACGATTCCTGAAACGACCCTGCCCCTGAGCTGGGGGACGGTCACGGTGGCGGAGTACGGTCAGATGAACTAGGCCGCTTGCGGGTATTGTGAATTTTTTGATGGCATGGATGACAAAGAACGATAACATTATCTGGATCAAGGGCTAAGTGGGGATGAGTAGAGAAGGGAAGTTTATGATGGAGATGCAACCTAATCCTGGAACCCCTTCCAGCGTGGTTGCAATCACCACATATTTGGCATGTATACTTATCCCTTCTATACATGTTGATGCGAAACAGCTTATAATCGGCGTAATCTCTTGGATGAGAAGGTTTTCCTCCTTTCCACGCGTGATGATTTTCTCCTCTGATTGTGTGTACCGGAATCCCTTTATTCCAAGGCGTGACGCCCTGTTTTGCTTTTCTCCATTTGGCCTTAAATTCAGGGTCGTTTTTGAGGCGTTCGTTAATCTTGGAAAAGTCATTGTAGGGCTTATGGCCAGGTTGAAAGCCCATACGTTTCAGTGTTGGGCATTCTTCTTTCGTAAGCCCCTTATTCCAAGCTGGATGACTCTTCCCAAGATTTCCCTTATGGTGTCCGCGCTTGTATTTTGTATAACCTATCTGACCGTTTTTCCAGAACTTGCGAACGGTTATTTCGCTTCCGCAACCACAGGCGCACTTTGCAACCATACGAAACACCTCAAGAATCGTTCGATTCCATATACTATCATAATTGACAATGCCCGTCAAGAAAAATCGGGTGAATTGCTGGAACGCCCTAACGTAGAGACGAGGGTAATCAGCAGCCAAGCCGCAGTGGGCATAGGTACTGCGGAAGGTTCAGAGACTATCGGGGTGAGTCCCAACAATAATCCCCGGCACGAGTGCCCGACCCGAAAGGGAAGATATAGTCCGAACTGCATGGACAACATGCAGAGCCGTGGTTTAAACGGCCACGGGGTAACAAAATTGCTCGCTATTCCGTTCACCTTCAAGATCGAGGCTCTTTCGGAGTTCGACATCAAGCAGATCGTCAAGGGGGCGCTCCTCGACGATTGCGTGAAGGTCATCGACTCCGTTGTCGAAAGGGAGTTCAACAAGACGGCGAATGTGTACGTTGGCACGTCCACTTCCACCGGCACGTTCTACACGGCATCGTCCGCTACCGAGACGAACACCAGCGTGCTGAACACCTACCATATCAATCGCATGGCGGCGTTCCTGCGGAATCTCAATGTTCCTGGGTTCCCCGGCCTCAACGGGGATTATGTGTTCATCTGTGCCCCCGATCAGATGCAGGAGATCAAGGGTGCGCTGACGAGCATCTACCAGTACACTGAACTCGGCCTCAAGTACATCGCCAACGGTGAGGTAGGCCGGTACAACGGGGTCAGGTTCGTCGAGGACAACTTCGCCACTCGGTACACCCTGTCGTCCGGTACGGCCACGGCCATTAGCTGGACGAAGGGGCAGAGCGGGCCGGGGTATATGTTCGGGTCGCCTACTGTCCGTGAGTGCGTGGCTGTTCCTGAAGAGATCAGGGTCAAGGTTCCCACTGACTATGGCCGTTCTCAGGGCATTGCCTGGTATGGTCTGTTCGGGTGGGGCATTGAGTGGGCGGACACTTCCAATGCTCGCATTGTGAAGTGGGCCTCCAACGCATAAGGGGGTGACACTATGGGCAGAATCACTTACGACATCCCCGAAGTCAGGAAGATCGTCTGGCTTCCCGGCAATGCCGGTACGGCTCAGATTCTCACGCCGCAGGCCGGTACCGGAAGCGAGACGAAGACGCACACTACGACTCTCAACCCGTTTTACTTTGGCGGCATGAAGGTCAAGATCAAGCGGCTTCAGTATGCCGTCACTACGGCGCAGACCGGGACCGGGTGCAATCTCGCTCTCGACATCTACAACGGCACCTCCTCTGTCGGGAGCCTGTCCGTCACGACTCAGACTGCCGGAGCGGTTGTGCAGAGTTCGTCTGACATCGACTCGACCGTGGAATCCACCGGCTACATTAGGCTGTATGCCAAATCCACGACTACGGGATCTGATGCGAACTCTGCGAAGGGCATGATCTATGTCACCTACGCGGAGGAGTTCACCACCTAGGGGGTCAGTATGGGCAGAATCACTTATGACATCCCTGCGATTCGTAACGTGACCTGGCTCCCTGGGAATGCGGGGACTGCGATTATTCTCACCCCGCAGAAGGGGACGGCGTCCGAGACGAAGACGCATACGACGACCCTGAACCCGTTTTACTTCGGTAAAATGGCAGTCAGGCTGAAGAGGCTCCAGTACCTCGTCACGACGGCGGCGACCGCAGCCGGCCAGACGTTGGCCCTGGATGTCTACAAGGGAACTTCCTCGGTGGGCAGCCTGTCAGTGACGACGGAATCTGCGGGTTCTCAGGCGCTCATGTCGTCCGATCTTGACGTTGAGCTTACGGCCACGGATTATATCCGGGTCTACGCCAAATCGACGACTACGGCCAATAACTCGAACTCCGCCGTCGGGACTCTCTGGATCACCTGGGAGGAACTGTTCACGGCGTAACAAACCGGGAGGGGGTCTGAACCGGACCCCCTCCCACTCACAATGTCTATGTGGCGAGACACAGACCCGCAAGGCTACGAAGTACGGAAGTGCAGGCACAGGGTTGTGCATTATTTGCACGGGACCGTTATCGACTTCGGCTGTGGTGACGAGAAGATCATCCCGCAGGCTATCGGGGTTGATATGTGTCCCGAGGCCGACATCCAGCTCGACCTGACCAACCCAGGGTCTTTCCATTTCTTCAATGACAATGCAGCTGATGTGATATTCAGTTCGCATTTCCTCGAGCACGTCCACGATTACAGGATGGTGCTGAAAGAGTGGTGGAGGATTCTGAAGCCGGGCGGGAAATTGATCCTTTACCTTCCGCACCGGGAACTCTACCCGAATATAGGGCAATATGGTGCGAACCCGGACCATAAGCACGACTTCGTTCCCAGCGACATTTTGTTCGCCCTGAAGGAATTCACCGATTTTGAGGTTCTCAGGAACAAGACCTATCCAGACGACAACGAATATAGCTTTGAATTGATTATCAAAAAGACCGCAGTCCCTAGAGAAAACGTCATTGAGAGAGACAACCGGGACAGCGTATTGGTGATCCGTTACGGGGCCGTAGGCGACATAATTGTCATCACCCCGCTGCTCAGGCTCCTGAAGGAACAGGGGGAGCGCGTGGTTGTGCTGACCATCCCTGGGTCAACGGCTCCGCTTATCAACAACCCCAATGTCGATGACATCATGCTTGTGCAGAGGGGTTCGCTGAACAATTCAAAGCTCCATGAGTACCATGCGGAACTCGAAAAGCAATTCAAGCGCGTCATCAATCTGTGTGAAAGCGTGGAGCGGTCGCTTCTCCTTGAGGCAAGGGACGAGGACAAGTTCTTCCTGAGCAAAGAGGAGCGGCACAAACTGACAAACGTGAATTATTATGACAATAACCTCCGCATGGCCGGGTTTGATGTCACCGGGCTGAGGCCGGAAATCTACCCGACAGAAAACGAGGACTTTCTTGGAGGGGTGTTCAGGAAGAAGAATCGCGGATGCTTCGTCATCCAATGGCAGCTTACGGGGTCTTCTGTCCACAAGCTCTACCCGTGGGCCGAGTATGTGATTGAAGAACTTCAGGACCGGCATGATGACATCAAGGTCTACCTGTCCGGCGGCCCGGAAGTGAGCATGGTGCAGGACTGGTATTCGCCCATGGTTATCAACAAGCTGGGCGTATGGACCATGCGGCAGTCGCTTGTCATGCCGAAGTATGTTGACCTTGTTGTCTCTCCCGAGACGGGGGTTCTGAACGCAGCCGGGGCGTTTGACACCCCGAAGATCGGGCTGCTGACCCATTCGAGCATTGAGAACATCACGAAGTATTTCCTCAACGATTATTCCATCGAATCCATTGCCCCGTGCGCCCCGTGCCACAGGCTTGTCCATGACACGAAACACTGCGAGGTTGACAAGGAATACGGCTTCCCGGTCTGCATGAGCGAAGGCCATCCGCCGCACAGGGTGCTGGAACAGATCGAAAAGGTATACGAGAGGTGGAAAGATGCCGCTAACAAAGCGAGGAGAGGCGGTCTTACGCAAGCTGAAGCAGGAGTATGGAGAGCGTAAGGGGGAAGAGGTCTTCTACGCCATGATGAACAAGGGCGTGAAGGGTTCGCAAAAGTGGCATAAGAAGGGATACAAGTGAGGGCCGTTGTATGCCGATGGGGGGCGATAGGTGACCACATATTCGCCACCCCGATATTCCGGCTACTGAAGAAGGAAGGATACGAGGTAACCTACCACACGAACCGGAGGGGCGTGGAAGTTACCAGGAACAACCCGTTCATTGACAATTACATAGTCCACCACGACAGAAAGCTGCAATGGAGTGAGGTCGAGTCGATCTGGTGGGAACTCGACCAGATGTATGACCGATTTATCAATCTGACACATTCCATTGAAGTTGACCTTCTTCCCACGGTGCACGAAAAGCTCTTTCACGCCCCGAAGGAAGAGAGACACGCGAAATGCAACAAGAATTACTACGATTACACGTTGGAGAAGGCGGGGTTCAGCGCGAGGGGGAGAAACGGGGAGATATTCATCAGCGAAGAGGAGGACAGGATTGCGAAGAAGTTCATGCGGAGGTTCCGTGGCAAGTTCGTGATCATGTGGGTGCTTGCCGGTTCCTCCCCGCACAAAGCGTATCCGTGGAGCGAGATCACGGTCGAGGAATTGAGAAAGCGGAATAAAGACCTCGCCTTCATCACGGTGGGCGACACGTTTGCGAGGCTGATTGAGTGGGAAGGCAAGGACACGGTCAATACCTGCGGAGAGTGGTCGATACGAAAGACCCTAGTCATGACGAAATATGTCAATATGGTAATCGGGCCTGAGACGGGGATCATGAACGCGGCAGGGTGTTTCGATACGCCGAAGGTCTTGCTGCTGTCTCACTCGACAGAGGAGAACATCTCGAAATACTGGAAGAACTGCGTGAGCCTCCATGCCCCTGAGGAGATCAAATGCTGGCCGTGCCACAGGCTGATCCACAACGTTGAGGACTGTCCGCAAACGAATATCCTGAAGCGACCGGCTTGCATTACGAACATCAAGCCGACGAAGATCATCGAGGCTGTTGGGCGATTCTACGACAGCAGACGACAGGAGTGATACATGGCGATCCCGACGCAACCGACACCGACGCTCATCTGCACGGAAGCGCTGAAGATGAAGCTCAACGGGGCTTCTCCCTCCACTACTGACGTGACGAGGGCGATTGATTACGGCCTGGAAAAGGTCAAGAGAGACATTATGATGGTCAACACGACGTGGAGGCCGCTGACGCAGACCTATTACACCGTGACAGACGAAGGCGTCAGCAAGTACACCAACCCGACAGACCTTGAGCAGCATATTTCGATTGAGCTTCTCGAGTATGACCACTCCGGGCTTCTGACCGGCGTGGACAACGCGAGCAAGCTCTACACCCTCGCCGCCGACGAAGACGCCGGCACGGATGATGTGGAAGGAAAACTGCTGCTGATCTCATCGGGGACGGGCGCAAACCAGGCCGTGCAGATTACTGCTTACAACACATCGACGAAAGTCGCTACCGGGGCCGAGGCATACTCAACTGCCCCGATTGTCGGAGACGGGTATCTCATCATCAACAAGTTTGGCCGACTCGAGTATGACCCGAGCTACAGGCGCAGCGATTATTCTTATTACGGGGACAAGGGCGTGCCGAGGCAGTTCTATCCCTATGCCGATGCCACCTACGGGTACGTTGAGCTGCGGCCGGTTCCCGATGGAATATATGGCCTAAAGTATACCTACTTCGCGGACCTGAGAAGGGTGGATACGTCCAGCAGCCTGTATTCAACAATCCTGCGCCGGTGGGCATCCGTCCTGACGCAGGGAGTGTACGTCTGGACGCTGGGTGAAGACGATGACCGATATGAAAGGGAGTTCCAGATATACGATTCCATGTTAAAGCAACTGAAGGCACGCGACAGCTACATGATCAGCGACCCGTCTTCTCTCATCCGGGTGGTGTACGAATAATGGCATACAAGGGGACTATATACGCTATCAATTGCGCGAGCGGCGGGCTGGACCACAGCTACAACATTGACGCCATCCCTCCGACGAATTTCGTCGTCCCGTCTCGCAACATCAACCTGCATGAGGGCGGCAGAAGGAAGCGTGGCGGAACTGACAAGGTGAACGGGTCTGCCATCAGCGGCTCGCCGTCCGTTGTCGGGATGTGCGACTACAAGCTGTCCTCGGGCGCTAAGTTTCTTGTGCTGGCCACGTCTGACGGGAGGATATGGAAGAACTACACGACGACCATCGCCACCGGCCTGACCGCAGGTAAGTATTACAGCATGGCAAGCGCAGGCGACATGCTGTTCATTACCAACGGAGAAGACGCTCCCATGACATGGGATGGGGTCGCCGCGTCTGCGTCTGCGATGACGAACATCCCCTCGGACTGGGTGGGTACGAACTTCCCCAAGCAGTTCGTGTTTCATGGGGCCGGGGCTTCTCAGAGAATGTGGGCGCTAGGGTTCGCGGACGGCAGTGTTTACGCGTCATACAATGACGACCTCGACGATTTCTCCGATGCCCACGTCGTTAACTTGCGAATCTACACCGGGGACGGATATGGGATTGTCGGGGGTGTGGAGTTCGGGGATCGGTTAATCGTCTTCGGGAAGCGTCAGGCGTATATCATAGACGATACATCGACGACTACGTCGGAGTGGGGATATAGCGCGACACAGTGGTTCGGCGGTGTCGCGCACCACAGGCTGATTGTCAGAACCCCGAACGACATCGTGTGCATGGCAGACGACGGGACGATCTATTCCGTTGTCGCGGCGGAGCAGTACGGTGATTACAAGGCCGCCTCCCTGACAAGACCGGCGCACATCGACATTTGGATCAATGAAAACGTCAACATGGCACAAATTGACAAGTTCCACGCCTGCTACGACCCCGTTCTGCGGTGCATCTATTTCTTCATGGTCAGGAGCGGCGACACGAATGTCAGTATGGCCCTGGTGTATTTCATTGACCGTCAGCCGAACGAGGCGTGGGTCGTGCATGACAATCAGTCCTACGACTCGGGGTACAGGGCGTACTCGTCGGCCATCGTGGAGGAGTCAACCGGGGTCTACAGGGTATATACGGGGTGCGCCGATGGATATGTCTGGAAGCTGAACGAAGCCACGAGGAGCGACGCGGGGAACGGATATTATGCCGGGTTCAAGACACCCCCGCTGAACATAGAGAACCCGCGCACCACGAAGATGTTCAACCAGGGGAGGGTGGTGTATCGTCCTTCTGGGCTATATGAAATGAACGTGAACATCTGGATTGACGGGCAGACGGTGCCAAGCACAACGGTATCGCTTGCCGGACAGGGTGCCGTTCTCGGGGCTTTCGTTTTGGGGAAGGATGTCCTGGGCGGGGCGCAACTGCTCGACAGCTCATTCCCCATCGGCAAGATCGGGAAGCGGGTGCAACTGGAGCTCTACAATAGCGTTGCCGCACAGGATTTCTTTATTTCGCAGCTGTTGATCGACTGCAAGAACATGGGAGCGTCTTCGGACTGAGGAAGATATGGCCTTACGAAGGGTTAAATACCTTGTCGATGGCGACACGCTGTATTCGGTTGATTTGAACGCCGAATTCGACAACATCATCAACAACTTCTCGGTCGGGAACCTGTCCGGGGTGTCCGCCTTCATGGCGACGGTCCTTGACGACGACTCTGCGGAGGAGGCGCGGGAGACGCTAGGCATCGACATCTACGACACGGGCATTACATTCAACTCCAGTCTGCAAATCAAGCAGGGGACGAGCGACGGCTCTGATAACAGGTATCTCGACATCTGCGGCGGCGGCGATGCGAGCCGAGACAGGGGGGCCTACGTCCGGCTGTACGGAAACGAGCATTCGACAGGGGAAGGGAAGCTCCAACTCGCGTCAGGCAACGCCACCGGAAACGCCGTAGAGATTACCGGCGCAACTTCCATTACCGGCAACACGGACATCACGGGAACGCTCACCGTGAGTTCGACCGTCACGCTTTCCTCTCAGAACGTGTCGCAGCTTCTCGGCACAAATGGTTCGCGTCAGCTTGCCACGGCGAATCTGTCCGGTGACGTGTCATCGAGTGGATGGACCACGACCATCGGGTCTGCGAAAGTCACGCAGTCCATGCTCAAGACATCGGAGGGGGAAATTTCCACGACTGCCTATAGCAGTAATTTAACCCTGCCTGGCGGAGAATATGGATTTTATCCACAGACAAAGGCAGGTAATGCGTCGTATCCAGCGACTTTCAAAGTTGGAGATAATCTTGCCTCAACATCATATTCGACAAATATTCACTTGTCTGGAGAGCCAGGCTATTACAAATATGCCAAGCAGCGTTACGTCACGTCATCCGGTGAGGTCTACTGGTACTTCATCCTGCGCGACAAAGCCACCAAGGAAGTGAAATCCATCTGGTCAGCCCCTGACCATCCATGCTTCGGCAATGGGAGCGATCCGGCACGCCTTCCGCATCCGTTTCCTGACTTCGACCCGGACGGCCCCGACGAAATCATCGTGCTGAACCCGTCCGAAGAGGAGGTGAAGGCCGTCGATCTATACATGACAGAGCACGGCATGGACAGCTTCATCGACGCCTTCATGGAGATTCACGACGTGTCGGCGCTGACTCCGGCCCCCTGGCCGACGAAGCAAGTGACCGTCGGCCTGCCAAGGAGCTTCTATCCGGGGGAGGTTGTAGAGACGATCAAGAAGTCCATCCCGAAACCGGAGTATATCCAGTCTTACAGGGCCGCTGTCCGACCCGACAAAAAAGAGAAAATGAACAATCTCAAGGCCATCGCAAGGGCCAAGATAGACGAGGTCGCGAATGGGCGCAACATTTAGCAGGGT
>ERZ795050.2901-NODE-2901-length-17925-cov-4.946614_pt1 | contig 17925 bp, 16 predicted proteins | sample MGYA00375134_ERZ795050 | MGnify/ENA primary metagenome ERZ795050 (study PRJEB30179, sample SAMN05720221) | activated sludge metagenome | isolation source: Anaerobic digester | place: Japan | collected 2015-05-26 ... | reverse complement strand
TTTTCATAAAGTACTTCTATATCTTCGGGATAAATATTCTTTCCGTTTCTTGTTACAATCACATTCTTTTTTCTTCCCCTTATATATATAAAACCATCTTTATCTATAAACCCATAATCACCCGTTAAAAAATAACCATTAGAAAAGGTCTTTTCTGTTGCCTCAGGATCATTATAATAACCAAGCATAACAGAATCACCTTTTACAGCAATTTCTCCAACACCTTCTTCATCTTTTTCAAAAATCTCAAAATCATGCTCAGGAAGCGGCATGCCTGCAGCATCATTTTTAAAATAATAATCTCTATTTGCAGCTAAAAAAGGAGAACATTCAGAAATACCATATCCCTGTAAAACCCTAAAACCTAAACTCTGTAAAAATTTAGATACTTCAGGTTTAACAGCAGCACCACCAGATATAAAAAGATCAAGTCTTCCTCCAAATGCTTTATGAATCGGGGTAAATATAATTCTTCTTATCTTTCTTCCAATATTTTTTCCAAGTAAAATATCAAAAAATGATCCAATACCATTACCAGCTGCATAATATATTTTAGTGCCTATTGAATGTGAAAGTTTTTCCTTTAATCTTTTAGATAGTGCTTCAAGTAAAAGAGGAACTACATTTATATTTGTTACTTTCCCTTCTTTAATGTTATCACCAAGTTTTTTAAGGCTTTGGGCATAGACTATTTTTGATCCTGCATGAATCTGACATAAAAAACCACATGTACATTCATAAGCATGGTGAAGTGGAAGTACAGATAAAAAGTATTTTGTATTATCTATCCAGATTAATTTCCTCATCCCTACTATATTTTGAACGATGTTGAATTGAGAAAGCATGACTCCTTTTGGTTTTCCTGTTGTTCCCGAGGTAAATAAAATAGAGGTGCAATCCTTTGGATTTACTTTAATCTTATCATATTTTTTAATCCCTTCTTTTCTAAGTTTACTTCCTTTTTCAATTGCACTATCAAAATCATCAAGAATAATATTATTATTTTTAAGAGATTCTTCTACTTTAGAAAAAGGAACTATACCTTTTATAAAATTAAATTTTGATGAAAGTCGGATAAAAATTTCTAAAAAACTATTTTCACATATAACTAAGGAAGGGGAAGAAATAGATATTATTGATTCTATTTCAATTTCCTTTAATTCTTTATCTATAGGGACAACTATAAAATTAGAAGTGGTTATTGAATAATAGGAAATTGCCCAGGCACGGCAATTTTTACCAATAAGTGCTATTTTATCTCTTTGATTTATAGGAAGTGAAAGAAGATATTCACCAAGATTGATTACATTTTCTCTAAATTTATTAAAAGAGATTCCTTCATATTCATCTTTTTCATTTTTTTCATAAAATGAAAGTTCTTCTCCATATCTTTCACAGGTTTTAGCAAGCATATCTTTGAAATCTTCTCTTGATTCAATTTTATAAAGTGGATACCCATAGTTTTGCCAGATCATTAAATCCCCCTAAATATATGTCAATATATTTCTAAAAAATTATATATTTCATAAAATTAAAGTTATAGGTTTGATTTATCAAAAATTAATAAAATATAGCTGTTTGTTCAATCAAAAAAATTTCTCTAAAAAATATTACAATAAAAAATTAATTAATCAATTAAAACAATAAAAAAATTAAAATTAACTCTTTTAATTTTTTAAAATAAGGCTATTTATTTTGGTAATTTGAAAAATAGAGGAAAAAAGGATATTGGGGTAAAAATGAAGCTATATAATTTAGGAAGTGATATATTAAAAACATTAAAAGACTTATTAGGCATAGCTGCTGGAAGTCTTATATGTGGTTTTGCTTATTCACTTTTTTTAATACCTTTTAAAGTCGCTCCTGGTGGAGTAGGTGGACTTTCCCAAATATTATTTTATAAATTTAATATTCCAGCTGGTATTTCTATGTTGATTTTTAATATACCACTATTTATAATAGGTGTTTTATTTTTAGGAAGAATGTTTGGAATAAAAACAATAATAGCAATAATTTTTGTTTCTATTTTCACTGATCTATTTTCTTACAAAAATATTATAAATTTTAAGTTTTTTATCCCTTACCTTTATCAGGTCAATAATTTAGCATATTCTTTTACAGACCAGATTTTATTAGGAACTTTGGCTGGAGCTGCACTTCTTGGTGTTGGTATGGGTATTGTTTTCAGGTTTAATGGCTCAACAGGAGGTACTGACATTCCTGCACTTTTGTTGAAAAAATTCCTAGGTGTTTCTGTTGGAACTGGTTTTTTAATAATCGACTCCATCATAATATTTTCAATTGGAATTGTATTTAAAAATGCAAATATAATACTATGGGGATTTATAAGTTTATTTGTCTCTTCTAAAGTTACAGATTATGTACTTGAGGGTTTACCTGGTACTAAAGGGGTTTTTATAATAACCGAGCATCCTGATGTTATAAGACAATTCATACTTAAAAATCTGGATAGAGGGTGCACTATTTTCAAAGGTGAAGGTGGATATTCAGAAAAAAATATCGATATTTTATATGTTGTAATAAACCTTAGAGAACTTACAAAATTAAAAGAAACCATTGTTAAATGTGATCCAAAAGCTTTTGTCATTGTAAATGATGTAAATGAAGCTTTAGGCTATGGTTTTAAAGAATTTTAATTATATATTAAAATAATAATTCTACAAAATTAAAAAAAATTGATTTAAATTTTAATATTTATTATAGGCAATTTTACTTAATTCTATATTAGATTTAACAAAGAATTAAATAAAAATTTATATTTATATTATCTAATTGTGAGAATTTTTAAGTTTAATTGATTTGAAAATATTGATTAAAAAATAATAAATTTATAAAAAGTTAAATTAAAGAGGCTTAGATGGAAAAGTTTGATTTTGATTTTTCGATAAAAAATCTTGGGAAATCAATATATTTTTCTCCAATAAAAAATATTAATTTTGTTAAAGATTCTGATAAAATTTTTTATGATATAAATCATGATGATGTTAAAAAGGCTATTTTAGAAGGAAAAGAAGATTCTTTAATAATTTTAGAAAAAGCTGGTCCTCGTGAGAACATATTTTTTGATCCAGAAAAAACAACTGCTGGTATTGTAACCTGTGGAGGTCTTTGCCCGGGGCTTAATAATGTTATTAGATCTTTGGTACTCCAGCTTATTTATCAGTATGGGGTAAAAAAGATAATAGGATTTAGATATGGATATAGAGGAATAGATATATCCAATAAGATTAATCCGATTTTCCTTGATGTAAATGAAGTAGCAGATATTCATAATCTTGGGGGATCATATCTTGGTTCATCAAGAGGAAATGTTGAAAGCTCGAAAATAGTCGATTCTCTTTTATATTATGGTATAGATATTCTTTTTACTATAGGTGGAGATGGAACAATAAGAGGGGCAATAGATATTGTTGAAGAGATAGAAAGAAGAAAACTTCCTATATCTGTTATAAATATTCCAAAGACTATAGATAATGATATTCCTTTTATCAGTAAGTCATTCGGTTTTCAAACAGCAGTAGCAGCAGCTCAGGAAGCTATAAGATGTGCACACAATGAGGCTAAAGGCGCACCAAATGGCATTGGAATTGTTAAGCTTATGGGAAGAGATTCTGGTTTTATTGCAGCTCAAGCTGCTTTAGCCCAAAAAGACGCAAACTATGTTCTTGTGCCAGAAATAGATTTTGATCTTGAAGGTCCAAATGGACTTCTTTCAGAACTTGAAAGAAGATTTGAAAAAGCAAACCATGCTTTAATAGTTGTGGCTGAAGGTGCGGGTCAAAACTTTTTTGATAATAAAGAAGTTAAGTTTGATAAATCTGGAAATAAAATATTAGAAGATATAGGAACCTTTTTAAAAAATAAGATTACAAATTATTTTAAGGAAAAAAATATAGAAGTAAATGTAAAATATATTGATCCTTCATATATGATTAGATCTGTTGTAGCTAATGCTGAAGATGCAGTTTATTGTGGATTTTTAGCAGAACATGCAGTTCATGCTGCTATGAGCGGGAAAACAAGAGTAATAATAGGGAAATGGAATGATACATTCATACATTTACCAATGGACATAGTGAAGTTTGGTAGAAAAAAAATTGATCCAAAAAGCTCTTTATGGCAATCTGTGGTTTTATCTACAGGTCAACCTTCATTAAAAAATTAAAAATTATAAAAATATTTAAAAAATTTTGTTAAAACTCTTGACAAAACATAAATTAATTACAATAAGTTATAAAGGTTAATAATATTTTTCTTTTTGTCTGTATCTGGTTCGTTTTTGGGAGGGGGGATGAACAGACATGTTTCTTTTGCTTTATTTTTATTCTTTCTTTTTTTGATATTATTTAGTAATCAAAATATTTATGCTCAGCAAAATACAATACCAATACCAAATGTTAATATATCTATCCAAAATGCGAAAAATCCATCACAGGTCGCATCTTCTTTAGAAATTCTTTTATTAATATCACTTTTATCATTGGGTCCTTCTCTTATCATTTCTTTAACAAGTTATGTAAGATTCATTATAGTCTTTGATTTTTTGAAAAGAGGACTTGGAACTCAACAAATGCCACCCGCTCAGGTAATGGCGGGACTTGCTATTTTTATGACTATTTTTGTGATGATGCCAGTTTTTGCTCAAATCAATAGTGATGCAATCCAACCTTATATGCAGGGTAAACTGGACTTAAATGGTTTATATTATAAAGGAATTGAACCTCTTAGGGTTTTTATGTTTAAAGTTACAAGACCCGCAGATATAGCTCTTTTTTTAAGGACAGCTAACATAGAACGGGTGAATACATATCAGGATGTACCAACATATGTATTAATTCCTGCATTTATGCTTTCAGAACTCAAAACTGCATTTAATATTGGTATTTTAATTATGATTCCTTTTTTGCTTATTGATATGCTGGTATCAGCAACATTAATGGCAATGGGAATGATAATGCTTCCACCTATTATGATTTCACTTCCTTTTAAGATAATAGTATTTGTATTAGCTGATGGATGGAATCTCTTAGTCGGAAGTTTATTAAGATCATTCCCAAGATAAAACAAAGTTATAAAATTAGTAAAATATTGAATTTTAATATTTTGAAATAAGAAAAAAGTAAAAAAACAATTAAAAAAAAGTAAAATAAATAAAATAAAATAATTAAATAAAACTGTAATAAATAAAATAAAAATAATTAAAAAAAACTATAATAAAAATTATTAAATGAAAAATTAAATTAGTTATTAAAAATTAAGGAAAAAATTATGACTTTAGGTTTAGTGATGGATATTTTAAGAAGATCTATATATGAATTGATAATAATTGGAGGGCCATTGCTAGTAGTTCCTCTTGTTGTTGGTTTAATAGTATCTATTTTTCAGGCTACAACACAGATTCAGGAACAGACATTAACTTTTGTACCTAAAGTCATATCTATTTTTGCTGTTTTGATAATTCTTGGTCCATGGATGCTTACAAGGTTAATAAATTATATAAATTACCTTATGAGTATGATTTTAAATGCTATAAAATAGGAAAAAAGGTGGTACCATTTTATTTTAAGGATATTTTCCCTATATTTCTTCTTATTTTTGTGAGATTGGTAGGTATAACAATAACATCACCAATATTTTCGTCTTCCATTATCCCTCCACAGGTGATAATCGGTTTAATGTTTATTTTTGCAATAATAATCTTTCCCATGGCTTCAAAAAGCCTAAATATTTCTATACCTATTGACACCTGGTCATACATTTTACTTCTTGTAAATGAGCTTTTTATTGGTTTTTCTATTGGCCTTTTTATATCGATAATTTTCACCACTTTTCAGGTGGCAGGAGAATTTTTCTCATATCAGATGGGACTTGGTATCTCTGAAGTTTTAGACCCTTTAAGTGAAGTTGAAGTTCCAGTTATTTCTCAAGTATTTCAGGTTTTTGCAATGCTTATATTTATCTCTATAAATGGAATGGAATATGAAATACTTGTTTTAAGAAAATCATTCGAATTGATAAGATATGTTGATTTTTCCACAAAGATTAATGTTATAATGTCTCAGGCTGTTATTCTTTTTAGAGATTTATTTTTAATCTCGCTACAAATTTCAATTCCTATAATTGTAACACTTTTAATACTTAATATTACTTTGGGTATTATTTCGAAATTTGCACCACAGGTAAATATATTTATGGTAGGCATGAATATACAGGTAATTGTTGGTTTTATTTTGATTCTTTTATATATCCCCTTTTTTAGCACATTCGCCAGTAATATTTTTAATAATATATTTGTAAGAATAGTGAGCTGGTTAAGGCTTCTTGGGTGAAAAAAATAATAATTATGAGAAATGTTAATATAAGAAAATTTATATTTTCCAATAATAATGCTCTATCTTGTATAAAATTTATTTATAATTTTATTTATAAAAAGCTTAATAATTTTATTTTTGAAAAGAAAGAAGATCAAAATCATAAATTAGGTAGTTTTAATATTGGTAATTTAATAAAATTAAATTTTTTAAAACTAAATTATAAAAATTTTAAAGATGAAAATCAAAGTCTTTATGATTTAAATCTTAATAAAATAGCTAATTTTTATCAAAGTTATATAAAAAAAGCCCCAACACTTGATCTTCAGAGATTTGCAGCAGAGGATGAAGGAAGAACTGAACTACCTACTGAAACTAAAAAAAGAAGAGCTAGAGAAAAAGGACAGGTATTAAAATCTCAGGAGATTGTAGCTCTATCCTCTCTTATTGCTACTCTTTTTTCTATATTTATTTTTTTCCCAACAATCTGGCAAAGAATAATTAATATTGTTTATTTTTTCTTTCAAGTTGACCTTCAATTTAATATTGAGAATCTCGATTATTTTATCAAATACTCTATAAATCAACTACTGCCTGTTTTTGCCATAATATTTATACCGCCTATTGTAGCATCCATTATTGCAAATGTGGCACAAGTTGGATTTTTAGTTGTACCTTCTCTAATAACTCCGAATCTTTCAAGAATAGCCCCTAACTTTTCTGCATATTTTAAAAGAATTTTTAGTGTCGAAGGACTTGTTAATTTACTTAAAAGCATTGCTCTTGTCACAGGGCTTCTTGTAATTGTGTTTTTAGCGATAAATTCTTCACTTGGAAATCTATTTGAATCTGTATCAGATTCTTATCAAAAAACTATCGAGCTTGGAATTAATTTATTTAAAAGTATTTTTATTAGAATAATTATAATTTTGATTGTAATAGTAATAATAGATTATGTTATGCAAAGAAGAAGATATATAGATTCTCTAAAAATGAGTAAACAGGAGCTTCTAGATGAGATATATGAACAGGAAGGAAGACCAGAAGTAAGGCAGGCATTAAATAAAAAAAGAAGGGAAATTGCTCAGAGGAAAAGTCTTCAAAATGTTAAGACAGCTGATGTTGTAATAACAAACCCGACTCACTTTGCAGTAGCATTAAAATATGAAATGGGTATTGATCCTGCTCCCAAAGTTGTAGCCAAAGGAGAAGATTTGCTTGCTCAACAAATAAAAAGGATAGCTTTTGAAAATGATATTATTACAATAGAAAATAAGCCATTAGCAAGAGAGCTTTATAGTAGAGTATCGGTTGGGGATTATATCCCCGAAGATATGCTTTATGTGGTTGCTAATGTTTATAAATATATTTATAAAGAATATTCCAGAAGAAAAAAACCAGGTTATAACTGGGGGGGTTAATTAAATGGCTGATGCTACAAAAACTAAAATTATTTTTTCTAAAATACTAAATTCGCCCGATATACTTATAGCAATTGGAATAATGACAATTCTACTCATGTTTATTATTCCTCTTCCTACGTTTTTTCTGGATTTTTTCATGTCATTATCGCTTGCATTTTCACTTTTTGTTCTTTTTTTAGTAGTATTTTCAACTAATCCATTGGAAATATCGATCTTTCCAAGTCTTTTACTTTTAATGACTCTTATGAGACTTGGGCTAAATATATCTTCGACAAGACTTATACTATCTCAGGGACCTTCATTTAAGGGTAAACTTATTACAGCTTTTGGTACATTTGTTGTCGGAGGAAATTTTATAGTCGGTCTGGTTATATTCATAATTATAATAGCTGTTCAATATATTGTAATTGCTCGAGGAACAACCAGAATGTCAGAGGTAGCAGCAAGATTTGCTTTAGATTCTTTACCAGGTAAACAAATGATGATAGATTCAGATTTAGCAGCAGGAATCATAAATGAACAGGAGGCTTTAAGAAGAAGACAGGCATTGCAAAGAGAAGCAGATTTTTATGGGTCGATGGACGGTGCCTCTAAATTCGTTTCAGGTGATGTCATTGTTGGTATTTTTATAACAATTGTCAATATTATCGGTGGAATATTAATAGGAAGCTTAAAATTTGGAATGAGTTTTAATGATGCAGCTCAAACCTTTTTAATTTTTACCGTTGGTGATGGACTTGTCTCACAAATACCTTCACTTTTAAATGGTATTTCTGCGGGTATTATTGTTTCTCGCTCTGAAGCTGCAGATTCTCTTGGTTCAGAATTCAAAAGAGAGTCTACCCGCTCAGTTTTACCTTTATGGGTATTAAGTGGATCATTAGTTTTTTTTGGTTTTGTTCCAGGATTTCCATTTTATGTTTTCTTACCACTTGGTGCTCTTTTTGGTTACCTTGCTTTTACAATGCAAAAGACTCAGAAAGTTGAAACTGCAAAGAAAGAGGAAAAGAAAGAAGAAGAAAAACCAGTGATAATAGATAAACTTGTTCCAATTGAACCGATAGCCCTTGAAATAGGTTATTCATTAATACCATTAGTCGATAAAAGTCAAGGCGGTGACTTGTTTGACAGAATAGCAAATGTTAGAAGACAAATAGCATATGATTATGGTATGATAGTTCCACCAATAGTTGTTAGAGATTCATTAAAACTTGAAGCAAATGAGTATGCTATAAAAATTCATGGAGTAAAAGCTGTTTCATGGAAACTTCTACCCGATAAATTTTTAGCGATAAATCCCGGTTCTGTCTCAGAAAAGATAGATGGTATTGCAACAAGAGAACCTACATATAATCTTGAGGCTGTCTGGATTGATTTTAATAAAAAAGATATGGCTGAATCCTTAGGTTATACAGTTATAAATTGTGCTACTGTAATTGCCACACATCTAACTGAAACTATTATAGCAAATGTAGATAGCTTACTTGGTAGAGAGGAAGTAAAAAAGATTATAGATTCAATAAGAGAAGAATACAAAACCCTTGTTAGCGAAGTAGAATCAATAACAAATATTGGATTTTTACAAAAGGTTCTTCAAAATCTTTTATCTGAAAAAATATCAATTAGAAATATAGAAACCATATTAGAAACAGTTGCAGATAAACTTACTCAAAATAAGAACTTAGATCCCGATCTGGTAAGTGAATTTGTTAGACAAAGGTTAAAAAATCAGATTTGTAGAAATTATGCAGATGAAAATGGAAGACTAAGAGTTTATACTTTCAACCCAAAACTTGAGAATTATCTTGCAAATGAATTTGAAAAATCTGAAAGACTTGGTATATACTCATTTCCTCCTAATTTTTTACCAAATTTTATTAATACAATTTTGAAATATGAACAAGATTCAATTAATAAAAAATTAGATTATTTTATTATTTTAACAAGTCCAAGGATTAGAAGGCAGATAAGATCCATAACCTCAACAGTTTGCCCAAAAGCTGTTATACTTTCGACATCTGAGATTTCTCCTTCAATTTCACTTGAATATGTTGGGCAAATTATAATTTCTGAGCAACAGGAGGAGAAATAATGCATTACATAACAATGGAAGGCGAAAGCGTAAAAGAACTAAAAGAAAGATTGGTAAGAGAATATGGTGAAGATGCATATGTAATTAAAGTAGATCAAAAGAAAAAAGGTTTACTAAAAAAAACCAGATATGTTATGATTGCAGGAATTAGAGATGAGGATTATCTACAAAAACAAAAAAGAGAATTATTAAAAGTCGCAAAAAATAAAAAATTGATAAATTCAATTAATAGACAGCCTTCTTATAATAGCCTAAATACTTACAAAGAAAAAGATCCTGAAGATTATGTTTTTAATGAAAATTATGAAGATGATGAAGATCCAATAGAAACTCAAGACAAAAAAGAAGAAAAAATAGAACATAATTTTAATAAAAACCCTTTAGAGCAAAAACTTGAAAATATAGAAAAAAAACTTGAACAATTAACTAGCTCCAATATTAAAGTTGAAACAGTCCTAGATAAATATATAAATTCACTTTCTTCACTTGATTACTCCAGGGATTTCCAGCAGGAAATTTTCGATTATCTATCTAAAAATCTTTCATATGAAGAATCAAATTCCATAGAACATATTAGAAATAAAGCTAGTGAATATATTGGTTCAAAGATTAAAATAGATTCAAAAAGAATTTCAAAGGATGATATTGCAGTACTTGTTGGACCAACAGGAGTTGGTAAGACAACTACAATAGTTAAACTTGCTACAAATGCTAAGGTAAATCAAAATTACAAGATAAAACTACTTAGTGCAGATCAAGCAAAAATAGGCGGATATGCTCATCTACAGATTGCAGCTGAAATATTACAGGTACCATTTTACCCTATTGTTAAAAGGGACGATTATATAGAGATGATTTCAGAAAAAGATGATGTAATCTTTGTAGACAGTCCCGGGACTTCCCAGAAAGATAGTAAAATGCTTGGATCTATAAAAGAAATACTTGATGTAAAGAAGAAAAATATAAAGACTTTTTTAACAATATCCGCAACAACAAAATATTGCGATTTAATTGATATTTTTGAAAGATTTAAATTTTTAAATTATAACCACTTGATCATTACAAAGATAGATGAAACTTCGACTTTTGGACAGATGATTAGTGCGATTACAAAATACGATATTCCAATTTCATATATTACTAATGGTCAAGAAATGACGAAAAACTTAATAGAACCGGATTTAAATTTTATTTTAAAACTTGCTTTTAGCTCTGAAGATTATTTATAAATTTTATTGATTTAGAGCTTTATAAAATAAATATAAGGGTTTTTACCAGAGGGAAAATATTGGCAAGTAATTTTATTATGATAATAAAAAATAATATGATTGCCTTAAAATCAGAAAAATAATATTAGGAGTATGCCATGATTAATCAGGAGCAGCAGCTAAAACAGATCGTCGAAAATGGATTAAAAAAACAAAAAACAAAGATAATAACAGTTTCTTCAGGAAAGGGCGGAGTTGGAAAGACAAATTTTGCAGTAAATTTAGCTATTGGATATGCAAAATTAGGTAAAAAAGTTATAGTCATGGATGCAGATCTTGGTCTTGCTAATGTTAATGTTATTCTTGGAGTAATACCAAAATATAATCTTTATCATGTAATTAAAAATAAAAAACCATTAAAAGAAATTGTTCTGGATACTCCTTATGGTATAAAGATAATTGCTGGTGCTTCTGGTTTCTCTCAGCTTGCTAATTTAAATGATGAACAAAGAGATATTTTTATAAATTCTCTTAGTGAGCTTGAATATGCTGATATAATAATTATAGATACAGGGGCGGGAGTTTCTAACAATGTTCTTTCTTTTATACTTGCAGCTGATGAAACAATAATAATTACAACTCCCGAGACAACAGCGATAACAGATGCTTATGGTATTATTAAATCAATTTATGCTTTAGATAAAGATATTCCTATAAAACTGGTTATAAATAAATGTCAGAGTATTTCAGAAGGCAAAAGAGTTGCCGATAGAATCATAAATATTTCATTTCAATTTTTATCCATAAAGGTAGAAAATCTTGGCTTTATTATGGAAGATGAAATTGTTGAAAAAGCTGTTAAAGTTCAAAAACCTTTTTATGTATTAAATCCAAAATCAAAGGCATCTATCGGTATCGACCATGTGCTTTCTCAACTAGAACATATAAATGTTGTTGAAGGAAAAGGAATAAATAATTTTTTGAAAAAATATTTGAAATATTCATAAAAACTTAAATAATTTTTGTTTTTAGAAGGTTTGAATTGACTTAATTACTAAATTAATATATAATACTTTTTGAAAAAGGATTATGTTTAGGAGAATAATATTTGGATAATAAGTTAACTTTCTCAATATTTTTAGCTATTTTTGGATTTTTAGTTTCTTTTTTTATTTCATTAATTGCAGGATCTTCTTTTGTAGGTATATTATTAAAATCTTTAATTTCATCTTTAGTATTGGGTGGGCTGGGATATTTATTGATATATCTTTTAGATAAATATGGAAATGAATCTACTCAAAACCAAAGACGGGACAGCAAATTAGATGGAAGATCATTTAATAGAAAGATCAACGAGATGAATAATAATTTTTCTAATGAAAATTTGTATAATAAAGATATCATTCAAGATAATTTTAGGAAAGCGACGGATCAGGAATTTAATCAAGAATTTCCCAAAGCAGATTCTTCTGAAAATCAAGTTGATATAACAGAAGATAAAATTTCATATGAGGAAATATTTTCTAAATTAGATAATGATGAAAAAGAAATGGATAAAGAGGTAAAAGTTGAAAAATCAAAAAGCAATTTAAAAAATAATGAAGAATTTAATAAATCGGTCATAGATGAATTGAAGTCAGAAAAACAAAAAGAAACTATAGAAGTTAATATTTCAGACAGTTCCATTATTGTTGATGGGGATTCTGAATTAAACCCTTCTTATATTTCTGCAGAAGATGCTGCAAAGATTTCAGCTACATCTAAAATTGATTCTATTTCAGGAGAGATAAAAAATATTGATGATAAATTTATATATTTTTCGAAAGGACCAAAAATAGAAAACAAACCAGAAAAAATAGCAAAAGTAATTAAAGAAATGCTAAAAAATGAATAATAATGAAGGAAAATATGGCTAAATCATCACTACAACAATTAATAGATGAAACAGGGATTGATCCAAAACTTGCAAAGTCTCTTTTGATATTTACTGGAGGAGATGTTGAAGGAGCTAAAAAAATAATTTCCTCTTTTGAAAAAAATATTGGCTGTCTTTTAATTAAGTTTGGATTAAATAGTATTAAGGCTTTTGGTTTAATAATTTTGCTTGTTAATCTACATCAAAATAAAGTAGAAAAATCATATATCACTGTTTCAGACAATATGCAATTGATGTCAGTTGATTTGATGAAGGATATTGCTGAAATAAAACAATTAATAAATGTAACAGAAGTAAATTCGGATTATACATATATATTAAAAGGTTTAGATGAAAAATTAAATAATGTTAAATATTTAGAAAAACTATATCCTATTTTAAAATCACCAAATTCCGAGCATTTTTCAGAATCAATAATCAATTTTTTTTCAGCAATACTTAATGAAATTACAACTGAAGTAAATATAGTCATTAAACATAGATATATTCAAATTGATCCTTTCGAAATGGGTAAGATAATTGCTGAAGGTACAGAAGAGATATATGAAAATTCTCAGAATCAGGCAGAAAATGAAGAAAAAAAAGAAAATATAGTAAATAATCAAATGAGTTTTATTGAGCTTGAATGTGAACCTGTTTATTCCCCTATAAAAGGAATAGATGTAGCAATATTACAGGAAGGTGATTACTTAAAAGTGAGAATAAGTGATGATCGTGAAATTGCTCAATATCTTTATAAATTACTTGTAAGTATTGAGCAGACAAATAATGATTATATTAATGCAAAAATAATAAGTAAAGAAAATTTATATGAAAATCTTGTCAAAATAATTGTCGAATTTGGACCTGGTATCTTAGGTAAAGTTATTTGTGGCACAGATGTAAAAATTGAAGCAGATATTTCAGGAAAAGGATGGATGATATAAAAAATTTTCAGACTCAAGGTAAAAAGATTAATAAAAAAAAGAGAAATAAAACAACTAATCTTTTATTAATGATTATTGGAGCTATAGTAATTTTTATTATTGTTATAATGCTTGTACTAACTGTATAAAAATTATTAGGGAAATTGGGGGGAAAATGGATTCATTCGATAAGATGGACGAAAAAGATTTATGGATAGAATATAAGCAATCTAAAAATGAAAAGATTAGAGAATACTTTGTTAAAAAATATGCTCCATTAGTTAAACATATAGCTGGAAAAATTGGCTATAAGATTAAAGGATCAGTGGAGTTTGATGATTTAATAGGATACGGGTCTTTAGGCCTTCTTGATGCAATTGAAAAATATGACCCCACTAAAAATATAAAATTTAATACATATGCAATGACAAGAATTCAAGGTGCAATATATGATGAACTTAGAAATATGGATTGGATTCCTAGAACAATAAGAACTAAAACAAAGAGAATAGAAGAAGCAATGGCTAAAATTGAGCTTGAAAAAGGATCTCCTGCTACAGATGCTGAAATAGCTTCTGAGCTTGGGATTTCAGTTGAAGAATTACAGGACATGTACGTTGAAGTTAATCCCACAACTATTGTTAGCCTATCTGAAATATATTATCAAAATATGAAGGATGGAGAAAATATTGAAGTAATAAGCACTATTGAAGCTCCAGTCCATAAAAATCCCGATACTGTAATGGAAAAAGAAGAGGTTACCAGAATTTTGGCTAAAGCTATTAAAGAACTTCCAGATAAAGAAAAAAAAGTATTGATTCTTTATTATTATGAAGAGTTAACTTTAAAAGAAATAGGAGAGGTTCTTGAAATAACAGAATCAAGGGTTTCTCAACTTCATACAAAGGCTGTAATGAGACTGAGAGCAAAGATAGCAAGATTTTTGGGTGATGTTGCGAAATTTTAAATATTATAATTTTTGAATTTCTCTAAAAAAGGGAATTTGTTTATGGATAAACTTAAAAATGCCTTAAGAAATATCAATTTTGGATTTGATTCAAAAAAAATAGAAGTTGAAGCACCAACTCTTGAAAAAGCAATTTCTGAGGCATGTAAAAGATTAAGAGCAACTATTGATGAAATAGATTATGAAATAACTCAATATGGTTCTAAAGGATTTGGAGGTATAGGTAATAAAAATTATAAGATTTTAGCTTATAAAAGACCGGTTTCTGAAATTATTGAAACAATATCAGAAGAAGAACAAACAATAAAAGAAGAAGAAGAAATTTTTGCAACTCCTGTTGATGGATATTTTGCAATAATAAAAAGTAGAAATGGAGTTTTATTAAAAGTAGTTCCTCCTCAAAAAAATGGAAAACCGGTAAAATTAAAAGATGTTGAAAATGCATTAAAAAATAAGAAAATCGAAAAATATAATGAAAATCTTGTTAAACAGGAGGTATCAAAGCCTTCGGGGCAATATATGGTCATTGGCCCATATGAAGGAATAGAAGAAAATTCAGCAACTGTACAGATAAATGTTGGTATAAATGAAATGACTGCTACTTTGACTCTTTTTCCTCCAAAACCAGGTGGGTTTGAATTAACCCCCGATGAAATATTGTCTGAAATTCAGGCTCAGGGAGTATCCTATGGAATATTAGAAGATGTAGTTACAAGGATTGCTGATGAAAAAATCGAATATAAAGAAATTGTTATTGCAAGAGCAAAACAGCCCGTTCATGGAAAAGATGCAGAGATAAAAATGTACTTTGATCCAAATGCTGAAAAAACAATATATAAATCAATTGCTGAAGATAAATTTGATTTTAAAAATATTGTAAAAAATATTCAGAATGTTCTTAAAGGAGATCTTATTTGCGAAAAAATTCCTGCAACTCCTGGAGAAGATGGGTATACAGTCACAGGTAAATTATTGCCTGCTAGAAAAGGTGTAGATAGACAGATTCTTGCAGGACCTAATACCGAATTATCACCCGATGGTAAGTTTTTAAGGGCTACTGTTGATGGTCATGTAGTTAAAAAGGCTGGAAAAATTGGCGTTGAACCTGTAAAACATATTAATGGAGATGTAGGAATTAAAACAGGTAATATTACATTTGTCGGTTCAGTTGTAGTCCATGGATCTGTTTTAGATGGATTTTCTGTAAAAGCAAAAGGAAATATTGAAATAAGGGGAAGTGTTGGGAAATGTGAAATTATTTCAGATAGCGATATTTATATAGCGCAGGGAATAAATGGTCATTATGAATCAATAATTTCTGCAGAAGGAAGCGTTTTTTCAAAGTTTATTGAAAATTCAAAGGTTTTTGCAGGAGTTTCAGTTATAGTTGATGATCATATATATCATTCTGAAGTAAATGCAAATGATGCCATAGTTTGTTTTGGTCATAGGGCTCAAATAGGAGGAGGTACCATTCGAGCCGCTAACGAAGTTAATACAAGAAATTTAGGTACTGTCTCATACTCTGAAACTATTGTAGAGGTTGGTATGCCTCCAAAGTTAAGAATTAATTTACAAGAATATATGATGCAAAAGAAGAAAACTGAAAATGCTATCGATGATTTAAAAAGAGATATTGCAACATTAAATTCCCAAAGAAAACTTAGAAAAAATTGGTCAAATGAAAAAGAAGAACTTTTAAAAAATAAAATCGAAACCTTGGGTCAGCAAGAAGAAATATTAAAAACTATTTTGGAAGGGATAGAAGAAATAAAAAATAAAATGGAAAGTATAAATTTAAATCCTAAGGTAGCTGTTAAAAATAAAATATATGCCGGAGTAAAAATCTATTTTAAGTATGGTTTTGATCCTTATGAAATTACATATGAACAAAATTCATGCACACTGCGTTTTGTTAATAATGAGATAAAAGCTGGACCATATGAGCCTCCTGAAGTAGACAGAAAACTTTTCGATAAAAGAATTTTATCGTTAAGGAATAAGTTGTAAGGAGTTTATGTGCCGATAAGACCAATAGATATTCAGAATATGCTTGTTCGCCTTGAGAATTTATCGAAAAGTTCGACATTATCACAAATTTCTGAATCTATTGCTAAACAGGTCCAAGAGAAAAAACAAAGATTAGAATCTATTCAGAAAAAAGAAGGTCTTGCGACTATTGAAAAAATTAAAGAAGAAGAAAATCAGTTAAGAAAAATAGAAAAGTTTAAGCAAAATTATCAAGGAAATAAAAATTCCAGGAAAAAGAATAAATATTATCAAGATAATGAGGATGAACATACTTTTGAAGAAAAAATCTAGGTTATGACGATAACATTAATAACATTATCATTACTTATTTGTCTGGTTTTTTACTTTATCTTAAATGATAAAATTAATAAAATAAAAAAGGAATATATTAAATCTGATATAATTTCCGAAATAAAGGAAATTGTAACATATTTTAATCAGGAAGCCGATAGAAATATCAATCTGCTTGAAGAAAAAATAAAGGAAATTGATAATAAAATAAAAAAATATGAAAAATTAAAAAAAAGTTTAGAAGAAAAATATTTAATCGAAACTAATAAAAAATCAAAGAAGAAGATTGAACCGCAACCCGAAACTGGTATTATGGATAAATCCTGGCAACAAAAAGCCTGGACAATGTTTGAAAATGGTTTTACACAAGAAGAAATAGCTGAAAAATTGAATAAAAATATGGGAGAGGTTCAATTTGCGATATCCTATTTTGATTTAAAAGATAAAAGTAAAATAAAAGAAATTAAAAAGAAATAAAAAAAAGAGAATTTATTTTATTGGAGAAGAAATGAGTCTTGTTCTTGGAATTGATTTAGGAACTACAAATTCTTTATGTGCTATTTTTGAATATGAAGAAATCACTATGATTCCAAATGAAGATGGCGAATACATAACACCTTCAGTAGTATTTGTAGATTCCATTGATAATATAATAGTAGGACAAAGAGCTAAAAATCAGAAATTACTATATCCCGATTATGTTATTAGCGAAGTGAAAAGATTTATTGGCAGTGAAAAA
>ERZ795050.2900-NODE-2900-length-17929-cov-5.086438_pt1 | contig 17929 bp, 16 predicted proteins | sample MGYA00375134_ERZ795050 | MGnify/ENA primary metagenome ERZ795050 (study PRJEB30179, sample SAMN05720221) | activated sludge metagenome | isolation source: Anaerobic digester | place: Japan | collected 2015-05-26 ... | reverse complement strand
AAAAAATCCTACATTTGATCTGATTTATATTGCAACGGAAATGAGTATTAAAAGATCACTCATCCTAATAATTAGTGTTTTGTCCTTTATTCAAACATATGGACAGAAACCTCAGTTCGAAATTAAGACAACGGAAAAGACTATATCAGTAGACAAATTCAGTAAATACTACTATTCTTCATTTGACCTTGAAAAACCTTCAACGTTGACTTTGATTTCAAATCTCATTATCTCATCCATTGAAATCAGTCCAAAGAGTCATCTAATTCCATTCAACTTAATTGACAATAAGACTCTTAGCGTCAAACTTTCAGAACCCGGACAATTTCTCATTAGGATTAACGACTCAATAAAAATCTTTCTTTTTGCCGAAAAACCTATAAATACCTCTGATATCCAGTTGCTTAACATAGTAACTAAATACAATATTGATCCGACGGGAAAAACTAATGAAACAATTAAAATTCAGCAGGCACTGAATGAAATATCCGGTTCAGGTAAAATACTTTACTTTCCTCCGGGAATTTATAAATCAGGACAATTGCTTCCTAAAAGCAATTCCAAAATCATGTTTGCCAGAGGTGCTACGCTAATTTCTGATACTACATCAGTTAAACCATATTTTCCAACTGATTACGTAGAAAACAGAAGATTTATTTATTTAAACGAAGTAGAAAATATAGAAATTACAGGATCAGGAATAGTTGATGGTAACGGCAGTACTTTAAGAAAAAATTTCGGAGATGATGGCAGAGTAAGGTTGATACTTGCAGTAAAATCAAAGAACGTTAGAATCGAAGGATTGATTTTAAAGGATCCCGGGTCCTGGAACACCCAGATAATAAAGTGCAATGATGTAATCCTGCGTAACCTTAAACTGTTGAATGATATTGATCTGTCAAACACCGACGGTTTTGATCCTGATGCATCAAGTAATGTATTGATTGAAAATTGTTTTGCGTATTGTGGTGATGATAATGTAGCTGTCAAAGTAACCGGTAAAAATGGTTTGGGTGCAGATGTTGAAAATGTAATCGTTCGAGGGTGTGTCTTTCTGACTAAAAAATCAGCTCTGAAGGTTGGTACAGAGACCAGATCAGAATCAATGAAAAATATAACCTTCGAAAACAATGACATAATCGAGTGTGATAGAGGAATGGCTCTTTATGTCAATGACGGTGCTGTACTTGACAGCATAGCATTCATCAATAACCGATTTGAGAGAAATCATCCGGATGCTCAGAAAAAAGCCATACACTTTGAAGTTGATAAACGCAATCCTGACAGTAAGCTGGGAACCATTAAACATGTTTTGATCAAAGATTGTACCTTTAATAAAGCATTCCCGAACAAGTCAGTTATCGATTATAATGGAGATACAATCGGGATTAATGTTACCATTCAAAATTTGACCATTGACAATAATAAAGTAAATAGCCTTGAATCTGCCAGGATTGATGCAATCAATGCAATAGTTGACTTTAAATAAATAGTTGCTTGTAACACGGACGGTATAGTTAAAGGGCTCGTAATGATTGTTAACCCGCCGGGGCGGGGTTTCGTCGCTGCGCTCCTCAACTTTTGCCCCTGCACACATGACGCTCCCTCCGGTCGGTCAGGGCCTTCGGCGCGACACTGCGCCAGTGCTCCCAACAAGTTTTGTAACCAGTGATAAATTCGTGGTTCCGATCAAAATTGTACCCCCGCTTTCGCTTCGCTTCTGCGGGGCACGGCGCGACACGCGTAATGCTCAATAAAATTTGTACCTGGCCTTCCTTCGCCAGAGCCTTCGCCGAGGCTACGGCTCTCAAAAAAGGCTACGGAAGGCAAAGACGGCAAAAAGTGCGCCACCCCGCCGTTGGCGGGGACACAACCTCCCCATATTGCCGGGCAGTTAGCCTTAACACGGGGCTTTGTGATAGATTAAGCTTTCTTTAGTTTCTGCTCATAATGAGACATTGGCAACACCGAGACAGATTACCAACAAAAAGATAATAAGTATTTGGAAATTTCAATAATCTGTAATAACTTTGTAATTACATCAAAAATGATTAAATCATGGAAGTATCAGTTGTAAAAATTGGAAATTCTAGGGGGATAAGGTTCAGCAAAACCATTATTGAGAGATATAATATCCGTGATACTGTAGAAATGATTCTGGATAAAGGACATATAATCATCAAACCCCTTTCCAGACCTCGAAAAGGCTGGGATAAAGCATTTAAAGAAATGCATGCAAACGGTGATGACAAACTCATCATGCCAGACATCTTTGAAGAAGAAAACCTTGAGGAATGGAAATAAGACAGTATCAGATCATTCTTGTAAACCTTGATCCAACTATTGGCAGCGAGATTAAGAAAACAAGACCTTGCATTGTAATTTCACCAGACGAAATGAACAACCACTTAAGAACTGTTGTAATTGCCCCTATGACAACAAGTTCCAAAAACTATCCTACCCGAGTTGAAATAAAACATGAAAACAAGATTGGCTGGATTGTTCTGGATCAAATCAGGACTATAGATAAACAACGCATCCTCAAGGACCTTGGAAAATTATCGAAACCCGAGATTAAAGAGGTTAAAGCTGTTCTGAAGGAGACCTTCGTTGACTAAAGAAAAAATAAAAAGCTAAGGCTAACACGGACGGGAGGTGTAATTAGCTTCCCGCCTTTGGCGGGACAAGTTGTCACGGTTTTTGCTCCCGATAGCTATCGGGATGCTCCTGCTCGCAATTAAACAAGTTAATATCGTGACTGGATACCGGCACCGAACTTACCTTGTACCCGGCCTTCCTTCGCCAGAGCCTTCACCGAGGCTACGGCTCTCAAAGAAGGCTTCGGAGGGCAAAGACGGCAAAAAGTGCGCCACCCAGAGGACTCGGGGACGCTTACTCCCTCAACCGCCTGGCCGTTAGCTTTAAATCCAACCGTATGCAACTAATATAATCATCTATAAATGTTAACTTTAGAAATTGTAAGTAAAAAGAGGCGGCCTGTTAAGCTTTATGCCATCTATGGTTTGTTATTTGGTGTTCTGCTAATAATTACGGTTGGTATTTTCGGTCATAGGATTCCCTCTGCTATTGCGAAGTTGCTAATGGCTATTTCTGCTTTGACTTTTTTAATTTGTCTTTTCATCATGAACTATTCATATAAATTCAAAAAATCCATTGGACACATTTCATTTTCAACTGAACAAATCGAAATTGAAATATTTGGTGACAAAGAGATAATTAACATAGAATCAATCCACATAATTAAGTTTAAGCTTGCGGGATATGAGGGATTAAATACTTCTACCTTTTCTGATTTTTTTATTGTTCCAATGTTAAGTCTATTCTCCTACCATAGCGGCATAAATAACTTTGTTTATATCAAAACATCGAAGAAAATTAGAAAATTTGAAATCCATATTCCAAACCAAAAGAGCTGGACTACTTTAAAATCTTTGGAAAAGTATTACCATGACCTTAAATTAAAAACCTAAAGCTAACACGGACAATAGGGTAAGTTGTTTCCCGTGGTCTCGGGACAAGTTGTCACGCCTGCCGGGCTGATGCCTGTCAGACACGGTTTTTGCTTTTACGGCCTGTTTCCGCTTTCAGGCAGGTTGCATTCAGATTGTTTCCTCCATAATTAAGACATATAAGAAATTACTATCTTTAGAATTATATTCAATTTTAAACCTAACTTTAAATTTATTTATCATTACATTCAACATACTTTTCATCAAAGAGAATAACTTAATTTCCAAATCTTGCCTTATTCTCACAGTTCTTCTATTTTCTTCAATTTCAATCATTGCTCAAACTCCAATAGATTTTTCAGGTAAATGGGTATTTGATAAATCAAAAAGCTACCCTGGTGAAGGTGGTTCCTTTTTAGAGGGAGATGAAATTCTTTCTATTACCCAAACAGCTGCATCAATATCAATCGAGCATATCTTGATACGACAAGGTAGCGACGATATTAAAAATAATGATACGTTTTACCTTAATGGAAAAGAGACAGTCGAAAAGAGTGATATGGGTATAACCAAGAAAATCGCAAAATGGTCTGATGACAAGAACACTCTTACGATAACAAAAATTATGACATTCGACCCCGGCGTAAGTACTGCTGAATACAGAATTGATGATACTTATAAACTAATTGATAACGGAAAAACACTGGTAATAGAATCGTTTTCCAAAAATCCAGCCGGAGAAAGAAAAACAATTCTGGTATACAATAAGAAATAGAGATTGGCATATTTATACAGGATTAAAATTAGACCAACTAACATGGACTTTCAAGGTCCTTTGCTTTCCACTTTGCGGGATATATAGTTACACCTTTTGCTCCCGTCCCGATTTATCGGGAACCTCTCCATATTACCGAACCGTTATGCGTCATGTAAAACCTCTCTGCACAATGATAATAGCAACATAAAAACCCAAAAACATGAAAACAATCATTATCGGAATTATTCTGGGTATTGCTGCCGGAGTTATAGACGTAATACCAATGATTATTAAAAAGCTGACCTGGGACGCAAATATCTCAGCATTTTTGATGTGGGTAATCGTTGGCTTTTTTATCGCCACCGTCGACCTGAACATGAATCCTGTTTTAGAAGGTATCCTTATTTCTTTCCTTGTATTAACCCCCTGTGCAGTGCTTATTGGATGGAAAGAACCAAAATCCTTGATTCCGGTTTTTATTATGACTCTGATTCTGGGAGCACTTTTAGGATATCTAATACCGTTACTATCAATCAAATAGAAAAATGTGAACACCCTGCAGGAAATTTGTTTCCTCCATCCGGGTTTAAGTTTTGCTTAATAACCAGATTAATTATTTAAAACCGAAAACCATGAACAAACCGTTAAATATTAAGCAGTTGCTTATCTTCTCCGCAACTTTGATCCCAATAACAATGTTTTTGGGGTGTACAAGGGACAATGAGCCTGGTATGGCCGAAAGTATCCCTCTCTTATTTTATAGTGACAGGGATGGGGACAATGAGATCTTTACCATGAACGGCACAGCGGCAATGACCGTTTCTATTTCTACCGTTAATGGAGGTCAGCCTGGTCGCCTGCAATAAAATTTTACAGTAATTTTGATTTACAAAAATATAGTCCTCCGTTAAAAAAAATTTTACACGCTGTAAATCAAAAATGCATTATATACTTTGTATTGAGAATAAAATACAAAATTCTTTCAAATGAGAAAGGAAATGGGGCTGACTAAAGTAAAAATAACCAGAAGAAGTTTTCTAAAGGAAGCCGGGGTAGCAGGTGCGACTGTTTGTGGTTTATGTTTTTCTTTAAAATGCCCGGGATTTGACTTTAAACAGGATGTCTCCGGCAAAGCTCCCCTTGCTGCAGCATGCGGAACCTACTGCGGAGCCTGCCCGGCCTATCTTGCCAGACACACTGCAGACGGGCAGATTAGGCAAAAAAGAATCTCACCTGAGCCTGTAAAGGCACAAAAGGGTATTCCTCCCTCCGACTGGATGAAAGGCCTGCTGTGTGACGGCTGTCTCAGCGGAGGGCAGCTTGCAGGGCATTGCCAGGGATGCAGCATAAGGCTTCATGCTATGGAAACGCAGAAAGATGCCCGCTGTACGAATTGTGCAGATTTGCCGTGCTATCGCATTACGGGCTTAATCAATATGGGTGGCTATCTGCATCGTCAGGAATACCTGCCAAATCTTAAAAAGATACGTGAAATGGGTGCTCAGGAATGGGTTAAATACGAGGAAGAGCGTTGGCGCTGCCCCCGATGCGGAAATCCCATTAGCTGGTACGATGCCGGATGCATAAATTGCGGGGCGCCAAGATCCGAACGATTGTTTCCCCTGGTTTAAAATATATCTGCCCCGGAGACTTCCTGTGTATGACAGGACCATGAAAAACCGGGCAAAACTGATCAGAATATACCTTTCCCGGCTCTAATTTATCTGACTTTAAATGCAATATTATAACCGGTAGTCGGGGTATCAGTGAATCGGGAGATACGTGGAAAGGCTAACGGGACTTCAGTCCGCCACAGTCAAAAAAAGAACTAAAAAAACAAAGCTTACAGAAAGATGTTAAAAATTATTAATAAAACTGAAGGAACAAGTTCTAAACCAAATCGGGAAACGCTTTTTATTATATGTTTTATAATACAATTTTTTTTCTGCTGAAATTCTTACATTTCAATCTTAAAATAATCACTAACCAGAAAAAAATAAAACTATGATTATCAGAAACTTGATTGCCAGCATTGTCCTGATTGCTGCAACAGCTGTTGCAGCAAACGGTCAGGTAAGTGCAAAACCGGCACCGCCGAAAGCCTTAAAAGAAGCATTTGCCGGGAAATTCCTTATTGGTGCCGCAAATGATCTGACATCCATATCGGATGCAGAGGCTGCCAATATTAAAATGCATTACGACATCATTACGCCGGAGAACTGCATGAAACCGCAGCCAATTCATCCCACGGTGGACACTTACAACTTTGTTACCGCCGATGCTATGGTTGACTGGTGTCAGAAGAATGGTTTGAAGGTTTGGGGGCATACCCTTGCCTGGCATTCCCAGTCGCCTCAATGGTTCTTCCAGGAAGATCCCAATGCCACGGCAGCTGCCCGACCTGCAGCCCAGCCGGCAAATCCTCAGGCTGCTCAGGCAGCTCCTCCTGCAGCAGGCGCAAATCCTGCCGGTCAGCCGCGCCAGGGAGCTCAAGGTTTCGGAGGTCGTGGCATTACAGGCCCTCCGGCAAGCAAGGAAGTCATACTTGAACGTCTTAAAAGTCATATCATGACTGTGGTCGGTCGATATAAAGGCCGTATAATGGGATGGGATGTATTCAACGAATCGATTGCTGACGGCGGTGATGGTACCACAGAAAACCTCCGTACATTCAGCTGGTATCAGTATGTGGGACCCGAAGTTATAACACTTGCCTTCAAGTGGGCGCATGAAGCTGATCCCAACGCCCAATTGTACTATAACGACTATAACATCGAACAGGGGGCGGTTGAAAACAAGGGAAAACACGCCAGCTCTCTGCTGCTTCTTAAACGTCTCATTGCCGAAGGTGCCCCTATCACGGGTGTAGGTATACAGGGACACTGGCATCTTGACACCAATCTGGAAGATGTGGAAAAAGCCATCGAGAATTATGCAGCCCTGGGTCTGAGGGTTTCCATTACGGAACTTGATGTTACCGCAACAGGAAGCAACAGCGGAGCTTTTGGAGTAAATCAGGGTAACAGAACCATACCACCCGAAAATTACCAGAAACAGGCAGAGGTGTACAAAAAACTGTTCGAAATATTCATGCGTCATGCGGATGTAATTGACCGGGTAACCTTCTGGGGGCTCAGCGATACCAGGTCGTGGCGCAGAGGACAGGATGCTCTCCTGTTTGACGGACAGCTTAATCCGAAACCGGCATTTAACGCGGTAATTGAGGCCAGCTTAAAAAAGTAGACATGCAGCCTGCCTGGTCTCAACGTAAACAACGAAAATAGTCTGTATGGTATACTTTCGTCTGACCAAGCCGGATTTATTATTTGTTAACGGTTCTTCAGTAATTCTGAAAATATTTCTGGCTTTGTTGCAATCAAAATAAGAATTTTAAAGAAAAAGATAAATAACATTTTACAAATCTGTCATGAAAATTATTTTAAAAACATTATTGCTGACGGCGGGATTCATGATCCTTGCAGGAGAGGGATTGAATTTGTATTCTGCCAAACCGGGAGACACTACTTTTAGTGCCGTCCAGAGCGACACTACAAGAAGTCTTGCTCCTTACTTCGTACCTGCCACTAAATCAAAAAAGACACCTGACGCCGATGGTTTCATCCAGCGCTGGCTGTTGCTTGAACCCATAATCAAGCCGAACCGTTCCAATACGGTATTCACTGACAGCTATATAAGAACTGCATTCACAACCGAGTATTTCCCAAACCAGTTTACCGTTCTTCCCAAAGCCGGAGACAAGGTAAAAGTAGGCGAACAGGAGTTGAAATGGCACGCCCTGGAGAGTACAAATTTCAACGTAAAACTGTTTCGTTTCTCCTACGGACTGAACAAACAGTTATACGGGGTTCTTTATTGGGCGGTTACCGTTGTCAACTGCCCGCAGGAAATGAAAAATGTCAGAATGGCTGTGGGGTCAAATTCAGCTTCAATGTGGTGGCTGAACGGAAAGGAAGCCGTGATACTCTCCGGCGACAGACGAATGGTAATGGATGATTGTGTTTCACAACGCCTTACTCTCAACAAGGGAAAGAATATTATCAGGGGGGCAGTTATTAACGGCCCTGGCATGAGTGATTTCTGTGTTCGCTTCATTGATGAAAAAGGAGCACCGGTAAAAGATATCACAATTACCCTGGAATAATTCTATGAATCAACCTATTAAGTTCTCAATTATTTAAGAATCACAATTATTATGAAAACAAGAACATTTATTATATCAGTCCTTGTAACATTCTGGCTGGCTGGAACTTTGACCGCGCAGACAGGGAGACCTTTTATTCACGACCCCTCAACAATAATGGAATGTGAAGGGAAGTATTACACGTATGGCACGGGCGGAGGCGGATTAATTTCCGAAGACGGCTGGGTATGGAACAGCGGTGCAACACGGCCCGGCGGCGGAGCCGCTCCCGACGTAATTAAAATCGGCGACCGCTACCTGTTTGCCTATGGGGCTACCGGAGGAGGACTCGGCGGCGGCCATAACGGAAGAATACTTACAATGTGGAACAAAACCCTTGATCCGAAATCTCCCGATTTCAAATTCACGGAAGCTGTCGTGGTTGCTTCATCCGACGGCATTGAAGATAATGATGCTATCGATCCCGGACTTCTTCTTGATCCGACAGATGGACGCCTGTGGATGACATACGGAACATACTGGGGCTTCATCCGCCTTGTTGAACTTGATCCCAAAACAGGTAAACGCGTTGAAGGCAATAAAGCACTGGATATTGCCATTGACTGCGAAGCAACAACATTAATGTATCGCGACGGTTGGTATTATCTTCTTGGCACTCACGGTACATGCTGCGACGGAGCAAACTCTACCTATAATATAGTTGTAGGCCGTTCCAGGAAAGTAACAGGTCCTTACCTCGATAACATGGGAAGAGACATGCTGAAAGGCGGCGGTAAAATGGTGCTTGCAGCAGGAGGAAGGGTCGTCGGACCCGGTCATTTCGGGCTTTGGGACCTTGGCGACGGAGTTCAGAAAATGTCGTGCCACTATGAGGCCGACCTGGACCAGGGAGGACGCAGCGTGCTGGGTATCAGACCGTTGCTATGGAAGAACGGATGGCCTGTCGCCGGAGATAATTTCAAGGAAGGAACTTACGAAATTGAATCTGAAAGAAGAGGATATGCCCTTGAACTTGTTGTTGACTTCGTAAGAATGGCTGGCGGAATGAGGGGTTTCGGGCGTAATACCGACGAACCCTTAAAACCCGTTCCCAACCAGGAGCTTGCCGATGTTATAAACACATGGCCAACAGGAAACATCGGCGTGAGAATCGGCGATTACATGATGCGCCCTCATCAGAAATGGACCATCACGGCAGTGCCCGAAGCCGGCGGATACCCGGGGGGACCTTATTATAAAATTGTAATAGCAGGCACCAACAGGGCTCTGGCTGCAACAGCCGATGCCGAAGTGATAACGGTTCCCGAATTCACTGGCGCGCCCGAACAGTTATGGCGAATTGATCAGCTTATTGACGGAACCTACAGGATAATGCCCAAAGTGGTTCCGAATTCCAATGAAAAACTGGCTCTTGTATCCATCGGCGACAGCACACCGACACTTGCAAAGTTTGACTTCAACAGCGACAACTCAAAATGGAATTTCAAAGTTCACTAAACAGCCTTTCTGGGAATTTACATCAGCTTACTGCCTGGATTTGACTCCTGCAGGAAATTAAAACCGCGCTTACAAAGCCGGTAATAAAAACAGCCCGTAAGAAACGGGCTGTTTTTTATTTCAAAAGGCCAGATTCCCGGGTACTATTCCTGACGGAATATCACCCGGTATGTTTTGACAACCCCACGGTAATCGAAACGCACTACAGCCGTCCCGGTTATTGATTCGGCCTGGATTACAGACACTTTTACTTCAGGATCGCCTGAAGATGCATTTATCACCGGAACCCTGGTTACACCGGGGGAAAGTTTGCATACGGCTTCATAAATATCATAACCGACAATACCGTTGGCATTTGTCGATCTTAGAGGTGCAGCCGGAAGTTCTATTGCCTTTCCGTCGGCACTGATAGTTACTGCAGGTGCAACGGGTCGTACAATCTTCTTCTTTTTCGAGCTGAACCCAAGACCAATAAGGTCAAAAAGTGCTCCCGGCTCCGGGCATTCGGCAACGAGGAAAACAGCATGCTTTTTATCCAGTTTGTCGACAAAAGCGGATACATCTATTGTGAATTTTGTTATTTCCTGCCTAGAATTGGCTGGAACATTTATTTCACCGATTTTTTTGCCTTTCCATATATCATTGTCCCAGGGGCCGTCGAGCCAGACATTTATCTTAAAAGCACTTTTTGTCTTCGGAGCCAGAAACAGGTTAAAAGCTGTCCGGTTCCCCGGTTTTGTTCCCTCGAATGCCTTAAGACCTTTAATGTCTTTTCTGAGCCCTCCGAAACCGAAATACTTGTATCCGATTATGTGACCATTTTCCACGTTTGTGATGGGCATGTTATTATCCCAGATATCCCACGAATCCTGCTGGCCGGCGGGATTGGAAAGATAGCATGCATATCCGGCTGAGTAGTATTTATATGGGTCAAGGCCGTAAATGTGGAAACCTTCAGAGGTTACTTCGGCACCCGTGTATTCTCTTCCCTGGTTGTCTCTGGCTGTCCATGTATTATCTTCAGAGTAAGGGTCATATCCTCTGATAATAACCTTTCCACCTTCGGCCACCGGCTTTTCATCCCACTGAATTTTTACTGGAGCCACCATTGGCTGGCGGGCATTCCCGAAACCCCTTGGAGCCCGGTGATAGAATACATACCACTGGTCGTTTATTTTCTCTATGCTGCCATGAGTATTATGTCCTGAATAAGTTGTCTGGAGACTGGAACCATCCTTGTTCAGCACCACGGCACGGGAATCGACAAGCACTCCGCCGCTTTTCCATGGGCCCAGAGGGGTGTCTCCATAGGCATAGCGCAGTGCTGAATTGGTACTGCTGAGTCCGTAATCGGGGCCTGAATATCCGCTGTAAACCCATACATATTTATTGCCGACCTTACGGATGGAGGCGGCCTCAAAGAAGTTGAATCTGCCAAGATCCTCGCCTGGAAAGACATGCGGATAAACCGTTCCTTCAGGGTCCCTGATAACACCGTATCTCGAGCTGGCGGGTATAAAACGGTCAATTGCCTGGGTGCCGGGCCTGAGTGAGTACATTGTATTCTGATCCAGCTGACCGGCCACGGATCTCTGGAAGCCCCAGAAACCGTATGCTCTGAATCCCGTTTCGTAATCAGGATCCTTCGGATCAGTGACATATTCAATGTACACCGACGGATCGAATCCCATAGTACTGCCGGGTACTGTTCTGAGACCGTCTTCAGTCATGTTTATGGGTGTAAAGGGGCCGTCGGGGCGATCTCCCTTCGTCACCATCGCCTCCCTGTTCCGGCCGCGGCTGTGTGGATACAGATAGTATTCTTTTTTGCCGTCCTTTCTTTTCACCTCAACGAGGTCGGGAGCATACATAACATCCCACTGGCCGTCAATCTTATAAGTAAAAACCGGCCCTTCGTCGCGCCATGAAGAGAGATCCTCAACAGGCGCCGACCATACCCTTATGTCGGGTCCGCAGTAGCTGTTAAATCTGACATCATGCGATCCGATGATGTAAATACGATATTTACCCGGATTATCGGGATCTTCAAAAACACGAGGCTCCCCGTCGGGCAGATGTTCCCAGAGGGGCAGATAAGGATTACCCGACCCGCGATGGACGTAGCCACCCGCAGATGTGCCGTTATCCGACTTCTCATTTTTTGACCCGGGATCTGCCGCAGAAAACAGAAACAAAATACAGGCCAGCAAATAAACCTGTGGTCTGGTCAATACTGATAAAGCTTTTTTCATATCTGTCATTTTTAATTTCCTGAGGATGATTTTTCTGATTTTAATAACTGTTGACTCTCCGATGGTGATATCCGTGGATTTTCAAATTTTACCGTTAGCACAAACATAGAAAAAAATAGTTTTGGACATCTCTTTTTGAACAAACCATCAATATGTTCTTTTCAGTCCGGCCTGATTCATGTGAAATCAGAAATAATGCAGAGATTTAAGATATTAATCAGTATTATCTCTCCGGAACTTTTTTAAATACTTTTTTGTTTTAAAACGAAACATTACTTTTAAGAATTATCCTTTAACTGATTTACCACTATCCTAAGCTGATGGAAAACAACAATAATGAAATGAAAAGCGACCGGCATTATCCTTCTATTAACCTGGAAACCGTAAAGGAATTATGGTCAAAAACATACAATACGGAGGGGGAACCTGACTGGTCACATATTCTCCCATATTACGACAGTAATATTTACTTCAGGGATTCCATACAGGAATTACGGGGGATAGAGGAATTCACTGCCATGACCGAACGGCTGGCAAAAAGATCAAAGGATCTGAAGATGAAAATTGTTAATGCAGTTCAGGATGGAAATGTAATATTCCTGGAGTGGGAGATGACCATCAGGTTCAGGAAAAACCCCAGTTCGGTAATGTACGGCACAAGTCGCCTCACCTTAAATGATGACGGCAAAATAGCGGAACAAAGGGACTATTACGACCTTTGGGGTGATATATTCGACAACATACCGCGTTTCGGCAGAGCTTACAGGAGGTTTATGAAAAAGAGGTTCGGATAACAGAATAAATGGATTGATGAACAGTAAAAACAAATTCAGAAAATATTTCAGGGAGTATAAATGGTCCAATATTTTCGCCATGATCAGGAACAGCAGCGCTGATCCTGAAAAATGTATTGAAGAATTTCATAACAGACTTGTAGTTATTACCGGGGCTACATCGGGCATTGGATACTACACAGCCCTGAAATACGCTTCTCACGGTGCAAACCTGCTTTGCATAAACCGTAATCCCGAGAAATCAGAACTCCTCTGCCGGAAGATTGAAAAAGAGTATGGTGTCAGGTGCAGTTATGAAACTGCCGACCTTAGCAATTTAAACGATGTTTTCAGGGTTTCTGAAAAGCTTTTAAATTCAGCCACACCAATCGACGTGCTTATCCATAATGCCGGTGTTTACCTGACAAAAAGAATACTGACTCCGGGCGGATTCGAAAAAGTATTTGCCGTACACTACCTTTCTTCATTTATAATTAACTACATCCTTAAAGATAAGCTGAAATCGCAGGAGAAGGCACGGATAATCATGGTCAGTTCAGAAGCACACAGGTTTGCAGCCTGGGGACTGAGGCTTGATGATCTGAACTGGGAAAAAAGAAGATATTCCGGACTGAAAAGTTACGGTTCAGCCAAAACGGCACAGCTTCTGTCGATGATTGTCTTCAACGATTATTTCAGAAACTCGGGTGTCACGATCAATGCGATGCACCCGGGGGCCGTCAAAACGGAAACTGGTCAGGAAAACGGTCCCGTATACAAATGGTTTAAGAGAAATTTCCTTGACAAAACATTGAAATCTCCTGAAATATCTGCCGAAGCATTATATTATCTCGGGGTATCAAAAAATCTTGACAATATTAGCGGAAAGTTTTTTAATTTAACAACCCCGGAGGAACCTGCCCCCCCGGCTCTCGACCAGGATGCGGCCAGGGCTCTTTGGGATGTTACACTCCAATTGACAGGTTTAAACAAAAGAAATACAACCACCCGGTGAAGAAGTGCCGGTTTTCATTACGGTGCGTGAAAATATGACCGAGAATAAATACGACACTGTCGTTGTCGGAGGAGGCATTGCGGGACTGACCGCTGCAACATACCTGTCGAGGGCAGGCGGGAAAGTACTGCTTATCGAGAAAAACAACGTTTGCGGAGGTCTGGTAAATACCTTCTGCCGTAACGGGTTTTGTTATGATGCAGGCGTAAGAGCCCTGCTTGACGCGGGTATAATTTTTACGATGCTCAACGATCTCGGTATCAGACTTGATGTAGTCAAAAGCCCGGTGTCAGTCGGTATCGGGAATAAAATAATAAACATTAAAGACACCGGCAGTCTTTCGGATTACCGTAATCTGCTCGTGAAATTTTATCCCGATGATGAAAAAGATATTGATGAACTGGTAAGGATCATACGTAAGATCATGAAACATATGGATGTCCTCTACGGAATAGAAAATCCTGTTTTCAAAGATCTTGTGCATGAACCTGGCTTCATACTAAAAAAGATACTTCCATGGTTCCCAAGGTTTCTTTTCACCGTCGGGAAAATAAACCGAATGAAAACACCTGTTGAAGAGTACCTGAAAAATTTCATAAAGAATCCATCTCTCCGGGATATTATTTCCCAGCATTTTTTTAAAAACACGCCGTCATTTTTTGCCCTGAGTTACTTTTCCCTTTACCTCGACTATTTCTATCCCAAAGGAGGCGTCGGCAGGCTGGCTGAAGTAATCCATGATAAGCTCCTGTCGCTTGGAGGAGAAATAAGGACAAATACCCTGATCACGGAGGTGACTCCATCGGAGAAGCTTGTGAAAGACAGTAACAATATCATCTACAGGTACAATAACCTTGTATGGGCAGCTGATTTAAAAACACTCTACAGGATAATTGAAAAAGGAAATCTCCCTTCCGAAACAGTTAAGAGCATTGAAGAAACAAAAGAGAAGATGCTTTCCTGCAGGGGAGGCGATTCCGTTTTTACCCTGTTCCTTGAAGTGGACGCACCGCCCGAAGCATTCGCGGAGATTGCTCACGGCCACTTTTTCTATACGCCTTCAGGGCAGGGACTTGGAGAAACTCACAGAAAGGAACTTTCGGATCTGTTAGCCCGTTCCGTTGACCTTAAAAAAGAAGAGATTCTTTCCTGGCTCGGCAGGTTCACAGGCCTGAACACTTATGAGATTTCCATCCCGGCACTGAAAGACCCGGCTATGGCACCCGAAGGAAAGACAGGGGTCATTATAAGTCTGCTGGCCGAATATGACCTCTTCAGAAAAGTGCAGGAAGCCGGTTGGCTTGAGGAATTTACAAATGAACTGGAAAGCCGCATATTGAAGGTCATATCTGAAACAGTATATCCTTTTCTCAGTGACAAGGTTATTTCCCGGTTTTCTTTTTCTCCTCTGAGTATCGAAAACAGGGTGGGGAGTTCAGAAGGAGGAATAACCGGATGGGCCTTCACTGACTCCATGCCCGTAATAAATAAAATCCAGATAGCTGACCGCGCGGTGCTGACACCCATACCTTCGGTTTATCAGGCCGGCCAGTGGGTTTACAGCCCTGCCGGTGTCCCCATGTCAATCCTTACGGGCAAACTGGCTGCCGACAGGATTTTGAAAAGATAAACCCGGTTATCCGCCGGGCAGTTTTTATTTCTCCTGCACACTCTTATCTTCATACAAAGTCTTCTGATCGGCAACAACCTTAACATTTCTGAACATATAAGGATTATCGCTCAGCCTGAGCGGCTTGCCGCTTGCGGTTGTAACATTCCTCAGTATGACTTCGCGGGTGATAACATAAGGGAACTCCTCACGGTAGAAATCATCAACCATTTTCGGGTTTATATTTGCAAATATGGCCGGACCTTTGTAATCGGCCGGATGATTTGAGTCGTCTATCCTCAGGTTTTCAATTATAATTTTTTCGGGCATATAGCAAGTATAGCCGAAATTGTGCTGACCGGAATAGGAGCCTCCGATAATATTTGCAGTGACAGATCTGCCGCCTGCGGGCACAAACGTACAGTTGCGTATTATGAATTCACCCTGCCACGTACTGCCGTAATCGGAACGCAGATTTATCAGGCTCCTCCCGTTTATTGTGGAATTTTCCACCAGAAAAGTTCCGGTTCCAATGGCATTTATACCCTGGTGGCCCAGTGCCGAGTTACGTATGGTGGCATTTGCCACTCCCATGTGGGCATCAAACCTGGAGAAAGTACAGCTGTCAAGAGCAAGATTCTTGCAGTAATTCGACCCCATTATCCCCCAGTATCTGCTGTCATTAATGTCGTTGGTCTGACTGCATTTAACAAATGATACATTAGTGGCCCGGTTTAAGGAGATATCATACGTTCCCATTGAAACCGTCACTCCTGCAGAACCAATCGTTTCATAAGTTTTATGCCCGGTGAGAACACAGTTTCTGACAGTCACATAGGCACAATCTCCTATATTGAGAAATCCACCGTAAGGAGCGCCATGGTCTCCTTCGCCTGTAATACGGTGCTCAAGGCCGGTTACAATAACATTTGAACGTCTGATTGCAATTCCCCTCCCATAGTAATTGTACTTCGATTCAGCCCTGTTTGCAATTGTGGTGAAGTGTCCTCCCGTTATTGTAAGTGTGGTTTCATCTATGGGAAGAGCATTTATATCGGTTATCTGATCGAAATCCCATATTATGGGGGCATTCATGTCCACATTTCCTGCCCGGTCAGCAATAAAAATATCGGTCTGGGCGGAGCCGTCGTTCTGGTTGGGCCCGAATCTTATATAACGTTTTATTTTTGAATTTGTAACGGTAATAATACAGGTAGCGGGCAAGGAGACATTTATCTTTTCCTGGTTTTTTCTCAGAGAGGCGATTCCTTCAGGCTTAAAGGACCGCTGGCCGGAGCTTACGAGGAAGATATTTGCATTACGGTTCTCAACCTCAGTATCATCAATAATAAAGGAGGCTGTTCCGAAGTCGGTATCGGTACGTATAACTGCGGTGCGGTTTTTTCCTCCTATATAGTATGTTGCCCCGTTGTCGGCTTTCACGCGAAGGCCCTCCCTGTTGGCAAAGGCATGGGTTGCAGCAATGGCGTCTATATCGTCGGTTTTGCCATCACCCTTTGCGCCAAAGTCGCTGTAACGGACTACACCATTTGACTTAAACTTACGGGCATCAGCCGGTGCCACATTAATAATTAACTCCCCTTTCCCGCCTGTGCTGAAAGAGGTTTTATTTTTACTATATGTAATTATCACATTGTCGGCCAAGCCTCCTGTCTGACCCGATGCAACGATCAAACAGCCTGAAATCAACAGCAGAATCGGGAAAAAATGTCTCATTGCTAAAAAATTATTTTATATTCAGCCCAAAAGGTAAATAAGAGAAATCAATTTTACAACAAAATACATACTGCCGGTAATCGCCGGCGTTTTTTTCGTACATTGATACACGATTAGATTCAACCGCAATATAGGGTTTTAAGATATCCGCATAATGAAAGACTACTATAAAATTCTGGGAATACCCGGAGATGCCTCTCCGGATCTGATACGGCAGAGGTTCAGAGAGATGGCTTTTGAGAATCATCCCGATGTAAGTGACAAGGAAAATGCAAATGAAATCTTCATAGAGATATACGAGGCATATCAAATCTTAAGCCAGCCCGATAAAAAAGCCCGTTACGACCTGCTTTACGATAAGTATATCATTAACTCCGAAGTCCGTATTCCCGACGAGGAACATATAAGAACCGATATTCAGAATGTATCTTATGCAGCACGTGAAAAGGCTCAGGAGAAAGCAAAGATCAGATACAGGGATTTCATTAAAGATATGGATTGCCATTTCATGCCCGGGCTGAAGGCTGACGGTAAACCCTATATCTACAACATGCATAAAAATGTTGGTATTTCAGGTGGCACAGGGCCGATGGGAAGTATAAGATCCAAAATCATAAACATCCCCGTACCCAGGAGCAGGAAAGCATATTTATACCA
>ERZ795050.2891-NODE-2891-length-17987-cov-5.310785_pt1 | contig 17987 bp, 15 predicted proteins | sample MGYA00375134_ERZ795050 | MGnify/ENA primary metagenome ERZ795050 (study PRJEB30179, sample SAMN05720221) | activated sludge metagenome | isolation source: Anaerobic digester | place: Japan | collected 2015-05-26 ... | reverse complement strand
TTTTATTTTTCTAATTTTATTTTTTTTTATTTTATTTATTACACTTATCTTTTTTGGTTCAATAGTTGTTTTGCGTGTTCCAAAGCTGCTTCAGAATCTGGTTGACCACTTAGCATTCTTGCGATTTCAGAAATCCTTTGTTCATCATCAAGCTTTTGTATTGTTACAAATACATCCTTACCTTCAATATTTTTTACGACATTGAAATGATTTACTCCATATGATGCAATTTGTGGAAGATGAGTAATACAGAGAATCTGCCTTTCTTTTGCAATTTGTGAAATCTCATTTCCTACAAGATCTGCTGTTTTTCCACCAATACCTGTATCTATTTCATCGAAAATAATAGTTTCAGCCTCTTCATATTCTATTAAAGCCTTTTTTATGGCAAGCATGATTCTCGAAATTTCACCACCTGAAGCTATCTTTTTGAGACTTTTGATTGGAAGAGAAGGGCTTGATGAAAGACCAAATTCGACAAAATCAATCCCATTTGAATTAACTTTATATCCAATGCCATTTATCTTACAAAAAGATATTTCATCCTGTTGATATTCCATTGAAACAGCAAATCTTGATGCTTCCATTCCGATTTTCTTCAAGTTTTCATTTACCATAAGTTCAAGTTCTTTTGCAGCAACCCTTCTTTTCTGAGATATTAAAATAGCATCATGAGCTATCTTTTGCTTTAATAAGTTGATATCAGAGGAAAGTTTTTCTATCTTTTCATCTAAAGAATCATAATTAGCAAGTTCTTTCTCATAATCCTGTTTTGTTTTTATGATCTGTTCTATTGAATTACCATATTTTTTCTTCAATAATTCAAGTTGATCTATTCTTTCATCTAAAAATTTTAAATGTTCCTCAGAAAAGTCCATCTTTTCAAGATAAGATGCAACTTCTTGCTCGGTATCCTGAAGTAAAATATAAGCATCCTGAAAGTTTTGAGAGATTTTAGATAAATTAGAATCATACATAACAATATCATCTATAGATTTTTTTATTGAATAAAGCTTACTTAGCCCCGAATTCTGACTTTTAAGATAAAATATCGCTTCAGAAAGATTTGCGACAATTTTTTCTGAATGAGAAAGCTTTTTTCTTTCCTCATATAAAAGTTCTTCTTCTAATTTTGGATTTATCTTATTAATCTCTGATATTGCATAATTTAAATAATCAATTCTTTTGGCTTGCTCTTCCTTTGTTTTTTGTAATTCTATAAGTTCTTCTTCTTTTTTCTTTAATAGACTGAAATATTTTGAAAACTCCATTACCTCATTTTTTATCTTTGCAAATAGATCCAGAAGCTCAATATGTGAAGAGATACTTAAAAGTTTCGAATTTTCATGCTGTCCAACAAGTTCTACCATCTTTTTAAAAATCGATGAAAGATAGGTCCTTGGAACTGGAATATCATCAATAGTATATGAATTTTTTGCTGTCTTTGGATTATAAATCCTTCTAATAGTTATCATATCATTTGCAAAATCAAGACCAAATTCTTTCCCTTCTTCTTTTATATCCTCATTTATATTATCAAGATCAACCTCTACAACAATCGGTTCTTCCCTATTTAAAAGAAATGTTGTGTCTATTGGTTCACCAAAAGCAAGATACAAAGAGTTTATTAAAATAGATTTACCCGCACCTGTTTCACCTGAAATTATAGTAAAACCTTTATCAAAAAAAACTTCAATCTCTTTGATTAATGCATAATTTTTTATATAGATTCTCTTAAGCACAGCTTATACACCCCATCCAAGTTTTTTTGAAATAATTTCAAAAAATGTTATCTTTTTTGCTCTTATTATATTAATAGGTTTTTCAGCCTTCTTAACAACTATGGAATGTCTTATTCCACCGGTAAAAGATAAGCCTCTTTGTCCATCAGCAGTAACAGTTATCTTTCTTTTATTAAGAATCGTGATACAGATTTCATGCTCAGCTTTAACCACTATTGGCTTTACTGTAAATGAGTGAGGGCATATTGGAGTTATAATTATCGATTCAAGAGTTGGACAGATTATTGGACCTCCCGCAGACAATGAATAACCCGTAGAACCTGTTGGTGTTGCGACAATTATACCATCCCCCCAATAATGCAAAAGTTTTTCTCCATCTAGTTTTACAAGAACTTCCAATGGAGTAGAAAATTCAAATTTTGAGACTGCTATTTCGTTTAAGCTATAAAATGTAGACCTTTTATCTTCTTCCTCTTTTTCTATATTTATATGGGTTTTTAATAGCATCCTTTTATCTTCAGTAAAATTACCCGATATAAAATTGTTTAATTCTTTTTCAAGTTCATTTATATAGTTCCATGCTAAAAAACCAAGTCTCCCGTTATTTATTGGCAAAAAAAAGATATTTTTTTCATAAAAGTAACCAACTGTGAATAAAAATGTGCCATCTCCACCAATTGAAACAGCTAAATCATATTTTTCATTGAAATCAGGTTTTTCTTTTATAAAATGAAATCCAGAAGAATCTCTTTTTAATGGATAAAAAAAGGGGATAATACCCGCTATTTTTTGAATTTTCTCTTCAAATTTCCTTGTGAACTCAATAGATTCATGATCTTTTTCATATATGAAAAAAGCAATTTTATATTTTTTATTATTTTCTGCCATCGATTTCAAGTAAAGCAGTTTCAGTATTTTCGACAATATTTAAAATTTTATCAAGCTCAACAAGTTTTAATACAACTCTTACAGATTCTGAAATATTTGTGATATAAAGAGCTCCATTTCTCTGTTGAAGTTTTTTATGGGTTGCAACTATTACCCTAATTCCTGAAGAAGAAATATATTGAGTATTTTTAAAGTCAAAAATCACAAATTTAATATCTTTCTCAAGTTTTTCTGTCAATTCTTCTTCTATTTCTAAACTTGAGTTTATATCCAGCTTTTCAGTAAAATATACAATTAATACTTTTTCTCTTTCTTCAACTAAGTATTTCATAAAATCTCCAATTTTTATATTTTTTTTCTTGCTTCATTTATATTCATTCCACCATCGTTATAGTAAAGATATGAATCAGAAAGCTTTTTTATAAGATAAAGCCCAAGACCACCAATTCCACCTTTAATCTGTCCTAATGACTCTGGAATATTTAAATTCTCAGCTTTCTTTCCATAATCTAAAAACCTTAATACAAAATAATTGCCTTCCAAAAATATCTTAATATAGATAGCTTTCGAACATTCCCCCATATACGAATGTTTAATGATATTTGTAAAAATTTCTTCAGCCACAATTAATACTTCTGAAATTAAAGAACTTTGGACATTCATACTCTCAAGAAAGTGAAAAATATTTTCTCTAAGTTTTACAAAGTTTTCAAATCTTGCTTCCAATTCTAGTTCAATCATCTTTATCTTTTTTTAATTCCAATATCCTTTATTTTTTATAATTTAATACAGAATCCTATTTTTTCAATAAATTGAAATTTTATTTATAAAATAATAGATTTTTTCCAGATCTTTCTCATTTAATAATGGATAAAATGGGATAAAAAGTGCATGTTTTGCAACTTTTTCAGTTATTGGAAAGTTTTGCTGCAATTTCAATTCTAAGGATAATGGTTTTTCAATAACAATATTTGTTTCAACTCCAATCTGCTCTGCTATTTTTTTTGCAATATTTATATCTTTTACATCTATTGTAAATGTTGTAAAACTTGAGTAAATAGACAATTCTTCAATACTATATTTTTCTAATATTCTCCTTGTATCGAACCAATTTAGTTCTGAAATATTTTCTTTTGTTTTTTCATAAATACTTAGAAATATCTTTTTTCTTGATTCTATTATCTTATCCTTTTTTGTAATCTGGCTTAAAAGCAAAGAACTATTAAAATCTGAAAGATAAAGATTATTATTAAAAGCATACTCATTAATTTTGTCATATAATTTTCTATCTTTTATATATATTAAAGCTCCATCACCTGCTGTGATTATCTCTTCATCTTTTAAAGAGCATATTGCAAAATCTACATATTCTAATAAATGTTTTCCATTAAATTTTGTAAATAATGATCCGGAAAAATCAGCCATAGAAATTATATCTATGTTGGGTATAAACTGAATATCTACAGGATAACCAAGATTATATGTAAAAAAAAATAATGATTTATTTAGTTCACTTAATTTAATTGGATCAAAATTTAATGAATATTGATTTATATCCAAAGGGGTAATCTTTTCGAAAAATAAAGAGAATTGATTGAAATAAAAGTGATTCAAGTCATTTGAACTATAAAGATTTGAATATCTTTTATCTATATTTTGCAAGATCAGTTGCAATGCGACATATTTTGATGAAACTAAAATTATATTTTTTACATTAAGTATATTTTTTAAACTTTCTACTGATTGTTCATATATTTCTTTAGGAAATATTTTTCTGTTTACCAGAGCTTCAAGTACAGAAAGCAAATCATCCCTTTTTAATGAAGGTTCTTTAAAAGCCACTATCCTGTTCAAATGTACCTCCATCAATAAGGGTTTTCATCTTTTTTAATTCCAAAACATTAATCTTCCCTTTTAATACACAATTTTTACCTATATTTATTCCACCTGGAAGTAATATATTATTTCCTATTAGAGAATATCCTTCCGGTAATTCTTTTTCATAAATTACATTTTTTAAATTATCATGAGAGGGAAATCCGATCTTTGTGTTAGGTCCAATTGTTATATCTTTTAGGGTATTTTTATTAAAACCAATAATTGTGTTTTTTGCTTTTACCCCTTTTGCGAGGACATTACCTGGAAGAATAATAGAATTTTGAATATGAGTATCATTTAATATTATAACATCATTAAAAATAATTGAGTCTTCAACTTTTCCCCTTATAACCGAATTATATCCAATAAATGAATTTATGACCTCAGCTTCTTTTGATATTACAGTCTCACCCATCTTTTCAAAGTAGTTAGAAATATCGTTAATAAAAGCATACAATTTATAGTTTTCAAAAAATTGAAGATGTAGCTCAAGATATTCTTTCAGACTATTTACTTTAAATGAAAAATATTCTTTAACATCAAGAGTAGGTTTAATATTACTTAAAACAAATTGATATAAATTATTAAAATGTTCAATCTTTCCCTTTTCAAATATAAACTTTAAGTATTTGACCTTTAAGACAAATCCAATAGAGTCATTATCATTAAATTTCAAGATATAACCATTTTCTTTTAAGTCATTAAAATTTGAATTCCAGAAATAATTAATATTACATGGAATAAATGAAATATATTCTTCATCTTCAATTTTTTTTGAATTTAAGTAACCTAAAATAGAAGAATTAAAGAAATTATAATTATCAGTTAAAGATATTCCTATTGGTTCGACTTTTACATTATACCCTGGATTAGAAAGATAATCCTGAACACTTTTATCCTCAAAGTCAAACAAAAATGCATAAGTTGAAAAATTATTTTTTATACTATTTATAATATTGAGTGAAAAGATAGAAAAATTTATAAGCATAGGTAAAAAATGATAACCTATTTCATCTGTTAGTCCTAGTATCTGTCTTTTATCTTCCGGTAAAAATCCGATAAAATTATTTTTCAGTTCGGACATTTGCCTTCCTAATTTTCTTTTAATAATGGAATTACAAACAAAAGATAAACTTTTACATAAAATAGTCAATTTTTCACTTGAGATTTGATTATCCTATGTTATTAATTGCACATATCAATTAATAATTTTATTTTTTAGGAGAGGTTATGAATAATCTTGAAAAAATACTTGATGATTCAATTGCTAAAGTTAAAGATTTCCCCAAAAAAGGAATTTTATTTTATGATATAACCTCTTTATTATTAAAACCAGCTGTATTTAATCTTATTATAGAAAATCTTTATGAATACTATTCTAAATCTCATCTGGATGGTATTATCGCCGTTGAATCAAGAGGGTTTATCTTTGCTGCACCTTTGGCATTAAAGTTCAATATACCTCTTATTCTTGCAAGAAAAAAAGGAAAACTTCCAAGAAAAACTATTTCTGAAAATTATTCTTTAGAATATGGTGAAGAAACAATAGAAATTCATCAAGAAGATATAAATAAAGGTAAAAAATATCTACTTATAGATGATCTTATCGCAACTGGAGGAACTTTAAAAGCGATTGCAAACCTTGTAGAAAAATCAGGAGCCATTGTTGGAGGAATCGCTGCAGTTATTGGTCTTCCCTTTTTAAATTATGATAAATTGCTTGGTAAATATGATGTAAAAACACTTATAAATTATCATGGGGAGTAAGGTATTTTAATAATCTTCTGATCTTCTTTTCACTTCCAAGTGAATTTATTTCTTTTTGCTTAAATATTGATTGAACTATACTGACAAATTTATCAGGGCTTTCATCTTCAACTTCAAGTTCATAATCTTCAAATATTTTTTCTGGATTTTTAATATCATAGTATTTTGTATAATCTAAATCAAATGGCATATTATAAAATAAAATTTTACCATGCAATCTTTCTATTTCATTAATACCAAGAAGTTCAAGATAATCCTGTCTTATATTTAAATCTTTTTTAAACTCATTTATAAATGAAATAACATCTTCATTTAATCCAATATTTTTTAAAATATCTTTGGAAAGAGGGAATTGTTTTTCGATTTTATCTATTTTTAAATTATTTATTTCATAATTTAATTCTTTTGCTACCTGTAATTCACTACTTATTTCATTTTCCAATCTCCCTTTAATATTTGCCTTTACACTTAAAAAAATTTGTTCGGTATTTTCATTAACTCTGACTCTAAATACTACATCAGGCAATAATGTAAAAGGGATAGTGTCATAATAATATGTTTTTATATAAATTATCTTTTTTTCTTCACCATATTCTTCAAAATACTCTCTCAATTTTAAATAATCTAATTTTGAAATTAAATATTTAAGTTCTTTTTCAATCATAATTCATTCCTTTTGACTTTAATTCTAGCAAAAATTTATTTATTTTAATGGTATTTTCAGAATTTTTTAATTTGCAAAATCCAATTCTTTTTAAATAAGAAATTATTTTTTCTTTCCATCCATTTTGATTGCTATCGATAATAACATCCGAATATTTAAAGTAGGTCGGTAATCTTTCAAAATAAAGTTTCTCAAATAAATTAAAATCTTTTGCTAAAGGTCTTTCTTTTTTTCTTGTTCTTTCCCATAGTTTATCTATTGGAGAATATAAAAAAATAACTTTAGTGTTCTTTTTTAAGTTTTCTTTTTCATTATAATATTGTAGTGTGCCACCACCAGTTGCAATGATAATTTTTTCAAAAGCAATTAAATTTCCAAATACAAATTGCTCGAGTTTTCTAAAAAAATCCTCTCCTTTTTTATTGAATATTTCAGATATACTAGAATTAGTGATTTCTTCTATTATTTTATCAAGATCGTAACAATCATAAAATGATGATAAAAATTCTATAGATGTGGACTTACCCGATCCCATAAAACCAGTTATAATGATATTCACAGATCTAATCTCAATCCTTCTTTTGCAACTATTACTTCTATATTATAACCATTTTCCTTAATATAATTTTTCAATATTTTATCGATATAATCTAACTGATTATCTGTTCTTGAAGGATCATGGTGAAACAAAATTATGGATTTCGAATTTGATTTTATTCCAAGTGCAAGTGCATATTTGTAATAGGAATGACCATAACCTTTCTTTTGTTCAATATATTCTTTTTTTGTATATTGGCTATCAACTATAACAAAATTTGAGTTATTACAAAAATCAACTAATTTCTTATTTAATTTAATTATCTTTTCTTTTGACATTTTCCCATTTAGTTTTTTTGCTTCAATATCATCCATAAAGAAATTATCAAAAGGTTCATGATCATAGACAGTTGTTATAATTTTATTATCATACTCAATTCTATATCCCAATGTTATACATGGATGATTAAGCCTTATTGTTCTTATCTTTGCACCTAAAATTTCAAAAGTATCTTCTGAAAGTTGAACTTCATTAATATTTGCACCTATTTCATGGACTGAAACAGGAAAATATTTATGCTCAAGTTGTGATAATATAATATCTTTAAGTGTTTGCTCGCTTGAAGACTCCGGTCCATACATATTTATAATAGAACCAGGTTCATATATCGGTGCAAAAAATGGGATACCCATAATATGATCCCAATGAGTATGGGTAAATAGTATATTAATATCAAGTGGTTTTTTTTTATTATTTAAAAGATATGTGCCTAAATTTCTTATTCCAGTTCCAGCATCAATAATTAAATATTTATCCTTATCAAATTCAATAAGTATTGAACTTGTATTACCGCCATATTTGATTGTATAAGGACCTGGTACTGGAAATGAACCTCTTACACCATACAAAACTAATTGCATTAAATTATCCTTGTCTTCTTAATACATCTCTTAAAATACAATGCAAAAGTTCTTTGCAGGTAGAGCATTTCTCCCCTTCATAGTTGAAATCTGAAGGATTGCAAAGAGAAATAACATCTCTTTTATCAAGTTCATTAATCTTTTTTAAAGTTGATATCTCCTGATCTGAAAATCTAATATTATTTTTGAGTTTATAGATACACATATTTATAAAAAATGCCAGTTCCTGAGGAGACATCTTTATCTTATGAGAAAAGTTATTGGTTTTTCCAAAATTACCCTTATCCTTTTTTGTTATAACTATATTTATTTTAATAAGTTTAAACATTATAGCAAAAATTATAAATCCGACCAATAATCCAGAAAGATGTGCCCAATGGGCAATATTGCCACCTCTTCCGGAAAATTCAGCAATTAAGTCTCCAGCAAGGAAGAATAAAGGTAAATATTTAGCCTTCATAGGAAAAAAGAAAAAAAGCATGACCATTGCATTAGGGAAAGTGAATGCAAAACCTACAGTTAGAGCATAAATTGCACCTGATGCACCTATCATAGGAGCTAAAACACCAGTTTTCAAATAAATATAGCCATAAATAAGAGAAGAAACCATGCCTGTTAAAATGCCAGAAAGCATATAAAAGATAAAAAATCTTCTTGGACCCCACATTCTTTCCAAAGGTATTCCAAACATTAAAAGAGCAAACATATTAAAAAATACATGTCCAAAACTAGATATATCATGTATGAAAAAATGAGTGATAAATTGCCATAAATAAAGATTTTTATAAACATAATAAGGAATAAGTGCAAAAGTCTTAATTACAAATTCCCATGGCAAAATACCTAATCTACAAATAAAATAAATAATTACATTTATTCCTATAAGTATATAAGTAATTGGTAGAGTTTGATTTCTCTGTTGATATCTAAAATTCATCTCATATCCCTAAATTATTTTAAGACAATAATTATCATATTTATTTTAATTGTAAAATTAAATGCACAATAATCAAGCTATCAATTCAGATAATTTTGAAGCGATATGGAAATATTCTTCTTTATCTTTCTGGTTTTCAGAACTTGTAAATATAAATATAGCACCAAGCAACTGTCCTTCATCAAAGATTCCATGAATATACATAGCGTTAAATTCAGAAAACAATTCTTCATCTTTTTGCAATAATGGTTGAAATTTATCTATACCTTCAGGAATAAAAATATCTTTTCTCAAAGATGAAAGTTTTTCTATTATAGGTTCATCGGCTTCAAATTGTATTTTAGCAAATCTTTTATCTGATGCACCACCACAGGTAAAGACATCCATTTCGGATTTAAAAAATGCTATTGCATCTACATTATATTTTGAAACAAATGAACTACATAAATCATCATAAGGCAATTCCACTGCTTCTGCTGTAGAAGAAACTTCATCAGTTTCATTAAAATCTATTTCATCTATTTTTGGAAGTTCCAGATCTTCTATGTTTTCTTGTTCACCAGAAATATCTTCAGAAGGAACATTATCCGAAACTTTTGCTACATTTTCAAGTTCTTCTGCAGATAATGATATCTCATCAGAAGAAATATCACCAAAAAATTCATTTTCTTCTTCATTAATTTTTTTGCTTAAATCTTCTTCTGTTTCAAGTTCTTCTGAAACACTTCCAATAGGCTGATTTTCAAGGAAAACTTCAGGTATTTTATCCAAATTTTCATCGACTTCGTTTGATTCTGAAATTTTCATAGGTGGCATTTCTTTATCTAAATCTTCAATTGTTGGCAGTTCTAAATCCTCGTTCTCAACCGATATTTCTTCATTTATATCTTTTTCTTCAGGAATTTCTGGAATTTCTGAAATCTCGGGGATTTCTGAAATTTCACCAATTGTTTCTTCTTTCTCTTCTATCTCTTCAATTTCAGGTATTTCCATCTGATCAAGTGGTTTCATCTCTTCTTTAATATTTTGAATCTCTTCTGGTATTTCAAATTCACTTACCTCGGGCATTATTTGTTCAGTTTCACTCATTTCTGATATTTCTTCTATCTCTTCTGTTTCTGCTGCTTCTTCAATGTTTTCTAAACCTTTTTCTTCCATAAGTTCTGGAATTTCCATCTGATCAAGTGGTTTCATCTCTTCTTCGACCTTAACTTCTTCTTCTAACATTTTATTTTCTTCTTCTAAATCAGGAAGTTCAGTAAAATCAAATTCATCTTTTTTAGAACTTTTTTCTTCTTCCATTTCATTTTTTTCTTCTTCACCACTTGAAAATTCTTCTAAAGGAGGAATGGTAAATTCTTCTTCTTTTTTATATTCTTCTTCCTCTGCTTCTTTTTCAATTATTTCTTCTTCTTTAATTTCTGGAAGTTCTATTTTTTCTTCAATATTTTCTTTAATAGTCTCTTCTTCTTCAATTTCTGGTAATTCTAACTTTTCTTCGATATTTTCTTCAAAGACCCCTTGATCTTCGAATTCTTCAAGAGATTTCATCTCTTCTGAAACAGAAACAATTTCCTCTGGTAATTCTTCTTCTAATTTTATATTATCTATCGATTCCCCATATTCCTTTTTTGATTCTTCTAAATCTTCTAATGTTGGTAAAACACTTTCTTTTTCAGTAAATTCTTTTCCTACGATTACTTCTTCTTCCTCTATTTCAGGCAATTCTATATTTTCTTCTGTTTGTTCAATAGGGATCTGAGGTAACTCTATCTCTTCTTTAGTTTGTTCAGTTGAAATTTCTGGTAGTTCTATATTCTCTTCTTCCTTCTCTAAGAATAATTCTTCTGATTTAAAAGGCTCTTTTTCACCCTCTTTTTCTATTTCAGGAATTTGCTCAATATTAAGATCTTCAGTAGGAGCAAAAACATATTCTTCTTCAAGGGAAACTTCCAATGGGGATTTTTTTTGAGATACTTCTTCTACAAGAGATTTTAAAGCTGTATCTATCGGTTTTTCTGGTTTTATTTCTTCAAAAAAGAAGTCTTTTTTCTTTTCTTCACTAGAAATAGCAGTTAAAAATTCTTCTTCTTCCTCTTTATTCTTTAATTCTTCAAATTCATCTGGTTTCTTATAATATTTTGTCCCTTTTATTTCAACTTCCTCTTCTTTTGGTGTAAAAAAGAATGCTAATAAAACATAGGTAATCAATATTATTATTGTTATTAAATAAAAAGAGATTACAACTTGGACAATAAGAGGAGTTCCGACTTTTTCTGCGGGTAAAATAACTACCTGCTTACCCGATTTACCGATTTGATTGGTAAAAAAATAGTACTTTGAATTACCAACTTTAACAGGTCCTATTGTTTTATTTTCATGTTCAATAGTTGCCATAATATCTGATAATCTATCTTTTTCCTCAAGAATCTGTTTGGTAACATTTAATACTATCATATTATATGCTTTTACAAAAGCTAAACCTTTAATATTTAAAGTAGATTTTTTAATTGGCTCAGATAATAGTGATGTTCCAGAATAGTGGAACAAAGCAAGTCCTAATATTTTACCATTTTTTTGAATAGGATAACCTAAAACAATTTCATCTGTTGTAGAAGCTTCTTTAGATGTTTGAAAGGGTAATATTGAATACTCTTTTGTTAAAAAAAAGTTAAAATATTCAGTTGCTAAAATCATCCCTTTTCTTTTTGTAGCATAAGGAGGGTAAACAAAAAATATTGTTTTTTCATTATTTACAAAGGTTATACCATAACAATTCTTATTCCTTATAGTATATTCATAAACTTCACTATATACTTTATCAGTAATAACCTGACTTTGAAAGCTGTCTACAATAAATGAATTTTCTGCCAGATCCTTCATTTTTGCTCTTTCTATCTGAATTTGACCCAAAAAATCTATTCCAAGTTGATCTACCTGTTTCTGAATAGAATTTACAGTATTGGAGACATTTATAGAAATAGGAATAAGTTTAAGGTTATAGCCAATTGCTAAAATTAAAAATATAATAAGCCCTACTGCAACTGAGATCAAAATATTTTTTGCACTTTGACTCATAATTTGCCTCACTTTTATTTATTAATTTATCTTTTTATTTATTAATTAATCTATATTTTATAAAATTACTCCTTAAAATCTGGAATTTCAGAAATATCTATCTCTTTACCTTCCAATTCTGTTTCATAATTTTTTAAATTTTCTAAACTATTATTATTTTTCATTTTATCTTTTTGAATACCTTCTTTTGATATTTTTATTTCATCATTTTCTTTTTTTTCTTTCTCATCTATATTATTATCTATTTTTTCAATATTTTCCAATTTTTTTTGTTTATCATTTTTTTCTTTTTCAAAATTAAATAGATACTGAGTTAATATAATATAACCAAAAACAAGAGAAATAATAACAATAATAAAAATAATTGCAAAAAATAAATAAATTTTAACTGGTTCTATAGGCAAAGTAAAACCTATAACCAATTCCATTAAAGATGAAGATAACGGATAATAATAAAAGGTATGAAATTTTATCTTTGGAGGCTGATTTTTATAATAAAAATTAAAATCCGATGGTAAAGAGTAAAATTCTTTCTCAAGATTTTCTAATATCGCATAATATTGATTGCCTTCTTCATCTTGCAAAAGAGAGAGAATCGCGGGTTTTGAATTTTTTAATATCAACTTGTATTGTCTTAAAAATAGTAATTTTTTACTATCTTTTTTTTGTGAAATCTTATTATTTAAAGGACTATTAACCTTTTCGATTTCAAGTAATTTTTGATTTATTATTTTATTATATCCATCTTTACTAATTTCTATAAGCTTAAAATGATATTTTTCATATTTTGATATTTCAATTTTCTTCTGTCCCGAATAAAAATATAAGGATATTATGATATTATCATTTAAAGGAATTCCACTACTTGAATATAAAAGCATTTTATTTAAGATAAGCTCATCGTATTTTTTACCAAATTCTTTAAGTTGATTTATCTTTTGAACCTTATAATCTCGATTATTAATAGAATTTGCATTTTTTGCTATAAATAAATATGAAGAAAAAAATCTATCTATTCTAATAACTAATCTATTCAATTTAAATTTAATAAAGTTTATTACCTTATTAAATAAATTTATTTTTAACCTGAACAAATTTGAGAATCTATAATTTAATTCATTAAAATAATAACAACCAGTTATTTCAAAGAATATTAATAATAATATTATTAACATTAGTAATAAATATTTTTTTCTTCTCATATCTTTTTTTTTCGGATTTTTTTACTTTTCATTTATTGTAAATATCAACATAATTGAAAAATAATTTGAAAAATATTTTAAAATAATTGAATAATAATATGAAGAATATTTGTAAAAAGTCTCAAAAATAACTTAAAAATTATTTATAAATGATTTATAAAATTAAAAATAATAAACAATATAAATTTTTAATTATTTATATTTCTTAATACGCTAACAGATAAAACACAATAATAAAAATAATTTCAAATAAAATCTAAATAAAAATAATCTTAAAAAACAAAAATAATCATAAAATAAATATAAAAGAATATTGACATATTTCAATATATAAACAAAAATTATATTAGGTTATTATTAGTTATAAAATAGGAGGATTAAATGGAAGGTACTTCTTTTGGCTGGTTATCGCTTCTTCCAGCAATTATTGCAATAACACTCTGTATTGTCACAAGAAATGTCATCCCTTCACTTTTACTTGGAATATTCACAGGTGTTTTTATAATGAATGGATATAATCCAATAACGGCTCTTGTTGATACTGCTTCAAAATATGTTGTCGGAAAAGGTGTTGCAGATAGCTGGAATGCGGGACTTTTAGTTTTCTGTCTTATAATTGGTGGTATGGTCGGTGTTATGAATAAATCTGGTGGTATGCAGGCTATTGCTTACCAGATAGCAAAAAAAGCAAAAAACAAAGTTTCAGCTCAGGTTGCTGCAACTAGCTTAGGTATTTTAGTATTTATTGATGATTATGCTAGCTGCCTTATTACTGGAAATACCATGAGACCTATTACTGATGCACAGAAGATATCAAGAGAAAAGCTTTCTTTTATAGTTGATGCTACTGCTGCAGCGGTTTCTTCTGTTATACCAATATCAACATGGATAGCTATGGAACTTGGTTTAATTCAGGATGGTTTAGCAGGAGTTGGCATTAAAGCAAATGCAATAGTAGTATTTTTGCAATCTGTCCCATATAGATTTTATGTTCTTTTCCTTGTTGTCTTTATGTTTGCATCTTTTTTTATGAAAAGAGATTATGGCTCTATGCTTAAAGCAGAGATAAGAGCAAGGAAAACAGGTGAAGTATATGCTAAAGATTCCCATCCAATGTACCAGGATTCAAAAGAGATACTTCCGGATGAAGGTGTTAAAGGAACTATCTGGGATTTTATTCTACCCATCCTCACATTTATCATAGTAACTGTAGTTGGTTTAAGGTATAATGGTTGGGCTGGACTAGTATCTGAAGAAATGAAGATAATATCTTCTGGCTTTTTTAAGGTAGTTGCTGAAGTAAATGGTGAGCAGGTGATTTATACTTTTAGAGATATTTTGGGAAATGCAGATAGCTCTGTAGTTTTAACCTGGGCTTCCTTTGTTGCATCTATTGAAATAATTGTTCAGGTAATAATAGAAAGAAGAATGTCTTTTACAAAAGCTATTGATTCATGGATCAATGGCGTAAAATCCATGATTCTTGCAGTTATAATTTTGGCTCTTGCTCTGACATTAAAGGCAGTAATAGATGAAATGGGAACAGCAAATTTCATAGTCGAGCTTACCAAACCTATATTAAACGGTGCATGGATTCCTCTGGTTGTATTTTTAATAGCTTGTATACTTTCTTTTGCTACAGGAACATCATGGGGGACTATGGCAATACTTATGCCTATAGCTATACCTTTGGCTGCTGCTGCTTCAAATGCTAATGGTGTTCTTACATCATCCATTATTGCAACAATAGGTTCAGTTCTTGGTGGTGCGATTTATGGAGATCATTGCTCACCAATTTCAGATACAACTATTTTAGCTTCAACAGCTGCGGGTTCTGATCATATAGCACATGTTACTACTCAGCTTCCTTATGCTTCTACAGTTGCATTAGCTGGTGGTATTTTTGGATATCTACCTTTTGCAATCGGTATTCCAGTCTGGCTCACATTGATACTTGGTTCTGCAGCAATTATTCTTTTCCTTTATTTATTTGGTAAAAAACTGGATAATGATGGAAATATCGTGAAATAATTTAAATTAATAAAAAATAATTAATTAAAAAGGGGCTATCAATTTTGATGATAGCCCCTTTGATTTTATACTAATACTTTTTTATGCCTGCTGCTGTTTCATCTTCTTTGCAATCTCTTCTAATCTTTCTTTTTGTTTAGCAATATCAAGAGGGAAAATAGCTGCAGCCAAAAATAGTACAAATGCACAACCATACCAGAAAGCACTGCATATTGATATAGATGCTGTAAGTCCGACTGCTACAGAAAGAACTCCCGCTACCCATTTGCCAAAACCAGTCCCAAGACTGTCGGTAAGGTTAAAAATCGAGAATATTGCACCTCTATTCTCTGGTACATTTGTATCTAAAAGCATTGTCCTCATATTTGGACCTGTCATTGCGACAAAGAACCCCGCCAAAAAACCAGAAATCGAAAGCAATAAAAGATTTGATGGTATAAGCAAAAATGTAGCAAGAGCCATAGAGCAACCAATGGCAGTTGTTATTGAGCAAAATTTAGGAAGATTTTTAGGATTTTTCTTCGCTAAATCTCCACCCCATTTACCACCAAATATAGTACCCAGAATTGCTCCAAGTGCAAATATCATAAAGATATTTGTAGCTGCTGCCTTTGAAAGTTTTTTATTGTCTTCTAAAAATTTATTTAAAAAAGCTGTTGCTCCCCATGGAATTGTACCAATAATTCCTTGAATAAAAAGATAGACATTTGTCTTTATATGGATCAATTTCTTATAATCTGAAAATTGTATAGTTCTTGGGTAAAGAATTCCTTCCTCGATAAGTTTTGCTGTGGCTTCTTCTGATGCTCCTCTTTTTGGCTCTGGTACTAAAATCCAGAATAGTATTGCCAGTGGGATATTTGGAGCACTTGCAAGTAAAAATCCGATTCTCCAACCTGTTAAAGAACCCCATGTTATATTTGTTGTATAGCCACCTAAAGCTATTCCAATAACATTTCCTAAGGAAAAGGCTGTTGTCAGTATTGCTGTCGCAAGTGGTCTTGATTTTTCGCCATAAATATCTCCAATCATTGAAAACACTAGTGGGAAAGCCGCACCAACCCCAATACCTGTTAAAATCCTTAATATGAAAAATATGGTATAATTTGGAGCAAAAGCAGTCAAAAGGCAGGGAATTTCACCAACTAAAACAGATAGAACAAAAAGCATTTTTCTGCTTGTTTTATCAGCAAAATATCCCCATAAAATAGAAATTAAAGCACCAAAAATAGAAAATACACCCATCATAAACCCAAGATTTGCATCTGTAACTGAAAACTCTTTTTCAATAAGATTCAAATTTGGATTCATTACATTAGAATCTGCATTCAGCATTATTAAAACAAGACTCATAAACGCAAGCATCAAAACTCTTTGAGTATTAGTCATCCTACCTCCTAAAAAAATTTTTATAATCTATTGTTATTAAAAAACAATCGATTATTTTTTAATTTTACCTAAATCATTGTCTGCAATTTAGTAAAAAGCCCCGTAAATCTTTTAGTTCTTTTTAATAATACCTTTTCAAGACTATGTTTTGCCGAAACAATATAAAAATCTTCTTTTGCCCTTGTGATAGCAGTATAAAGCAATTCCAATGTGATGAATTCAAATCTATCAATATTTTCGGGTAAAAATAGAACGACTATATCAAACTCTGAACCCTGACTTTTGTGAACAGATAGACAATATGCAGGTTCCCAGTTAGATAGAGAGGAAAGATTAAACTTCCTTGTAGGTTCATCCTTTTCTTCATTTTCAAAATATGCATAAGCTTCATCATTTTCTTCTTCAACAATTCCAATATCTCCATTAAAAAGATTTAATTGATAATTATTCTTCGTTATTATTATTGGTATAAATTGTTTTTCTTTAATTTTCTTAAGGTAATTTGCAAAACTCTTATTTATATTGAATGTTCCATATTTTGATAATCTTAATGGGCTTAAAAACTTAAATTTTCTTAAAAGTTCAAATTGCTTTTTAATCCTATCATCTGCTTCAATATTACTTATAACAAGACCAAAATCCTTTATATTATATTCTTCAAAATTTTTCTTTATTCTATCAAAAAGATTATTGTTAATCTCGGTTTCTATTAATCTTTCCTTTTTACTCATCAATTCTACAAAACATTCTGCCTGCTTTTTATTTTCTTCATCATTTTTACTGTTTAAAATTTTATATAAAATTTCTTTTGATTCTTCTATAATAGATTTCGCTTTATATCTATAGGATTTTGTTAGTTCAACAATATTTGCATTTAATTTATTTTTAATGTCTAATAGGAAAAAATCTTTTAAGTCTGAAAATACTCTTCCAGCTTCTACAGATGAAAGTTG
>ERZ795050.2871-NODE-2871-length-18079-cov-5.650522_pt1 | contig 18079 bp, 17 predicted proteins | sample MGYA00375134_ERZ795050 | MGnify/ENA primary metagenome ERZ795050 (study PRJEB30179, sample SAMN05720221) | activated sludge metagenome | isolation source: Anaerobic digester | place: Japan | collected 2015-05-26 ... | reverse complement strand
CATGGGTAGGTATTCCCATTATTTCTGGTCATAAACCCATTGGGGTTATATCTGTTCAACAGTTTAATCAAAAAAATTATTTCTCTGAAGATGATATTAAACTGCTTACTATCATTGCATCGACTATATCTACTGCTGTGCAAAATGCACGGTTATTCCAGGACAGCATACGGCGAAAAGAAGAAGCATCAATTATTGCTGAGATAGGCCGACAGGTATCTGCATCGCTCGATTTGCAAACCGTTATGCAAAAAATTGTTCAATTAGCATTTCCGTTGCTTACCAGAACAACCACTGCAGTATATTTAAAAGATTCTCCCAACCATTTTAAGGCTATGGCAGCAACGGGTGAAGATGAAGCAATTATTTTACAGGATGAATTTACAATAGGAGAAGGTATCTTAGGTATTGTTGCAGAAGACAAAGAGACATTTATTGACAATGATCTCTCGCAAAATAGCCTTGCAGTACATATCGAAGGAACCAATCCTGCTGATCGAGAAGATAAACTCATGGCAGTACCGCTCACTTTCTATGATGAACTACTCGGTATCCTTGCTATCTGGCGCAGTCCCTCTGAAAGAAAGTTTACTGCAAGAGATATTCAATTTGCAGAGAGTATAGCACGACAGGTAAGTGTAGCAATTTATAACGCAAAACTATACGACGAAGCTAATAGAGCTCTTAAAGAAGCAGAACAGGCAAATAAATATAAAAGCCAGTTTCTTGCAAACACTAGTCATGAGCTCAGAACACCTCTCAATTCCATTATCAATTTTGCCTATCTTGCTCAGCTTACCATTCCTCAAGAATCTTTTCCTGAGGAATACGATATGATAAAACGAATCGAAAACTCCGGCAGGCACCTGCTTTCTCTTATCAATGATATTCTTGACCTAGCTAAAATTGAAGCTGGCAAATTTCAGCTTAATTTTGAAGATTTTAACCCACAAGATGAAATTGAAGCTGTCATAGAAACAATCCATGGATACATAAAAGATAAACCTATTCAACTCAGAAAAAACTATTCCCTTCCGCTTCCCTATATTCATGCAGATCCAGTACGATTCAAACAAATACTATTTAATCTTTTATCAAATGCTGCAAAATTTACACGGAAAGGTTCAATATTTATCAATATTAAAACAGTCGAAGAATTCTTGCAAATAAGTGTAAAAGATACGGGTATAGGCATGAAGCATGAAGATATTCCAAAAGCATTTGATGAATTTTTACAGCTCAATGGAGAACTATCACGAGAAGCTGGAGGCACAGGGCTTGGTTTACCAATCAGCAAAAAGTTTGTTGAACTTCAGGGCGGCTCTATATGGATTGAATCAGAACCAGATGTTGGAACAGAAATCTTTTTTACAACCAGGCTTTCAACAATTCAACCAAGTGTTAAAGAATCAGAAGATATATATGAAAACATGAGAAATATACTCGTAGTTGATGATGACCCCAATTTTACTACCTTTGCATCGTGGGAACTGCAATCCTCATGGGAAGTAATTGCGACAACGCATTCAGAAGAAACACTGGAACTTACAAAAAAACATAAACCCCGAGTTATTTTTCTGGACATTTTTATGCCTGAACTTTCTGGATGGCAGGTCATCGAAATGTTAAGTAAAGACAGCGAAACATCTACAATACCTATTGTGATTTGTTCAGTTCGGCAAGATGAGCCTCAAATAAAAGCTATGCAAATTTTTAAATACCTGGAAAAACCCATTGATGCTGAAACAATTCAATCAATACTACATGACATATCACCAACAGGAGGTACTGCACTCATTGTAGACGATGACCCATCTGCGATAGATATTTTACGGCATTTCATTATTGATGGCAAATTTACTATAGATACAGCAAGTACCGGAAACGAAGGTCTTCAAAAAATTACCTCAATGAAACCAAACTGTGTAGTTCTTTTAGATATCATGCTTCCTGATATCGATGGTTTCACTATTGTTAATAGAATATTAGAAAATAAAAAAGAACATCCACTCATTATTCTAACTAGCTGTAGAGATTTGACAAAAGAAGAATATACATTTATTACAAAAAATAACATTTTCTACTTGCCAAAATCACAGTTTTCGCGCAATGATATAGTAAGGGTCATAAAAAAGGCTAAAGCCAGATACGGGGGTAAGAATGAATCACAAACTTGATGCTGCAAAAGCTATTATACTTGTTGTAGAAGATGACCCCAATAATCTCCTTGTTATTACAAGACTTTTAAAGCTTGCTGGTATCAATCCAGACCATGTTTATACCTGTACAGCTGATCCTGCTGATTTTCTAAAAGAAAGCCCAATAGTTCCAGATCTCATTTTTCTTGATATCCAGCTACCTAAAAAAGATGGCTATGCAATTCTTGAAGAACTACGAAATAATCCAAAAACAAAAAGTACATGCATTATTGCTTTAACTGCTAATGTCATGAAACAGGATATAGAAAAAGCAAAAAATGCCGGCTTTGACGGCTTTATTGGTAAGCCAATAGATGGAAGACGTTTTTCAGAAAATCTTAATAAGCTCATGGCTGGCGAATCTGTATGGATGGTTCAATAGAAAAGCTTTTCATCCAATTTATCGATTCACTTTCAGACATTCTCGGAATACAAGATACCAGTAAGCCTTTACCAGAACGGTTCATGCACATTACTGAAAAAATCCAATTAATCGTTAATAGAGAACGTAATTTCTGCCAAACTGCAGAAATTCTCCGTATTGCAAGCAATGAGGTAACTAAAAAACTGGAGACTGCTGTAATTCTTGAGTCGATGCTAGATTATCTTGCATGGCTCATTCCATATGATTGTGCACATGTTATACTGGACATCAGCAATAGAATTCATCCTGTTATATCGCGCGACTACCGTTCCGATGAACAAAAGAACTCATGCACTGATGCAATACTCTATAAAGATATTTCGGAATCAGTAGACATATCAAAAACAATTCAATCAATTACAAACTCACCGTCTGGTAAATATGTAACGCTTACTATACCCATGCGATGGGAAGAAGAGCCACTTGGAGTAATTGTGGCAGAACGTCAGGGTGAACCATTTACCGAAGAACAAATTCATTTTAGCGAAGCGCTCGTTAGCCAATCTGCTGTTGCTATTCATAATGCTCAAATATTCTTTAGGCTTAAAGAAGCTGACAGAGAATTGCTTAACTCCTATGATGCAACAATAGAAGGCTGGTCTAAAGCACTTGAAATGCGAGACCATGAAACAGAAGGTCACACACTCAGGGTAACTGACATGACGATTACACTCGCACGGCGTGTAGGCCTCCCTGAGGAAGACATTGTACATATTCGGCGTGGTGCACTCCTGCATGATATCGGCAAAGTGGCAATACCGGATTCTATTCTCCTTAAACCAGAACCGCTCACTCCAGAAGAGCGGATAATCATGAATAAGCATCCAGAATATGCCAAAAGAATGTTGAGTGATATTACATTTTTATTACCAGCTCTCGATATTCCCTACTGTCATCACGAAAAATGGGATGGTACCGGTTATCCCCGTGGACTAAAAGAAGATAAAATACCTATTGCAGCTCGTATATTCTCTATTATAGATGTCTGGGATGCACTGATTCATAACCGACCATACCACAGAGCATGGAACTATAAAGAAGCCTATGAATATATCAAATCACTTTCAGGATCTCATTTTGATCCTGAAATTGTACAAGAATTTCTTGCCATGCTCAACGAAGAAGCAATTACTAAACAATCTTCTGCATAACTTATTGCATCAATATGAAATTATGCTTCTGACTCTGTATACAATCCTTACAGGTACCTGTAAAAAGTAGGCTATGCTGTTCTACAGAAAAACCATACAATGTTTGAATTGCCTCTGCTGTTTTATCAATAATGCAGTGATTGTTTTTAGTGACCGCATTGCCTATATCAAAAAATCGATGACATACACTACAATGGAACCAGTGCGTGTGCAATTGCTTGTTTGCATAAAAGTAGCGCTCAGTACCATGCGCTTCGCAATGTAAGATAAATGATCCAGCAAGATGCTCAAGTTCAAGGTACTTGAGCGTTCGATATACCGAAGCAAGATTACATTTGAGTCTTTTTTGCGATACAAGTTGTTCATAAATTGTTCCTGCTGACAACGGTACCGATGATGTAGTTACCAGATCCAAAACTGTTTTTCTGATTTTTGTCATGGTAAATTTTTCCTCTGTTTTAATAACAATTTTTTATAGAGCAACCCACCTACCATACTAAAACTAAACAGAATACCTGTTATTAATACAATTATAGATCCTGCGGGTTTATCAGTTATCCATGCAATGTACACACCAGATGTTGAAGCAATACATGCAATAAGTGCTGCACCAACCATCATTCCTAAAAGACTCTTTACCCATAAAGTGAGCGTTCCAGCAGGAAGCACGAGCATTGCAATGACCATAATTATTCCAATATATGTTTGAACAAGCACAATCGCAACTGCAGAAAATAGTAAAATACTAAAATATATAAGCACTACAGGAATACCGCGAACTCTGGCAAACTCTTCATCAAACGAACTTGCTTCTATAAAAGGATAAAATAGTGTTACAGCGATAATCAAAACAACATCCAGCACAGCAAGCAGTACTAGTTCCTTAGTACTCACTAACAGAATATTGCCAAAGAGATAAGTCATGGGATCTGCGTATCCTGGCGTCATGTTTAGAAAAAGTATACCTATACTCATCCCCAGAGCCCAAACTGCATTAATTATTGTATCCTCCCTCTGTTTTGCCTTGAGTGAGACAACTCCTATGATTAGTGCAGAAAGAACAGCAAATAGTAGTGCTCCAATCAATGGAGAAAACCAGAGAACTATATTCTTACGTGAGAGAAAAAGAGCTAAACCTATTCCGCCAAGAACCGCATGTGATATTGCGCCAGCCAAACCACCAATCCGCCTTACTGTTATGATAGAGCCAAGAATCCCAAACAATACTGATGACAAAATTCCAGCGAAAACTGCGTTTCTTAAAAAAGGGAATACGGGATTAACGAGTGCATCGATAAAACTTTTCATTTTTTAGTCCCTTTATGCGATGGAAAAATCTCTGTATCAATTGCTGTTTCCTTACAACATTCATGTTCATGAGAATCAATGTCATGCCGGACAAGCACAGCCTGACCTCCGTAATGCCTGTCAATCATCGTTATCGATTTATCGAGTGTATGTTCATGTATACTTTGTGTTTCCTGCACTACATCACCGAGACAGAGCACTCTATCTACAGTGATAGAAGCTAAGGAAATATCATGGGTCACCAGAAGAACTGTTGTAGACTTTTTTAAATCAGCTAAAAGCTCATAGAGAGCGCGAACGCTGTCAACATCAAGATTTGCATTTGGTTCATCAAGAATGAGCAATCGTGGCTGTGCAGCAAGCGCTCGTGCGATGAGCACTTTTCTTCTCTGCCCTCCGGAAAGTTCTGAAAAACGTTTGTTTTTAAGCGATTCTATACCAAGATATTCGAGAGATTCTGCAAGTTTTGCATCTAAATCTTTTTTTACTAAACCTGTACCAAGCAAACCCTGTGCGATGACAGCTTTGACTGTTATTGGGAAAAGCGTGTCATAAAACAAATTTTGTGGAACGTACCCTATTAGCTCTGAACATGTTTCTGGGGATTTACCAAAAATATGTATGGTGCCTGCTGTTGGTTTTAATAGACCAAGAAGCAGTTTTAGCAAAGTTGTTTTACCAGCACCATTCGGTCCAATAAGCGTAGTTAATTCTTTTTCATGCAGATGAAACGTCAAATTGGAAAAAATTGGTTTACTGTCATAGGAAAAACTTAAATTTGCTACCTGAACTGCAATGGGTTTCACCATAATCATTTCCCTGAACGTGACAGAGCTGCAGTTAAAGCACTATAAATTGCTCGTATGTTATTTTCCCAATCATACGCAAGCGGATCAAGCTCTACCACCTGTCCCCCTACAGCGTCCGCTATTTTTTTTGCAGCAACTGAAGAAAATTGTTTTTGAACAAATATTACTTGTGCATCTTCCTGCTTCATTGTATTGATAACTGCAGTGAGCTCTCGCGTGCCTGGTTCCTTACCATCTACTTCTATCGGTATTTGTTTAAAACCAATCTCATCGAGCAAATAGCCAAAGGCTGGGTGATATACAAAAATTGATTTTTTAGGAAACGCTTGTGCTGTTGCATAGAGCTCTCCTTTGAGCTCTTGTATTCGGTTGGTAAATTGTGCTTGATTTGTGCTAAAATAATTTTGCATTTCAGGCATCAATTGTGACAGTGCCTCACTCATAATGCGAGACTGCACTATTGCATTTGACAATCCGAGCCACACATGAGGATCCTTTCCTGTTTCATCATGATGATCGTCATGGAGCTCATTTTGTTCCTCTGCACTGTGAGTTTGCTCGGTATGATCGGCATCACTATGTGCTTCCAATTCACGGAATTGGATTCCCTCCGTCGTATCAATGCACTTGAGTGATGGTGCAATTGCTTTTAGTTTTGGAATGAGCACCGCTTCAAACTCTACACCTGTAGTAAACCACACTACCGCTTTACTCATTTGTAAAAGCTGCGACGGTGTCGGTTCATAGCTATGAGGGCTCTGTCCTTCTGGCACAATTATAACAATTTCAAACGTATCTTTACCGGCAACCTGTTCGACAAAATACTTTTGTGGTGCAATGCTCACTAAAATTATAGGTTTTTTGCTGCCAGCACTTTTTGTTCCCAGTGCCGCACTGCTACTTACACTTTGATGTTCTACTCCAGTTCTTGAGCATGCAATCACAAGAGCGATAACTCCAATCAGCGACAATAATCGTACCAACGAACGCTTCATGAGTTTTACCCCCACCCTGTTTTTGCAAATGACTTGCATTATTTGCGAATCATTTGCAATATACTGCCTGAGTAAGAAATCGTCAAGTAATACTCTCAGACAAACGCTCGTTAAGGACTTCTGGTTTCTCCCATCAAAATCTGCCACCAGTTATAGAGAGCTATCACCTATCAATTTTATAGCATACATGTGTGTACTGTGCTTTTAGCAGTAAGCGAGTTTATACATTTAGTAAGCTGATTAGACCATATTGCTTTTTCTTCTTTTGTCCAGAGTACTCTCGAGTAATACCGCCTGTCCCACACATGACCGCTCATGCCAAACTGTCTGTTTATATGAATGGAAAAGTTCATAAGTAAACGTTTCATAACCTGAGGAAGTTCATTATTAACTGTCGTAAGAATCATATGTATTTTTTCTTGAAACAGCACAAATCGATCAATGCTAAACCCATATTCCGCTTGTAGTGCAAAAAGAAATTCAAGAAATACTTTTCTACAATAATCCTGTTCCTGTAAAAACACTTTACAGTGACTCTGTACCATAATGTAATACGTTCCTCCTGGTATCAATTCACGTGATTTTCCCATCGTAATCCTCCATTAAGTATAATTTTTAGACAAACACAATTGCTGGTGCTGGCTTACAAGTCCAGCTGATACACTATTATTCACACACCCATGTAATTTTGCATGCAGAACAGCAGTTCTGCTGTACCATGCATTGAATTACTATAACGGCAGAAGCAGGAACCATATTGCATTTTTTATAATGTTTTTATACTGTTTTAGTATGAAACATCATTACAGACGATACTGTATTGTATTGATTATAATGTTCAGTACTGTAGGAATGCTTTTTGCCCATCCGCATGTACTTATCGATGTACGGCTACTATTTGAATACGATGGAGCGTATTGTACTGGTTTCTGGCAGGAATGGACATTTGATCCAATTTTCAGTGCCGAACTCATAGAAGGTTGGGATAAGGATAGGAATCGAACATTTAATAAAACAGAACAGCAGATGCTCTATAATCAAGCGTTTATCAATCTTAAAAACTATGGGTTTTATACCTTAATTAGAAAAGGCAAACATCGCATTACACCTTCCAAGGTAGAGCAATTTAGCGCATGGATAGAAAAAAATCAGGTTACGTATAAGTTTTTTGTTCCACTAACAACACAAGAATACAGTTATGATTTTAACATAGCAATTTTTGATACTACCTATTTTTGTGCAATTCGTTATAAAGAAAATTTTGCAGAGATAATTCAAAAACAGGAAGGAATGCCTATCCCACAACTATCTCATGCAGTTAATAAAAATTTTCCTGTGTACTATAATCCGCAAGGATCAAAACAGGATATGACAACGTATTCAAAACCAGCTCCAGGACTCCTCACTGCGTATCCAGAGGAAATTGTTGTTTCAGCGCCTAAGCAGGAATAATACTGCCATTTAGCAAGCATACATGACAGTTAGTGTTTTGTAAGAGGAGATACGTAATTGATTAAACCATCCACCAGTATCCAAAAATATTTCCTACTACTAGTTTTGAAATTTTTCTTACTTTATCCTCTTGTACATGCAAATCCTTTTTTTAGTAATGCAGATCGTAACGATGCACCCCCGACTCCAATGAGTTCCGGAACTGGACCTTTATGGAAACTACAGATTCAATTTAGAGAAAATCTTGCCGCGGTGTTTACTGACAGTGATTCACAAATAAAAATTCATACTATTCTCATTGCTATAGGCATCTCATTCATGTATGGTATTGCTCATGCGAGCGGACCTGGGCACAGGAAAACAATTGTTTTTTCCCTGTTTCTTGCCAACAAAACCCGATGGTGGGAACCACTCTTCGCTGGTTTTCTTTCTGCACTCATTCATACAGGCGCAGGAGCTGTAATTATTCTCGCCGTTAGCCTCATGCGAAATGCGCTAACTAACACCGCAGCTTCTGATGTAATTCTCGCATGGATGGATGGTATAACACTTTGTTTACTAATACTTATTTCTCTCATACTTGTAGCACGCACTATTTATAAACTGTTTCATATACAGCAATCGAAAAACGATGAACAAACGCAAGCAAAATCAAAATACAGTATTATTATTCTTGCTAGTCTTGTTCCCTGTACTGGAACAATCATGATACTGTTATTCTCACTGTATATTAATGCGCTAACACTTGGAATAGTATCCCTTATTGGAATAGCGCTTGGTCAGGGGGTAATTGTTTCTGCTGCAGCATATCTGGCATGGTTTGGAAGAGAAGGCATTTTTAAGGTACTAAAAAGCAAAGAAACAACATTTACCTTTTTTTCTGGAATATTAGAGCTACTGTCGTATCTCTTTCTTGGGTTTGTTTCTTTTATACTTGCTCAACCCTTCTTAAACTGGCTTATTGCTCATATTTAACTTTTTCTAAATCATTATAATCAGTTGCAGAAGGACACTGTGGTTTCCTTTGAGCAAATTTATGTACAAGTAAAAAGATAAAAATCATTACTAGCACAATGAAATCACGCAATTTTTCCAAAATGCCGTACGGCTGATACCATCTCCGTGCTGACGCGTGCTTAAGCAGTAATGTTCCAATGTCCCAAAACAATTTTTGCATTGCTATGATTGTATTTTTAATTTCTATTGAAATAAAAATGAGCGGTAGCAATACGATAATTGCTATACCAATTAGTACGGGTAAGAAACCAAACTCATTGATAAGAATACGGATAAAATTGACAATTGATTTTATAAATTTTCCAAACACGTTACGAGCCGTTTTAAAAATACCATGCAATACTTTACCGGAATCAATTTCTTCATGCTCAGTACTAGTGTCAGATGCTAATGTTTTTTTATTGCGAGCAATCGATGTGAAAGCCCGCTCTAAAAATCGTACTGTAAAAAATACAAGCACACCAATAAAAATCCAGAATAATAATCCCTGCATTATACTATTGTACTGCAAAGTTTCTACGTAGGCATTAACAGGGAACACAAGCTCAATGATTCTTCTCAGTACACCAAGAAACAGGAGCAGTATTGAGCTATCTAAAAGCGAAACATACTGTACACGCTGGACATGCTGTGCTTTACTTCGAATGATTCCCAATCGTAATAGTAAGTAAAAGGCAGCATATACCCACTCAACAAATCCTAATCCTGACACTGAAAACAGGCATAATGAAAAAATTCCATAGAAATATAAAAACAGTGTAAAAAATTCAAGAAATATCACATGCAATTTTTTGCTTGAATATAAACCAAAAGAAAGGGCTGCAAGTCCTGAAAGTATTGTAAACACAAAGAATTCGGGATACAAAAACATGACAATTAACGGTTTATCCTGTATAAAAACTACACTCGATCCCCAAAAAATTAATTGTGCAAGAAGTAGTTTAAATAAGATCTGCATCATGGTAGATCTCCAGTGCTGCCGTCATTTTGTAATAATGCAACCTGCAATCCAGGAATTGTTCCAAGAAGTTTTGATTCTCGTTCCAGCGCTTCTTTCTGTTCACGGTTTATAAAAAACCCCCTATCACTAATTTCATGATCAACAAGCCGTTCCATGCTCAGTATCCAATGTACAGCCCCCGTTTGATGAACAGTAAAATTATTAGCAAAACGTTCTTTGTATTCCTGGATTCGCTTATAAACTATTTTTAAGACCTCATTATCCCACCGCTGGTTTGCATCCCAAAAACTCACCGTACGAGCAGAGCGGTATAGGAGCTCAAGCTCGAGCGCCATGATTCTCGATAGATATTCAAATGGGAACCCTCGCTCTGCAAAATTTTCAATGAAATTTCTTGCATATGCTAGCATTGTTTCGTCCTGTGGATAAAAAAGCGGATAATGCTTGGAGTATCCTAGCGCTGTACGCTTTGTATACCATACAGCAAATAGTTTATAAGGAATTGCAGCATCAACAAGGAGTTTTTGATAGTCAGAAAGCTTTTTATAGTCACTTTCAGTTTGCATTTGTAAATAACCAACAAAAAGCTTTTCCTGTGGAAGTGGAAGCTGAAGTATCTTTGTACTATCATACACAGGCTGCATGACTGAAAAATAATAATTATAAAAGTCACTAAAATAATTTTGAATACTTGAGTAGTTTATAGCAAGCGATCTGAAATCAACATACGAATCAGCTGGCTCTTTTGAGTAAAACGCTTGAATAAACTGCATGAACTTGTTAGATGTTTGGGTATCGGTAGTTGTTATAATGCTTTTATAATAGCCATGCGCTGTAGCACTCTTGCGTTCAAGATCAGGTTTTACTAGAAGCACGCCGCCAATAAAAACAGCAAGGTTGAGTAAAACGAGTAAGGCTATACCTCCATTTAATTTATTACATTTCATTTATTATCCGTAGCTACTTATCTTGGCTATTTAAGCCGTAACACACTCGCAATAATTGCTTTTACAGTCTCCTCCCCGTTATCAAGGAGAACCATATGCCCTGAATTGGGGATTCGGGTAAAGCTCACTGTAGCTCCAGCATTACGAAGTATTTCAGCAAAATGATCAAAACCAGATTGTGAAAAATATAAATCACTATCACCGCAAATTACCGTACAATTCATTCCATTGAGTTTTGGGAGCAGCCTGGTTTCTATATATGCAGCAACTTTTTCATTTATATACCCATACCGTGATGCATCTTCGGGATTAGTATCGTTACGGGCTGCCATTGCAAGATTTTTTTCGGTATTAACAATGTCCCAAACTGATGCTCTACCCGGAGCCGGTGTAGCCATGGAGAATAATACCACATACTGCAGCCAAGATGTTTGTTTGGAAAGCCAATGTACAAAAGGTCCTGATGCTTTAAAATCAAGACCTGTATTATGAGGTGATAAAAAAATCATTGCATCGGGTTTGCGTTTTGCAAAAGCACCAATCGCTGCATGTGGCAGTGTTCCAAATGATTGTGAACAGGTAACCACCCAATGATCAGACGGAAGTGCAGCAGTATATGCAGTATATACCTGAAGCACGAGTCTCATGTCTTCCTGAAACCGCCAGTCTCTGTTACGATATGAAAATGGCGAACTCTGAATACCATAAATCGGTACGATAACATTCACTTTATATTTTGTAAAAAGCTCACGAAAATATGATTCATACATGCCAGCAGGACTTTGAGTTCTAAAGCCTTCCATAAAAAATAATGTTGTTTTGTATTCAGGGTTAACAAGCACAAGCGGTTCGCCACCATCTTTGTAATATAAAAGATCTGGGTCGTAGTTTCTTTTAGATTCTATCGCTTCTACTCGACGCTTTGTACTGGAAAACTGTATATCTATAAACGTTTTGTATGCTCCCATCACAGCAAAAACTACTATTATGACTTTAACAAGTAGTACCAGTATTTTCCTGGCCAAGGATTGCGAATGTTCCATTGCTTTTCTCCTCACCAAAACTACGAAATAAAAAAACAAGTTTAGTATAGCATATTCATAATAAACTGCAATCAAAAAGTTCTTTATTGTACAATAGTGCACTATTAATTTATAATAAGAACCTGATGAAGCGTAAACTATCGGTAGCATTTGAAATAACCGTACTCATTATTGCTGTACAAATCATCATGTACATTCTTTTTTCGACAATATTAGTTTCTATTGAAAAATCGACAGCAACAGTAAGCCAAAAAGAAACGTTTAATCTATTGCATGATTCAATACTATGGTCAATCGAAGATGAATTATTACAAGCTTCACTGCTTATAGATACATTACGTTCTGACAGCAATGTTCTGCGCTTATTTAAAAATCAAAATAGAAACGATCTCTATAAGTACATGCTCCCAACCTATGAGCAGGTACAACATCGAGTTACTCGAATTCATTTTCACCTTCCGAATGGTAATTCATTTTTGAGACTTCATAACCCGTCGTCGTATGGGGACAATCTTCTTGCAATTCGCCCAATGATTAAAACCGCCAATAATCTTAGATCGTCAATTAAAGGCATAGAAATTGGCAGAGACGGCATAGGACTTCGCGTTATAGAACCGCTTTACTATCATGGAGAGTTTTTAGGACTATTAGAATGCGGCATGGAGTTTGGTACAAGCTTTTTAGAAAGACTTAAGAGCAAGTACGGTTATGATTTTTATATTTTTCTCTTTGACAAAACAAATTCGCTGCTATTTTTAGCAGGAACACAAGAAAAAGATAAATGTCCCCTCGCTGAAAAAAATCTCTTGCAATTACAGAAGGGTGAAAACATATGGGCTTTAGATTGTAAGGAAGTAAAAGCAGTTGCTCTCTATCCTTTCACTGATTATGCGGGAACATATATTGGATTTATAAAAGTAGAAATTCAATCCATACCGCTTATTGATGCAATTTCAAAAATAAAAGAGCGGTATTATACACTAAGTAGTTTGCTTACAATATTTATAACTATATGTAGTTTTCTAGGGCTGCAGCTTATTATCAAACCGCTGAACTCAGTTGTAAAGCAAACTAAAATTCTCTCGCAAAAAATAATACAAGGCGATCTCTCCCTGCCATCAACAGTTTATGAACCAACGTATGAACTTCAAGAAATTGTTAATGCTGTTAATGAAATTATACTAACGCTACATGATCGCAGTATTATTCTTCAAGCAATTGTAGAGGGAATCCCCGGTATTGTTTTTTATGTTAATGAACAATTCACAATCCTTTGGGCAAACAATGCTGCTAAAGAGTATATTGGAAACTCAACATCGATTTATGAGTTAGCAGCAAAGGGTGGTTTTTTTGAAAACGAAATAAATTTTCTCAAAGAGGTATTCTTAAAAACTAATTCTCTCACATATGAAGCTTGTTACTTGAAAAACGGTGTCCAAGAATGTTGGGAACATGTTGCAGTTCCTGTATTAAATGAATCAAGTACAGTACATCACATTATCAGAATTTCACGAAATATTACTGATAAAAAAATGGCTGAAACAGAATTGCGATTATTAAATGAAAATTTAGAGAATCGGGTTGAGCAGGAAATAGAAAATCGAAAAGAAAATGAACGCATTGCACAATTACAATCCAGACTTGCTGCTATTGGCGAGCTGGCAACTGGAATGGCTCATGAAATAACACAACCACTCAACTCAATTACTATGGCAATTGGAAATTTAGAAGCCCGTTTCTCAAATAATACTATTACCTCTGATTATCTTAAAAACAAAATCAAGGCAATCAATGCTGATATTGATAGAGTTCGTCGTGTTATTGACCATGTTCGCACATTCGCCCGTGGAGCGCCAGATAATTACAAAGTTGCATTTTCCATTAACGATTGTATTGAGAATGCCTTGCAGCTTCTTGGTGTACAGCTTTCAACTCATTATATTGAAGTACAGTTACATCTTGATAAAAACATTCCAGAAATTCATGGAAACCCATATCAATATGAACAAGTTATTATTAATTTACTTTCTAATGCACGTGATGCTATTGAAGAAAGGCTTCTTAATGAATCAGCAATGCATAACACTGATCCAATTCCTGGTGTTATTGAAATTTCGACATACCAACAACAAAATTATTGTATAATGACAATAGTGGATAATGGTATTGGCATAAAAGAAGAATATGCCGATCGTATCTTTGATCCATTTTTTACAACAAAATCACAAGGAAAAGGAACAGGTCTTGGACTTTCAATTGCTTATGGTATAATAACAAAAATGCAAGGAACAATAAAGCTTTCAACCACACCACAAGGCACTAAAGCAATTATAGAAGTCCCTGTTTCAAGAAGAGAAGAATTACCAATTGAAACACAATAATAAACTAATACTGCATAAAGGAGCATTATGGAAAAAATTTCTATTCTTATCCTTGAAGATGATGAACGCCTGAAAAATGAACTGGGAGAATTTCTTGAAAGTCTTTCTTTTACTGTCCATTCAGCATCAAAACCCAGTGAAGCGTTAGTTATTGCTGGAAAACATAAACTTGATATGGCGTTAATTGATATAAAACTTCCAGAATATAATGGAATTATATTTCTAAAAAAAATAAAGGAATGGCAGCCTGAAATTGAAAGTATTGTTATGAGTGGTCATGGTGATATGGATACAGTGATCGAAGCATTGCGCGCAGGTGCATTTGATTACCTGAGAAAACCATTTAGTATTGAGGAGCTCCATGCCTCACTGCTTAAAACAAAACGATATCTTGAGGTACAAAATAAAACAAGAAAGCTTGAAATAATTTGTGAAACACTAAAGAATCGGCAGTTATCACATACAATGCTTATTGGAACATCGAAGACTATCCAGGAACTTTATAAAAACATTGAACAAGCAGCACAAGCATCATCAACATCAGTATTAATTTATGGAGAAAGTGGTACAGGCAAAGAACTTATTGCTCGCAAAATCCATGAAGACAGTTCACGCCGTGATTATCCTTTTATAACTATTAATTGCGCAGCAATACCAAAGGATATGTTTGAAAGTTAATTATTTGGACATACTAAAGGTGCATTTACTGATGCAAAGAATAACAGAAAAGGATTATTCAGAAGTGCAGATCAGGGAACGCTTTTTTTAGATGAAATTGGAGAAATCCCATACGAGCTACAAAGCAAGTTACTACGCGCAATTGAAACTCAAAAAATACGACCAGTAGGTTCAGATATAGAAATACCGATTTCGGTTCGGATAATTGCAGCAACCAATATCGATTTGAACAAGGCAGTTCAGGAAGGTCGTTTTAGAAAGGATCTCTATTATCGTATCGCCATAATTATAATTAAAGCCGAAGCACTTCGTACTCATCCAGAAGATATAGAAGCACTCGCTGAATTTTACTATAAAAAATATTGTGAAGAAATGGGTAAACACTGGGAACCTCTCCCTCAGTTGATTATCGATCAGTTAAAACAATATGATTTTCCAGGAAATGTTCGAGAATTAAAAAATATTATCGAACGTTACTGTATTTTGGGTAATTTATCGCTACCTTCTTTTTCTGGCGATTTACACTCAAATGCCCGCAATCAAGACAACATTACTGTAAAACAGCAAAATTGTGATGATCTCTCATCATATTCTGGCGAGAAACTTCCAACACTTAATCTTGAAGAGCTTGAATACAAGGCAATTCAGGCTGCTCTCAAAAGAACTAAGGGTATTCATACCAATGCAGCCGAATTATTGGGAATCTCACGACAAGCATTAGAAAGGCGTTTAAGCAGATACAAACACTCTTGATAGCGTCTTTCTAAAAATATGCAGCAGCATGCTTGCACCATATTATTAATCTACTGAATGCACTATTCAATAGCTCTCACTGTCAGAGCATATGCAGTTTCTATAGCCTTTTTAAGCATGCGTTCAATTAATTTTGGAAGTAATGTAAATATTTTTTTTAATCCATTTCTCCCACCTCTAACGACCCAAGCCGCTTCCAATTCATGCCAGGTAGCAATACTCATTGGTATAAAATTTAAAAACAGCATAAGCACTGTGGAAGGTAGATATACAGCTTGTACTTTTACAAATATATATTTTTCATATTTTCGCAACGTCCTGCGAAGATCAGCTAGCGTCGTTGTAGTATAAAAAAACGCGTTTACAATGAAAACTATCATAATGCGAATGACATACACAATGCTTTCTAATAGTTCCTTCGCATCGATACTAATGGCAAATGGACTTAACCTGATTGATACTAGTGCAATAAATTTAAATCCTGATACAAACAAAAGGACAAAAACAATTCCTTTCATGATATATCGAATCTTTATTCCTGAAAATAGCAGCATTGCTCCACTTGCCCCAAGGCAAATCCATACAAGCAGATTATTACCTGTCATGACCAAACATGAAAACAGTATCATGAATAAAAACTTTACGAGTGGATTAATTTTATATAGTATTGTCTCACCATGATGGTATACAAAAAAATCTTCATGAATCATAAAAAATCCATTACCACACGCAATCTTCAAATGAGTGATACTGCATCCTTGGGTCTCTCACACCCCACTGTTCAAACGGTTCTGAAAATACAACTTCCGGCTTTTCAATAGTTTTGAGCATACCCTTATACAAAATACCTATTCTGTGAGCTAATCCAGCTATTTTTTCTAGTTCATGTGAAACAATAATAAATGTGTATCCGATTTTTTCAAGTGACCTGATAGTATCATTTACAAGACGTACACCTTCCCAATCAAGATTAGCATACGGTTCATCCATAATAATGGTTTTTACGCCCATAGCAAGCACGCTTGCTATGGCAAGGCGGCGTTTTTCACCGCCTGAAAGCACAGCTGGTCTACAGGTACGTTTATGCAAGAGACCAACAGTTGTAAGCGCATGTGTGACGGTATTGGAAAGCTCGTTGCCTTTAATACCAACATTTTCAGGACCAAAGCTTACATCATCCTCAACCGTATCGCCCAGAATCTGAACATCGGCATCCTGGAATACAAAACCAACTTCACGATTTATTGCAGAACTCCATGACTTAACTGTTTTTTCTTTATACAGCAGCGTACCTGTTGTAGGTTCAAGTAAATTTACGAGCAATTTTAACAGCACCGATTTACCAGAACCGTTAGGTCCAGTAATAACAAGTATTTCCCGTTCATATATATCGAATGAGATTTTACTTAATGCCACTGTTCCATCAGAAAATGATTTCGAAACATCTCGTAAACTAAAGAGTACTTTTTTACATTTAGCATCAGGTATATTTTCTTTAAACAATTTCATTTGTGATTATGACTGTAAAAGACTCACATAAAATTTTCTAATACTAGGTGTAATTAAAGTTACGAGAACAGCTTTTATTCCATCACCAATAAGATATGGGAAACACCCAACTGTTAATGTTTTTACCCAATCTCCATTGAAAATTAATGATAATCGAATTAAACCAGGTATATAAATAAATACCATACCTGCAAGTACAGCAAGCGCACATTTCCAATATGGACAGGAATTCTCTGACTGAGGTTTTTTAACAATTAGACCAGCAAGGATCGCACCACCTAAATAGCCAAACAGGTAACCACCCGTTGGTCCTGCCAATATCGCAAGTCCTCCACGCGCTCCAGAAAAAACCGGTAAACCAAGCGCACCAGCTACCAAAAATAAAAGCACACTTGCACCACCAGCAATTGGTCCTAAAATCATACCTGCCATGACAGCAAGCATATTTTGGAG
>ERZ795050.2870-NODE-2870-length-18089-cov-5.456527_pt1 | contig 18089 bp, 10 predicted proteins | sample MGYA00375134_ERZ795050 | MGnify/ENA primary metagenome ERZ795050 (study PRJEB30179, sample SAMN05720221) | activated sludge metagenome | isolation source: Anaerobic digester | place: Japan | collected 2015-05-26 ... | reverse complement strand
CCATACGAAAACAAAGTTGGAATGACTGTGTTTATCATGATAGTTTGAATAGTTGACTGCCCTAAATTTTTATTTGAAAGTTTTGATTTTGTACTAAATTGATAATGTGATAGCCAATAATTACTTACGCCTACTTTAAAAAAAATCATTACTTCTTCAACAGAATTTGAATCTTTAATTTTTGAAAATAAAGAATCTATATAATCTAATTTATTTTCCTTAAAACAGGTCTCAAGCTTTTCAGATAGATCACCAATATTATTAAAAGCTATAGTTCTTGATAAGCCTTTTAATGAATGAGAAATAAGCTCACATTCTTTTAAATTCTTTTCTTTAATCGCTTTTTCCAGTTGAATTAAATAATCTTCTATATCTTTAATACTTTTAAAAACAAATTTATAATACAATTCCTTTCTATTAAGAAAATTTTTTATTCCACCATTTACATCAACTCCCTCTTTTACTAATATATTTAACTTTTCTTCATCAATATAATATTCAGCTTTTTCAGAAATTTCAGATTTTTCTTGATTTTCTATGCTTAAACTTTTATTTTTTCCATTACCTTTAGATTTTTCTTGATTATCTATTTCTAAACTTTTATCTTTTTCTTTATTTTCCAAATCCATACTTTTTGAATATGTCTTATTAGATTTGATAAAATATTTTTTTATTATTTTAATAATATCTTCCTGTTTGAAAGGTTTAAGTAAATATTCGTCAACTCCAACCTGATATGCCTGTTCTATCTCTTCTTTTATATTTGAAGCACTTAAAGCAACTATTATAGAATTATTAATATTATTCTTATTTTCATATTCCCTGATTATCTTTGTCGAATCAAATCCATCCATTTCTTCCATATGTATATCCATAAATATAAGGTCTAAATTTTGTGTTTTAGCGATTTCAATAGCTTTTTTCCCATTCTCAGCCTTAAATATATTTGAATAAGGCATATACTGTCTTAATAAAGTCTCTATTAGAACCTGATTAATCTCCACATCTTCAACTATTAAAATATTTAACTTTAAGTCTGATAGTAAATTTTCTTCATCTTCCTTTTTCTGAAGATCTTGATAGTTAAAATCATCAATAAAGCATTTTTTAAATAATTCTAACAATTCTTTAGTTTTAATAGGTTTTAATATATTAAATTTAATACCAAGATTTTTATAATCCTTTTCCAAACTCAAATTTTTAATAGTACTATGCAATAAAATGATGGGAAGATCTTTATCTTTAAGATAACTTCTTATGCCTTTAATAGTATCAAGTCCATTCATCTCAGGCATATTATAGTCAACAATAGCGATATCGGGTTTATAGCCATTTTTAATCATATCTATAGCTTTTATCCCGTTTTCTACTGCCTCTACCTTTATACCGTAATGATTAAGTGTATCTTTAAGAATAATTCTATTTTTTTCATTATCATCTATAACTAAAACATCATTTATATTCTTTGGTTCAATATGAATCTTTTCACCATATTTAAATTCTGTTTCTATTGTAAAAAAAAATGTTGTACCTTTTCCATATTCACTTGTAAAATCTAGTGTAGAATTCATTTTTTCAAGAATTTTTTTTGAAATTACAAGCCCAAGACCTGTTCCTCCATACTTTCTTGTAGTTGAACTATCCGCCTGTGAAAAAGCTTTAAAAAGATTTTTTCTTTGTTCATCTTTGATACCAATACCTGTATCTCTTACAGAAAAACTAAATATTCCGATTTTATCATCTTTTTTTTCAAAAGTTACTTTAAGCTCTATTTCTCCTTGATTTGTAAATTTAACAGCATTTCCAAGTAAATTTATAATTACCTGTTTAATTCTTACAGGATCTATTAATGCATATTTTGGTAGATTTGGTGGAATGTTTAATATTACCTCTAAATTCTTTTTTGCTGCACTAAATTTTATTATATCTATGGAATTTTCAAGAATCTCTATCAGGTCTGACATGATAAATTCGAGTTCCAATTTTTGAGCTTCTATTTTAGAAAAATCAAGAATATCAGTAATTACATCCAATAAAGCTTCTCCACTGTTTTTAATATTGTTCAAATAATTTAACTGTACTTCATTTAATGGAGTGTTCAAAAGAAGTTCAGAAAAACCTATTATTCCATTTAGTGGAGTTCTTATTTCATGGCTCATATTGGCCAGAAATTGAGATTTAGCTTTAGAAGCCGATTCGGCTTTCTCTTTTGCTAAAATCAATTCTTTTTCAATTTTTTTCTTTTCGGTAATATCGTTAAAGGCAAAAAGATAGCCTATATTTTCGTCATTATAAAATAATAAAGAAAAGTACATTTCCAGAATTCTTCCATCAATTAGTTCAAAAGTATCGATCGCTTCTTTTTGAGAAAAATCATCTTTTAGCATTATTAAATTAAGTTTTTTGATAAATTTATCAGGTTCTTTAATTATATGTGAAATAAAATCGCCAATATCTTTAAAGTTTTTAATTGAATCAATTGAAAAAGAACCATCATAAGTTTTAAATAATTCTTTTAAGATAGAATTTCTGTATATTATTTCTTTTGCTTTGTTTATTACGAGAATTCCTCTTCCTGATGATTCCATTATAGCTTCAAGTTCAATATTTTTTCTTTTAAAAGAGTTATCAGTCATTTGTTCAAGATTATGTATAAGTTCTATTAGCTCTTTGTTTGCATATTTAAGAGGTTTTTTATCTATCTCTTTACCAATAAGAATATTATTTATTCTTTCATTTATCTGGAAGATTGGCGAAAAAAATCTTATTGTTAAAATATATCTTAAAACAATTGCAACACTTATTGATAAAATAATAATAATCAAAAAATTAATTATTAAATTCCGCCATATAGGAGTATAAATTTCTTTTTTATCTATAGCAGTTACAATATACCAACCCGTAGTTCCAATTTTATTATAGAAAGCTACAACATTCCTATTTTCATCAAGAATAGTATAATTAATATATCCTGAATTATCTTTGATTTTATCTATAACATAATCATATGTTTTCCCTATATATACTTCATTTGGATGTATTAAAACCATTCCATCTTTATTTATGACGTATGTCCTCTGGGTTTTATATATCTTATTTTGATTAAAAAGATTGAATAGATTATTTATATTACAATCTAAAGAAAGTACACCTATAAATTCATCATTTTTACCTTTTAAGGCTATAGATTGGCTTAACAACCATTCTTTTGTTTTTATCTCTCTATAAGGCAAACCTATAGTCAAATTATATGCATTTTCTTTTGCAGCAATATACCAGGGCCTTTTTGTCAAATCAAAACCTTCAGGAGGTGTCCAATCATTTATTAACATTTTGTTATTTTTATAACCTATATAAATATAGGTAAAATATTGATTATTAATTTGAATATTTTTAAGAATTTTCAGGACTTTTTTCGATTCTTTCTCACTATAATAAGCATCAACTACTTCGTCACTATCTTTCAAAAACATAATATAATCACATGTATTTTTAAAAAAATTACCTATGATTTCAGTCGAATTTATATTAGTTTGCCTTATGATATCATAAACCTTTTGAATATTAAATTTATAATAATAATAAGAAAAATAAATTCCAAATATTAGAAGAATAAATATAGTTAAGGTAATTGTTAAAAGAAATATCTCTTCTTTTAATGATAAATTCTTTTTTCTGTTAACTTTATTTTTCATAACACCTTTATAAAAACATTCTCTTTATGTCTATAATTATAGTGATATTGTATTAATATTTTAACTTATTGATAAAATAGTTCAAATTGAATTTTTCTCTATCAACTAATCCCTTATTCTTCTATATGTTATGATAGGCAAATCTCCTGCCTTTTTTGGGATTTGTCCAACATCTTTTTCATTATAAACCCAATATGAAATCTTATTCTTATCTATAACCTGAACAGGTCCATTTACTAAAGTTCTATTTCCCCTTCCAATGGTATTATAATGCACAAAAGGGACATGTACTAAATCGAGTTGATTTTCAATTGCCCTTGAATAGTGGACTGGCCAAACATCTTTGAATGTAATTGAAGAAAATTGGTAAACATTTAAATCATCAAACTCTGGCAAATCATCTACAATTTTATTTTTATCACCCCAGAAAATAAATATCATTTTATGGATTTCTCGAACAGGATAACTATCGACTTTGAAATTTTTAGGAATTTGCGAACTTTTCCCATTAGCTGGAATAAGTCTGCATTTACCATTTATAACATTTTAAAATCCATGAAAAGGGCATTTTACAGCTTCATAATCTTTACATAGTTTACCGAAAGACAGTTGCGCACCTCTATGAGCGCATTTATCCTTTATACAATGTAAATTATTATCTTTATCCCTCCATATAACAAGTTTTTCTCCAAGCCTTGTTACTCCAATCATTTTACCTTTTTTCACTTCTTTGGATTCCAAAATTGCATACCATTGATTTCTAATCATAAAATCCATCCTCTTTTTATAAAATTGATTTTCTTTATAAAGATATTTTTTATTGAATTTTTTATCATTAAATATTTTATTTTTTAATTTTTTAATATTCTTCGATATGCCCGCTGACTACTTTTATTGCTTTAGCCATATTACCTTTCCTTAAATGTCCTTTTATTGTTTTTAAAACCTTCCATTAAAAACCAGATGAAAATCTTTTATAATTATACATTAAATTTAATGGATTTCTAACCATTGATTTTTATTTTTAATAATCTTTAAATATATCAGTCAAAAATAAAGTTGATGAATAAAAATTTTACAGCCTTGCACTCTTTTTGTAATAATCTATCAAATCTTCAAGAGCCAAGATCTGCATCTGAAGTTCTTTTCCTATATCTGTATCTTTTATAAGTATTGGTGTTTTAAACTCTTTGACAGTTATCAGGTTAGGGACAAGATCAAAATTATTTTTTATTATCTCTTTTTCATCTATAAGAGGAGAATGCTGTGCAAGTAAAAGATGGTTTGAACTATATATCAGTGTATATCCCGCAATCCCTGTTTCTTTTTGATATGCCTTAGCCATACCGCCATCTATTACAAGAAGTTTTCCATCTGCCTTTATTGGATTTTCACCTTTTTTGACTTTAACTGGCACATGGCCATTTACAATAATTCCATCTTCTATTGAAAATTCTCTAAGTATTTTATCTGCTATTTCTACTTTATCTCTGAAAGAATAATAATGATTTTTCGGTTCTTCATGTGCATCTTTTTCCTCAATAAAATACCTTTCAAATGTTGCCATCTTTTTCTTACCAAACAAAGGCGAATCCTTGCCACTCCATAAATACCAGAAAATATCATTTTCATATTTATTTCTTTGTATTTTAAAGCTATTTTGAGCTTTTAAGTCTTCTTCTATAAGCAAATTATTTACACCATTATGTTTTGAATAAAAGGCATCTCTTACCTTTTTTTCAAAATAATCTAAAAGCTGTCTGCCCGACATTTTATTATTTTCAAATGTAAATTGCTTGAATTCACCATTTTCATCAAGAGGAATGCAACCATGAAATAATAAATTTCCATTATAAATTAAATACATTCTTCCTTTTTCCATTAAAAAGTTTGCATGTTTTTGAAGTTTTTCGCTATTCAAAAAGGATGTTGTTAAGTTTTTAATCACAAAGAGCTCGTCTTCATCAAGTTCAAATGGATTATTAGGATTTATTGTTGGAAATTTATCATCAAGAAGTTTATACTGATTTTTTTCATCCCAATTTTTATCAATATTCTTTTGTAAGTAAATGCCATTTTTATAATCAATATTGTCAAGTATTGTCCTATCATCCATATCAAATTCGGGATTTCTTTTTATAATCTGAGCCTCAAGTTTTAACTGAATAATGGTAATAGCCTTATGCATTGCTGTCATAAGCTTATATTCTTTAGCAGAAATCTCTTCTTTAGAGATTTTAGGTTCAAAAATACTACTTGAACAATCAAAGTATTTCTCATAAGCCAAAGAAGCTAAAGGAGAAATATCAATACCATAACCTTCTCTTAGCATCTCATGATTTGCATATCTTAAAGATATCCTGATACAATTTGCGATACAGGCGGGATTCCCACTTGCAGCACCTAGCCACAAGATATCATGATTACCCCAGACAAAGTCTACATTCTGGTATTTAATAAGATTATCCAGTATAATATCTGCCCCAGGACCTCTATCAAAAATATCTCCTAAAATATGGATTCTATCTACCACCATCTTTTGGATAAGTTTGGCAATTGATATAATGAATCTCTGTCCTTCTTTCTTTTGAATTATTGTCTTTATAATGCTGTTGTGATATGCTTTTTTATTTAAGTTTCCTTCCATCTCATGTAAAAGTTCTTCAATTACATACCCAAAATCAGCAGGTAAAGCTTTTCTAACCTTTGATCTTGTATATTTCGAAGTTACCACTCTGCAAACTGCAAGAAGTTGTTCCAGTTTTTCAATAAGATATTTATCATCAATCTTATCTTTTAACATCTCGAGCTTTTCTTCAGGATAAGAGATTAAAATAGAAATTTCATCTTTCTCTTCCTTTCCAAGTTTTTGCCCAAAAGTTTCTTCTACCTTTTTTCTTATCACTCCAGATGCAGTTCTTAATATATGATCAAAAGCCTTATATTCACCATGAATATCTGAGATAAAATGTTCTGTTCCTTTAGGAAGGTTTCTTATCGCTTCAAGATTTATAATTTCTGTTATGGCTGAATCTATCGATGGAAATTGCTTTTTAAGAAGTGAAAAATACTTTTCTTCCCTATTCATCATTTCCCCCAAATATTTTTTATACTAAATTAATATCATAAAAGTTGATTGAAAGATTTTAGAATAAAAATCAATAAAGTAAAAGTAAAAAATAGTTTTAATCAAAATTTAGATAAAAAAGCCGATGAAGGGATTTGAACCCTTGACCTGCTGATTACGAATCAGATGCTCTACCACTGAGCTACATCGGCATAGTAGAATACATAATAAAAAAAATTAAATAAAATAAAAAAAATTATGAAAAATAAAAAAGCAAAAAAGATAGTAATTATCTTCAAATAATATTGTAAAATTATTTTCTTAACTTATCTTAGATTTTCTTTATTTTTTTTCAACCAATTTTGCTTTTGTTATGTAAGTGTAGGTTAATCAGATTAAAAAAATTATATTAAAAAATTATATTTAGCAAATTATATTTCGAAAATAAAAATATATAAAAATATATAAATTTTTTAATTTTGACTTTGAATCAAACTTGAATTATATTCTTAAAGGATTTCTTATCATAACTTAAAGTTTGAGGTAATAATATGAAAAAATTTATCACTATTATATTAATAATTCTTATACTTGCTTTTTCTTTTATTTCTATGCAAAGCATAGACCAATCTGTTGAGGAAAAAATACCACCAATATGGGAACTATATTATAAAGGTGATCTTAATGTGGCTTTAGGGCTTGCAATCAGCCTTTTATCTAAAAGTCCCGAGCATCCCGAGATCAACCTTATAATAGGTCGAATCTATGTAGACTTAAAACAATATGTTACCGCAATTCCATATCTTGAAAAGGCTATAAAAAATGACCCTAACTATACAAAGATTAAATCATGGGGTTTAGCATATCAGGGTGTCGCTTTTTATATGACAAATCAACCTATTGAGGCAAAAAGAGTTCTTCAATTTTGTGTAGACTTAAATATCGAAAAGGATTCTGTTGCTTTTGCAAGAAAAAGACTTTCTATTTTTGGACTTTCTGTATTTTTTGAAGACTGGAAAAATGTCTTTTCTAACAATTTTTCAATCTTCATGCAACCTTCAGTTGGTGCTGATGTAAATAGTTTTTTGAAAAATGCTGAAGAAGCTTTGCAATTAGTTAAAACTATTGTTCCTTATGAAAATAGAAAGAGGATAAATATATTCTTATGGCAAAGTTGGGAAACTGGACCAATCATTATAGGCGAAAATATCCCTTATGAAAACTATGTTTATCTTTTATCACATTTAAATTTCAAGGATTCTATTGCAAGAAGTGTTGCTAAAATAGTTGCATATAATAGATATTTCCCTATTGATCCTGTCATTGCACCTTTAATATTTGAGGGATTTGGATACTATATTGAAAAATATAATAATGATTTATATAAAGAGACTAAAGACCTTCTTAAAAGTCAAAATATATCTTCTTTTTCTATAAAAAACTTATGGTTAGACTGGAATGCTTATCCAAATAATGTTAAACCTACTATTTCTGCTGCATTTATTAAATACTTACTTGAAGCTGGTGGAAATCAGAAATTCAATGAACTTTTGAAAGATATGACCTATACAAATGCAGAAAAGATATATGGATCATCTTTAAAGACTATTATTTCTGATTTTGAAAAAAAGATTTCGCAATAGAATCTGCACAAACATAAGCTGTGGTCCAGCAGGATTGTAAATTATATCCACCCGTTATTCCATCTATGTTTAATATTTCTCCTATAAAGTAAAGGTTACTAATATTTTTTGACATACAATTTTTATCTAATTTACTTAAATCTACTCCACCCGCACTTACAAATTCATCTTTATTGTTAGATTTTCCATCGATTTTAATTTTAAAATTCTTTAATAATTGCACCAATCTTTTAGTCTCTTCTTTCGTTATTTGATTCGCCATCTTTTCATAAGAAATATCGGATTTGAAAAGAAAAAACTTCCATAAATTCATAGGTATATTCAATTCACTATATATATTCTTAATAATTTTAGCGCCTTTATGACATATTTCACTTAATTTTTTTTCAACTTCTTCAAAGTTTTTATCTGAAATAAAATCAAGATGCAAAATAGCTTTAAAATCATTTTTTGAAAGTTCAAAAGCATTGTAGGAGCTTAACTTTAGTATTAGAGGTCCGCTCAATCCTTCATGTGTAAAAAGAAGATCTTGTTTTACTTTTATCGCTTTTTCTTTTTTGGTTTCAACTTTTTTACCTTCTTTAAATTTATCAGAATTCTTATCTTCAATATTTTCAGGAAATTCAAGATAACCCGAAACATCGTTAACCGAAACTCCAGCAAGGTTAGATTCAGCAATCTCATTGATTTTAAAACCATATAAGGAAGGAGCAAATTCGATTATATCTATTCCTTTGTTTTTTATTATATCTAAGACTGCTTTATTTGATCCACATGCTATGACGAGAAATTTTGAAAAATAAATTTTTTTTTCTTTGTCCTCAAATTCTATATCTTTTAATATTTTTTCTTTTACAAAAACCTTAAAATATTTTTCATTTTTTAACCCATCTTTTGCATTATTTTCAATAGATATATCGTAAGATCCATCAGAAGATATATCAAAATCGCAAAATTCAGCTTTTATGATTTCAATATTGAAATAATCAAGTTTTTGCAAAAACAAAGATTCAAGTTGTTTTGAATCATCACTTTTTAAAAATATTTTATCCTCTTTTTCAATTTTTATTTCTATTTTATTCTCATAAAGCCATCTGCAAAAACTTTCTACATCATACTGATAAAAAAGATGAGATATAAATCTTGAACCTCTTGGATAATAAGGAAGACAATCTTTAAAATTAGCCTTTTTATTTGAAAGATTACATCTTCCCCCACCACTTTGAACAAGTTTTGTTAATGGCTTACCCTTTTCAAAAATGGCAATTTTTAAATCTTTATTCTTTTCTTTTAATGAAATTGCACAAAAAACGCCTGCCGGACCAGCCCCAATTATTATTACATCATAAGTAATATTATTCATATTTAATTCTATTTTTTACTTCTTTTTTTGTTTAATTTTAACTTATTTTTAATTTTTAATCTTTAAACTTATCTTTGTTAAATTTTCATCTTACTAATTTTATCTTTCAAAAATATATGAATCTTCGGTTTGCAAAATCTTATCATAATTTTTAATTTCATTTTCATTATTTTTATCAAGATAATTATAAAAAAAAGTATTATACAAAATATTATTCGCTAAAATTATATTTTTAATAGTTTTCTTATCTAAAAGATTATTTTTAATATATTCAAAAAAATATAATTTTTCCCCTTTATTTTGTACATCCTGCGAAATTTCTGAAAGTTCATCCTTTTGAAAATAATTAAAAAATATCTTTTGAGATGGATTATCTGAATCATTTACAAAATATTTTGTAGGTATTAAAGTTGTAAAATAACTTTCCATTTTGCTACGAACAAAAAAATTGTTTAGTTGAAAAAATGGGATTAGCTCTATTCTAACTAATTTTTTATCTTTACCAAAAAAAACTCTGATTATAGGAACTGCTCTTGTATAAAAATAATTTTGATGAAAATCTGTTTCTTCTTTCGAGCCTATATTATATGCCTGTCCCGAGATAAGATTTGCACAGGAATATAATATCAATTTATCATTATATATTTCAAAAGGCTGTATAACATGAGGATGACTACCCCAAATTATATCAACCCCTTTATCTATTAAAAATCGGGCAATCTTTTTTTGAGATTCATCTGGAATAAGCTGGTATTCATTTCCCCAGTGAATTCCTGCTATTAAAATATCGGCTTGCTTATCCAATTTTTCTATTAGATTTATTAATTCTTTATTTTCAAAGCAGTTTTCAATATAAACTGGTTTATTTTTAAGTTTACTACCAACAGGATAGTTTGATAATGTTGTAAATGAGAAAAAGGCAATTTTAATGTCATTTATACTAAATAACAAATAAGATATCTGCCCATCTACCATATAACCCGTTGCCCTATTTTTATCAATAAAGGAAAGTGTTTTAATAAATCCATCTTCCCCATAATCAAGGCTATGATTGTTGGCGATTGTGTAATGTGTAAAACCAATTTTATTTATAGAATTCAAAAAAACAGGCTCCACCGAAAAGTGGTAAGGTTTAACAGAGTTTGGTTTATCTGTTATAGTTGTTTCAAGATTAAAAAAACTTGCATCTGAATTTAAGTAATTTTTAACAAAATAAAAAGCATCAAGTATACCTTTTTCTCCCTTTGAATCTATTATAGAGCGTATCATATAATGAGGTATTGCATCTCCAGCAAATGTTAGAACAAGATTAAAGTCACTACCATTAAAATCATCAAAAGAAAAAAGAAATAATATTAAAAATATAACTGAAAGTAGTAAACAAAATAATATCTTTTTATTTTCTTTTTTTTGAAAAATAATTTTTCTTATATTTAACGAACTGTTTTTGCTGCTGCGCATATTATTGTTATTGCGTTTAATAATCTATAAAAAATAGCTACATTTTCACATTCAAACTCTATTTTTCTGGGGGAAACTAACTTAACTTCTGGTAAAATAGAAGCGAGTTTTGCCCTTACTGTATCGGTAAACTCCATTTCAATAAATAAAGGATAGACTTTACCATCTGCTTTAGCTTTAGGCTTAACAATCTTTTTATTTTTGCCAAGGTTTTGCCCTTTTAGATAAAGCTCATCAAGTAGCTCTTTTTCTGGTCTCATCAATCCACAAAATCTTGAAATCGCTTCTTTTGAAATGCAATAATCTATTTCAGGAAATCCAGGCGATCCAGTTACAGCCTGTTTATCTCCATATATAAATGAAAGTGGGACATTCAACTCAAACGCAAAATATGAGTTTATCCTTGCTTCATCAAGATACTCACCATTCATCTTAACGCTATAAATAGAACTTGAAGAATAAGAATGGTCAATCATCCCTTCCTGCCCAATAGGGCTATGATACCCGAAAAGGACAAGGTCTGTAAAACTTTCATCTAAACCTTCGACCATATAGAAAACTCTTGGCCAGCCTCTTATAAGTTTTACTTTTTCAAGATATTCCCATATTATGGATTCACCATAAGCATGAGAGTCAGATATTACAATCTCTGCATCTGGATTTTTTGAAAATATTCCATCTATAAAAGCTTTTAATTGTTTTGTTGCAATATTGTTCCATCTTGGATCCCCTTCTGTTTCTTTCCAGAAGGCAACTCCGCCTATTCCTTCATAATCAAAAGAAATATAAACTTTCATTAAAAACCTCCAGAACCTTATTTTTTATGTTTTTATATTTTTATATTTTTATTCTTTTATCCTTTTATTCTTTTATTATTTTATTATTTTATTATTTTATTATCTTATTATTTTTTATTGCTTTTATTCTTCTTTTCTTTTATTCTTTTATCCTTTTTATTCTTTTTATTCTTTTTATTGTTGTATTATTTTATTCTTTTCTTTCTTTTATTCTTTTATTTATTCTTTCTTTGTTCCTATTTGATCATTATTACTTATTAAATTATTATTAATTTATTTTGTTATTTTTTAGTTTTTTTCATTATTATTTCAATAAATCCCAACTTTTCCCGAAGGATGAATTGACCTGTAAAGGGATATTCCAATTTTTTTCATTACTCATAACAGATTCCAATGCCATTTTTATCTTCTTTGTAACAGGTTCTACTAAATCTTCTCTTACTTCAAATATCAACTCGTCATGAACCTGAAGTAAAAGTCTTACCTTTTCTCTTTTTTCTTCACCATATGTAGAATTCAAAACATTAACAACATCAATCATCCCTTTTTTCATTATTTCAGCAGCTGTTCCCTGGATTTGTGTATTTAGTGCTGCTCTTTTTGCCGCATCTTTATCTGTTTTGTTTGCTGATTTTAATTGAGGAATATATCTTTTTCTGCCAAAATAGGTATCTGCATAACCTCTTTCTTCACATATATTCATATAACTGTTTATATATTCTTTAATACTCGAAAAATTATTGAAGTAACTTGTTATAAAAGACTGAGCCTCTGCCTGTGATATACCAAGTTGTTGTTTCAAACCAAATGCAGAAAGTCCATAAATAACCCCAAAATTGATTGTTTTCGCTATTTTTCTTTCATTTGGAGTAACTTCATTCAAACTTTTCTTAAAAAGAATTGATGCAGTATTTGAATGAATGTCAAAACCTTCTGAAAATGCCTTTTTCAAGTTTTCATCCTGAGAAAAATATGCTAAAACCCTTAATTCTATCTGCGAATAATCAAAAGAAAGAAGAAGATAGCCTTCAGTTGAAATAAATCCTCTTCGAATATTTATACCCATCTCTGTAAATGCCGGGATGTTCTGTAAATTTGGTTCAACACTTGAAAGCCTACCAGTTGATACAAAAGCCTGTTTATAGTTAGTATGGATTCTCCCATCTTTTTTTATATAATTTAATGTTGGTAAAATATAGGTTCCCCTTAGTTTATCGAGTTTTCTATATTCGACAAGCTTTTGAGCTATGGGATAACCCATAGACGCCAGTGTATCTAAAACCTGTTCATCTGTCGAAAGACCTGTTTTTGTCTTTTTAATAGGTGGTATTTTTAAGTCTTCGAAAAGGACTTCTGCAAGTTGTTTGGGAGAATTTATTAAGAAGTTTTTACCTGCAAGTTCAAATATTTCCCCTTTAAGTTTATAAAGTCTTTCAGATACCTCTTTATCGATAGATTCAAAATATGATTTATCTACTAAAATACCATCGAGTTCCATCTCTGCAAGAATTGGAATAAGAGGAATTTCAATATCATAAAAAAGCCTTGAGAAATTGTTCTCTTCTATTTTAGGTTTATAAAAATTAAAAAGCCTTAAAGTAATGTCTGCATCCTCGCAGGAATAGTTTTTAACATCTTCAATAGGGTAATCATTTAGTGTCTTTTTCTTATCTTTCACGACATCTTCATAATGGATTGTAAGGTATCTAAGATGCTTTTTTGCAAGATCATCCATCGAAAGCTTTTCACCTTCAATGCCACATAGCATCGCAGCTATAATGGTGTCAAAGTAAATTGGCTCAAGTTTAACTCCATATTTTCTTAAAACCTTATAGTCATATTTCAAATTATGACCAATAAATTTTTTTCTACCTACAAGATGGTTTTTAAGTTTTGTTAAAAAGAGCTGACGAAAGATTTCATCTCTAATATCAACATAATAAGCAATTTTTTCTTCACATGAAAAAGAGACTCCTAAAATATCAAGATTATCCTGATCTATACCTGTGGTTTCAGTATCTATGCAGATTATTTCAAATTTATCTAAATATCGAAAAAGTTTTTCAAGTTTATCTTTATCATCAACAAGAAAATAGTTTGAACTATCTATAGAAGTATATTCATAAGGTCCTTCAAAAATTTCTCCGCTGAAAGTCTCATATAACTGCTTTAGTTCATAATTTTTCAAAAGTTCAAGTCCATTTTGATTCTTTATTTTTGGTAAAACCCATTCTTCAGGGTTTAATTTTTGAGAAAGCTCAATTGTTTGTTTTGAATTTTTCAAGTCAACAAGTGTTTTTGAAAGTTTTAAAGATTCTATCCCATCTTTAATCTTTTTTCTAACAGACTCCGAATTAATAGTATGTATATATTTTAATAATTGTTCACAATTTCCATATTTTTGAATAAGCTGCAAGGCTGTTTTCTCTCCTATCCCTTTAACTCCTGGAACATTATCAGAGCTATCTCCCATTAAAGAAAGAAGATCAACCATTTGATTTGGTTTTATACCCCATTCTTCTTCAACCTGCTTTTCATCGTAGATTATATCTCCTTCGCCCGACTTTTTCATAGAAACTACAACGACACCTGGTTCAACAAGTTGGAGCAAATCTTTATCCTGTGAAAATATTTTTACTTCAAAACCTTTTTTTAAGGCAGCCATAGTAGAAGCAGCAATAAAATCATCTGCCTCATAGCCTTCCTCACTCAATATTTTATAGCCAAGTTCTACAAGTAAATTTTTTAAAATTGGTGTCTGTCTATTTATTTCTTCGGGAGATTTATCTCTATTTGCTTTATATTGCTCATAAATATTGTTTCTAAAAGTTGGACCTTTTTCATCAAAGCATATTACCATATGAGATGGATTATAATTTTTTTCGATAGAAATAAGCTTTGTAATAAACATATGAAGTATTGTTACATCTTCATTTTTACTTGTTATTAAAGGTCTTTTCCCGACAGAAAAATAAAATTTATAGATAAAAGAATGGGCATCAACAATGACTAATTTACTCATTGTTGCCTCCGAAAGGTTATTTATAGTAGAAAAATAAAAAGAAAATTAAAAAATCTATTAAAAATTAAACTAAAGACCAAGTGAGTTTCGATAACTATCTCTTTCTTCACAAAGTTTTTCTATAAAGTCGTCTACCAAATATACTGTTTGCTTTTGAGTATCACGATTTTTTACAGTTATTGAATTACTCTGCATCTCTTTATCACCCATGACAAGTGCATAAGGTATTCTTTCGGCATGAGCTCTGAAGATTTTTTTACCTACCGTATCATTTTGATTATCAATCTTTACAAAAAAACCTTTCGCTTTTAACTTATTAGCAATCTGTTTCGCATATTCTACATGTCTATCTGCTACTGGGATTAGCATGACATTTATAGGAGAAATCCATGTTGGAAATTTGCCAGCATAATGTTCTATCAATATTCCAAAAAATCTTTCAAGAGAACCCAAAAGTGCTCTATGAATCATAAAAGGTCTTTTTTCTGTTCCATCTGAATCTTTATAATACATATCAAATCTTTCTGGAAGATTAAAGTCAAATTGAATTGTTGAAAGTTGCCATTCACGATTTAAAGCATCTTTTATCTTAAGATCAATTTTTGGTCCATAAAAAGCACCACCGCCTTCATCTACTTCAAATTCAAGTTTTTCATTATCTATCGCCTTTTTCAAAGAAGTGGTAGCTTTTTCCCATTGCTGCTCTGTTCCTATACTTTTAGCGGGCTTTGTAGATAAGTATGCCTTAATTTCGTTGAAACCAAATGCTCGTAAAATAGAAAGAGAAAATTTTAATACCTCAAGAATTTCAGATTCCATTTGCTGCTGGGTACAGATTATATGAGCATCATCCTGAGTAAAACCTCTGACTCTTAAAAGTCCATGTAAAACACCTGACATTTCATATCTATAAACTGTTCCAAGTTCAGCCCATCTTAAAGGTAAATCTCTATAAGAATGTTCATTTGATTTATAAACCATTATATGAAATGGACAATTCATAGGCTTTATATAATAATCATCCTCATCTATTTTCATAGAGCTATACATATTTTCTTTATAAAAAGAAAGATGCCCTGATGTTTCCCATAGCCATGATTTACCAATATGAGGAGTATATAAAAAGTCATAACCATTTTCCAGATGTCTTTTTTTCCAGAAATTTTCTACAAGATATCTCATCCTTGCACCATTTGGATGCCAATAAACAAGTCCAGCTCCAGCTTCTTCATGAACAGAAAAAAGATCAAGTTCTTTTCCTATCTTTCTATGATCCCTTTTGATTGCTTCTTCTCTCCATTTAATAAAATCATCCAGTTCTTGTTTAGTATCAAAATAAAGGCCATATACTCTTTGAAGCATCTTGTTTTTTTCATCCCCTCTCCAATAAGCTCCAGAGACCCTATCCAGTTTAAATCCATCTATATTTATCTCAGAAGTTGCATTAACATGAGGTCCTATACAAAGATCCACCCAATCAGCTGTCTGGTATATTGAAACTTCATTTTCCCCTTTTTCAGCAAGTTCATTAATAAGCTCGACTTTATATATTTCACCTTTTTTGGAAAAAAATTCTTTTGCTTCTTCTACATTCATCTTCTTTTGAATAAATTTAAGATCTTTTTTGATTAATTCTTTCATTATATTTTCAATTTTTTCAAGATCATCCTCTGAAATTGTTGTGCCTAAATCAAAATCATAATAAAATCCATTTTCTATGGCTGGACCAATGGCAAGTTTTGCATCTTTGTATATACTTTGGACAGCCATAGCTAAAATATGAGAAAGAGAATGTCTTTTCTTTTCGATAATAGATTGATTTTCGATGGAATGATTTAACTTAGCCATAATAAAACCCCTTAAATACCATATACCTTATTTTTATTATCTTTTCTATTTAGTTATTATTTGTAGCAATTTTTAAAAAATAAACAATTAAAAATTAATATTATAAGTCAAATTAAGTTGAGGTAAATAACTGAGTTAAATTAATATAGAATCAATAAAGCTTTTAATAAATAGATTTTTTACAAATAAAAAATATTTTACTTTTATTTCTCATATCTTAAGGAATCTGAAAAAGGTCTATCCATGGCTTAAAAAATGTAAAAAATGTAAAGAAAAAACAGGATAAAACAAAGATAAAGATGATAAAAATTTTAACAGTTTTACTAAAATCTACTTTTTTTATGTTTTTTTCTATATTTATGCCTATAAGTCCGGCAACTATAAGTACGAAAAATGCCCATAAAATTTCATATAAATCAGAATGGATTTTCCCATAAAGAGCTGGAATTATATACCAGATCAAGACTATTAGCCAGGGGATGATACTGGTAATCAACAAAGAGGCAAAAACTGAAAATTCTATCTTTTTCATTTTTGATTTCTTTTTTAATTTTTTTTTTTTAATATAAAAAGTTTTATAAATTCCTTTTTACCAGGCATTCAGAACATCTTCTGCAAAACCTAAAATGTCTTTAAATTCAATAACTTTACCATCATCAAGTTTAACCTTACCACTAAAATATCCGAAAACTTGATGTTGAATTGATTTAATGACAACAAAATCAGAATTTGAATTTCTATCAAAAATAGGTTCAAAATCTATATCCAATCTTCCTTCATCATCTACTATCTTCCATTTTTTTAAGTAATCTTTTTGATCATATTTAAATTCTACAAGATTTAGTTTATTGATAATTCCATCATAAAATATGGCATTTTCACTTGCAGAAGTCCTATCTGAAAAACCATAACCAAGATTCCATCCAAATCTTTTTCCATCAACATAAGAAGAAAGACTACTCCAGAACCACCTGTTTTTGTAAGTCCATAAGCCTCTTCCCCAATCTAAAACAGCCATATCAGATTTTTCATCAAAATCATATATTCTATCGCCTATTTTAATATATCCTTTGACAATCATGCAATTTACTTTTTGATTATAATAAAATGCATTTCTATTTTCTTTCCATGATGTCGCAATGCAGATAGTATCATCCTTTTTAGGTTGAATAAAGGTTAACTCTCCTTCTAAT
>ERZ795050.2858-NODE-2858-length-18153-cov-9.210134_pt1 | contig 18153 bp, 9 predicted proteins | sample MGYA00375134_ERZ795050 | MGnify/ENA primary metagenome ERZ795050 (study PRJEB30179, sample SAMN05720221) | activated sludge metagenome | isolation source: Anaerobic digester | place: Japan | collected 2015-05-26 ... | reverse complement strand
TTCGGCATCGCGCAGGTCGGCAAGAGCTTCCGCAACGAGATCAATCCGCGCAACTACACCTTCCGCTCGCGCGAGTTCGAGCAGATGGAAATCGAGTTCTTCTGCCACGAAGCCGACTCGATGAAGTGGTACGAATTCTGGCGCAACGTGCGCCACTCCTGGTACACGAACCTCGGCCTGCGCAGCGACAAGCTGCGTCTGCGCGACCAGGGCCCCGAGGAGCTCGCCCACTATTCCAAAGCCTGCGCGGACATCGAGTACCTGTTCCCCTTCTCCGACGAGCCGCAGGAGCTTGAAGGCGTCGCCCACCGCGGCAACTTCGACCTGACGCAGCACGCCAAGTTCAGCGGCAAAGACCTGACCTATTTCGACGACGAAGCCTGGGAACGCGACAAGGCCAAGTTCGGCGGCGATAAGGAGGCCGAGAAGAAAGCCAAAAACGAGCCGCCGTACCGCTTCCTGCCGACGGTCATCGAGCCGTCCGCCGGCGCCGACCGCGCCGCGCTGGCCTTCCTCTGCGAAGCCTACACCGAAGACCAGGCCCCAGACGAGAAGGGCGTCATGCAGACGCGCGTCGTCATGAAGTTCCATCCCAAGCTCGCCCCAACCAAAGTGGCCGTCTTCCCGCTCGTCAACAAGGAAGGCATGCCCGACGTGGCCGCCGCGATTTACCGCGATGTCAAGAAGCACATGACCGCCTTCTACGACGAAAAGGGCGCGGTCGGCCGCCGCTACCGCCGCCAGGACGAAGTCGGTACGCCCTTCTGCGTCACGGTCGACGGCCAGACGCTGCAGGACGGCACCGTCACAATCCGCGACCGCGACACCCTCGCGCAAGTCCGCGTGAGCAAAGACCAGGTCCTACCCTGGCTGCAAGAAAAGCTAGGTGGCTGCTAAAACAGCCAGCCTGGCGATGAGCTGCTAAAACAGCTACCCGGGCGATACAGCTACCCGGGCGATGACGTGATAAGGTGATAAAGTGATAGGGTGATAAAGGGCGTCCCGCGCCGCATGCAGGGTGCCAAGTTGGGTGCCATGCCCAAGCTGTAAGCGCGGGCATGCCCACGTGAATACCTCCACGACGCACTCGCCGCTCGCTGCCTCTGTGAAGCCGCCCCGCGGGCGTTGCATTACGCCCCACGCGACTACAGCGCCCGCAGAAACGCCACAAGGTCCTTCTTTTCCTGCTCGTTGAGCTGTAGCTGCTGAACCAGGTTGAAGAACTCAACCGTGTCCTCCAGCGTCAGCGCTCGGCCGTCGTGCAGGTACGGCGGCGACTCCTTTATCCCCCGTAACGGAAACGTTTTGATCGGACCGTCCGCCGTGGCGTACCGGCCGTTGATCATTTTCGGCTCGTAAAAACGCTCGGTCCGCAGATTGTGCATGAGGCCGTCCGTGTAGTACGGCGCCGGATGACACACCGCACACTGCGCCTTGCCGAAGAACAGCGCCTGCCCGCGCATCTCGCTCTCAGTCGCCTTCTGCGGATCGAGCTTGCCATAGATATTCAGCTTCGGCGCCGGCGGGAAATCCAGCAACTCCTGAAACTCGGCCATGGCATGCACTTCGCTGCCGCGCTCGAGGAAGTTCACACCCTTCTTTTGGGCAATGACTATGTCGCCGTCAAAATAGGCCGCCCGCTGCTCAAATTCTGTAAAGTCTTCCACCGTCCGCAGTGCCCGCTGCGAACCGAACAGCCGCTGAATGTTCACGCCGCGCAGTGTCGGCGTATCAATCCGATGCCGGAACGCCTGCGGGCGAATGTCGCCCACCAGGTGCGTGGCGTTGTTCGTATGCCCGTTGGCGTGACAGTCAAAGCAGGTCACGCCGGCGTGCGGCTCGGCGCTGCGCCGGTCATTAGTGAAGTTGAACTGCTGCTGCGGGAACTGGCTCACCAGCAGCCGCAGTCCCTCGAGCTGCTTCGGATTGAGAATTCCGTTGAACAGCTCGAAGAAGTTCTTCTGCGTGACCAGTTTGCCCTGCGATACATCGCCCAGGTCCGGTCGCGTGGTCAGGAAGATGGCCGGCGGAAACTCCGCCAGAAAGTGGTCGGGAATGTCGAAGTCCAGATCAAAACGCGTCAAATCATGCAGGCCCTGCCGCTTCAATTCGTCGATCTGGAATTGCGGGAATACCATGCCGCCTGCTTCGTGGTTGGGGTGCGGCAACGGGTAAAAACCCTTCGGCCAGAGGTCTTTTTCACGGATTTCGTCCGGCGTCATTTTGGCCAGGTCGTCCCAGGTCACACCGCCATGCAGCTTCACGCGCACGCCCTGCTGGATGGGCTTGCCGCGGAACATGGTGACGTCTTTGGCCGGGTTGTCGGAAAGGTCGTAGCGCTCCTGCAGCAATTGCATTTGCCGCTGCATGATTTGCGGCTTTTCGGCCTGCAGGCGCTTCATCATTGCGTCGAAGTCGATGTCCAGGTCCACCGGCATGTAGCTGCTTGTGCCGCGCTCCGCAGCGCCGGCGGCCTGCTCACCGCCGCCGGCAGCGGGCTTTACCTGCGCGAGCAGCGGAAGAGCCAGCAATGTTCCGCCCAGAAGCGTTCCGACCACCGAAAGCACGCGGGTGCGGCTTTCTCGCTTAGCGTACGTCATGTCTGCTCCTTTGCTTACAGAGGCGGCGCCGCCGCGGAATGGGACCGTTGTCTATAGGAATGTAGTAGCCATTACCAATTCGTCAACAATTGGTCTTCGGGGCTCTATTTAGAAGAGATGTGGGTTCGACTAGTCGTATTGCGACTGCACCCCTGAATGCGAGAGTTCAACTCGCAATGTTCGAGGGATCGAGGGATCAAGGGATCGAGGGATCAAGAGGTGCCGTGTCGCCGCCGACAGCAGAGCCGAGGCGTGCCGCCCCGAAATGCCGCCAAGAATCTCCCACTCGCCCAGTGGCCGCTGGGTGCCATGCCCAAGCTGTAAGCGCGGGCATGCCCTCGCTAACGGCGCCACGTGCGGGCCTGCGTTGAGTTGCTGGCGACGGCATGCCCGCTTCCACAACACGGGCTTGGGCATGGCACCCGCCGTGAATGCTGGATGCCATGCCCAAGCGCCAAGTGTCTGCTAACCTTTTTGCCTTACCGCCTTGCTGTCCGGGCGGTGAGCGTCCGCTTAAACGACCGCCGGATCAGCGCGCGGCGCCGACAGGCTCCGGCTTCGTGGTTTCCGTTTCCATCGCAGCCATCTCCGGCGCCTGCCGCTTCGACTGCCAAACGGCCCAGATGATCAGAACCAGCGAAACCAGGACGGCGCCGATCCACACGCCGTCGATGCTCTTGGGCTGGAAGGACTCCGGTAGCGTAAACGCGAATTCCTTGCCTGCTTCCAGAGCCTTCTGAGCGGCCTGTGCGGCGCCCTCGCGAACCGTCCGCACGACCCCGGCGTCATATGCGACCATCAGCGGCACGCCCAGGATCGCCACCATGTTCATGACCTTCAGCAGCGGGTTCAGCGCCGGGCCGGCCGTGTCCTTCAGCGGGTCGCCCACGGTGTCGCCCGTCACGCTGGCTTTGTGCTTCTCGCTGCCCTTGCCGGTGTTGCGCTCCAGGTCACGCGGCTCGTCTTCGACCATCTTCTTGGCGTTGTCCCAGGCGCCGCCGGCATTGGACATAAACGACGCCATGAGCTGCCCGACCACGATCGCACCGCCGAGGAAGCCGGCCAGGCCGATCGGACCCAGCAGGAAGCCGATCAAAATGGGCGTGAACACGCCTAGCAAGGCCGGACCAATCAGTTCGTGCTGAGCGGCCGCGGTGCAAATCTTGACCACGCGGCCGTAGTTCGGCTTCTTGGTGCCTTCCCAGATGGCCTTGTCGCGGAACTGCACGCGTACTTCATTGACGATCAGATACGCCGCGCGGCCGACCGCACGGATCAACATACCCGAGAAGAGCAGCGGGACCGCACCGCCAATCAACATGCCGACCAGCAGTTTCGGATTCGAAACCGTCAACAGGGCCGCCACATGGTTGAACAGCGCGATCGGCAGCGGCTTGTCCTCGCTCTGCCCGCCGGAGCCGATGACCGTGATGAACGAGGCATACAGCGACACGGCCGCAATCACGGCCGAGCCGATGGCGACGCCCTTCGTGACCGCCTTGGTCGTGTTTCCGACGGCGTCGAGGTCCATCAGGATCTGCCGCGCTTCCTTGTATTTGGCGGCGCCCATCTGCTCGGGGTCGTAGCCCATCTCGGCGATACCGTTGGCGTTGTCGGCGACCGGGCCGAACACGTCCATCGAAATCGTGTTGCCGGTCAGCGTCAGCATGCCGATGCCGCACATGGCCACGCCGAACGCGATGAAGATCGCGTTAGTGCCGGCGTACACAAGGACCGAGAGGAAGATCGCGATGCACAGCACCAGGGCGGTCCAGACCGCGGACTCATAGCCGACCGCGAAGCCTTCGATGATGGTGGTCGCGTGGCCGGTCGCGCAGTTGCGCTTGATACCGCGAACGGGGCTGTACTCAGTCCCGGTGAAGTACTCGGTGGTGCGGTTAAGGGCGATGCACAAGAGAATGCCGATGAAGCAGGTGATCGCCGGCCGCATGTCGAGGCCTTCGATACCCCAGTTGAAGTACCACGGCAGGGTGCTGATGCTGTTCCAAGCCACGTCGGAGAGTGTTCCCGCCGCGACCATGTCAGCGTTGAACCGGAGGTAGAAGAAGCCCAGGATGATGAACCCGGTCACCGATATCAGCGAGCCGAGCACGAAGCCCTTGTTGATCGACCTCATGGCCTCGGCCACGTCGCCGCGGTCGCCGGCCCTTACGGAGTACGTCGAAATGATCGAGCCGATCACGCCGATGGCGCGGACCAGAATCGGGAAGATTACGCCTTTGTGACCGAACGAAGCCCATCCCAGAATCATGGCCGCCACGATGGTGACCTCGTACGACTCGAAAATGTCGGCGGCCATACCGGCGCAGTCGCCGACGTTGTCGCCCACGTTGTCAGCAATGGTGGCCGCGTTGCGCGGGTCGTCCTCGGGAATGTCTTTTTCGACCTTACCGACCAGGTCGGCGCCGACGTCAGCGGCCTTGGTGTAGATGCCGCCGCCGACACGCATGAACAAGGCCAGCAGGGTGCCGCCGAAGCCGAAGCCCAGCAGGGCCTCGTAGGCCCGCTCGCCGTAGACCATAAAGATCAGCGTTCCACCGAGCAGCCCGAGGCCGTCGGTGAGCATGCCGGTAATGGTCCCCGTGCGGTAGCCGAGCATGAGGGCCCGGCCGAAGCCCACCGGAGCGGCCGCGGCCACGCGCAGGTTGCCGGTCGTGGCCAGGCGCATTCCCACAAACCCAACCGTGGCGGAGAAGAGAGCGCCCATGAAGAATGCTCCGGCCCGTCCGAAAGCAAAGGGGCTCATCCAGTCGTGGTCTTGGACAGCTTTGGTTAGGTACAACAGGCCGATCAGAATGAGAATCATGACGGCGACCGTGCTGAGCTGCCGCTTCAAGTAGGCGTTGGCGCCTTCGCGTACGGCGTCAGCGATGTCCTGCATGCGTTTGGTGCCGGTGTCCGCGCGGCGGACGAAATTGACCAGGCTATAGGCGTACACGAGCGCGCCGATCGCAACGACCAGGGCCCCGACCAGCGCGATTTTTTCGCCCAGCGCGAAGTCGGGGTTGCGCATTACCTCCCACCATTGGAAGTGGTGCTCCCCCGCATGCGCGGCTGTTTCGGCGGCCGGCGGGGCCTGAGCCAGCAGGCCCTGCGGCGTGCCGTAAATGCTGGCGTGGGCGTAGAGGCCCATGAAGAGTAAGGCGAAAAAAGCCAGGAAAGTCTTGGGATATCTTCGAAAGCACGATGCAATAAGCGAACGACTACGTCTCACGATGAGCTCCCGCCAAGAAACCTAAAACTTTAGTGCCGAGTCTCGGGCGACGGCCCGAAACAGGTGAGCATTGCGCCTTGATGCGCGAACCGCAGGACGCCATGCTCCGAGATTACGGAGCCGCCACTATAGGGCTTCCGTACAGGGCTTCAAGGGTCCGCTGGGGGCAAATCCGGGAGCGGGTGGGCGGCTGCGCGGGGGGGGTACGGCTGGGTTGCGCTCACCCTGAAGCCCGGCCGCGCCGCCCAGCGCCCCCGCTCGAAAGGCGGGGCCCGCCGGCCGGAGCGCCGGCAACGGCAGCCGCGCCGCGCTCACTCTTCCCGCTTCGGGCTGATTCACCTACAATCTGAGATCTGGACGACCTACAACGCGGAGGCATTATGAGCGGACATTCTCACTGGGCACGGATCAAGCACGCCAAGGCGGTCACCGATTCCCGCCGTGGCCGGCTGTGGAGCAAGCTGTCGAGGGCAATAATCGTGGCCGCGCGGCATGGGGGCGGCGATCCCGCCATGAACCTGACGCTGCGCTATGCGATAGACGCCGCACGCGATGCAAATATGCCCAAGGACACGATCGAACGAGCCATCAAAAAGGGCACCGGCGCGGGCGGCGAGGCCGATTACGTCGAACTGGTTTTCGAAGGCTACGGCCCAGGCGGCACCGCCATCCTGTGTACCGCGCTGACCGACAACCGCAATCGCACCGCACCCGAGGTGAAGAAAATCTTCGAGGGCCGCGGAGGGAAGCTCGGAACGGCCGGCTCGGTGTCGCGCATGTTCAACCAGCGTGGGGTCTTCACGATCGCGGCGACCGCGGCCGACGAGGACACGCTCACCAACATCGCCTTGGAAACGGGGGCTGATGACGTGCAGGCGGTCGGGGATGAGGCCTTCGAGCTGACCTGTGATCCCGCCGTTTTCGGCGAGGTTCGCAAGGCGCTCGATAACGCCAACATCAAGCCCGAAAGCGCCGCCATTTCGATGGTTCCGATCACGACCGTCATGCTTTCCGGCGATCAAGTCGAAAAGATGATGAACCTCATTGAGGCGCTCGAAGAACACGACGACGTGCAGAACGTCTACACGAACTTCGAGATCTCCGACGACGACGCCAAACGCCTGGCAGAGGCTTAGCGCGCGCGGTCGCTGCCCGATCAACGCCGATTAGCCCGTGGGACTTCGGTTCAGCACGCGGTGAAAATGTCGGCGACTCTTGCCCGACTTACCCTCGCCAGGGTGATACTACGTTCGCTTGCAGCAATTCTGCCGGCAGCGGCGCCCGCCGCTGGTGCCGAAATTCCCTGACGGTAGCGCCAAAGCTCGCCAACTGCGGAGCTTCGCAGCACGGCCATTCGGCCGGCCGCCGATGCCTGCGCCGAGCCCCCTGCCCTCAACGCAAAAGGCGCCGGCCAGTTGTAAACTTTTGGCGTTGCCGTCAAAATGGCCTCGACATTCTGGCAGACTCGAGGAAGGAGCAATCATGCCGCGATGGAGCGCACACGTCCTGTTGGGGTTCTTGTTTGGCGCCCTGTTCTCATGCAACGAACCGACCGCGAACCTGGAGCCTTTTAAAGCGCCGGTGGGCAAGGACTACAGCCGGCCTCTGCCGCCTGGCGCTCTAGCGCTGCGCAAAATCGGGCCCGAGCAATACCCGGATTTCTCGAAAGGCTATCACAATCTCGCCGGCCTCGAGCAGGCCATTCAGCACAGCCTCAACTATCTGAGCAAGCCGTCCAGCCAGAAGTACTTCCCCTACGGTGACATCAGCCACGCCCGCGCGGTTGCTTCGCTCAATCACTTCCTGCAGGTTCTGCACTCGGTGCGTTCCGGGGCGGAGCTCGATGCCGCCATTCGTCGCGACTTTGACGTTTACCAGTCCGTTGGCTGCGACGACCAAGGCACCGTCTATTACACCGGCTACTACACGCCCATCTTCGAAGGACGCCGCCAACCGGACGCTCGATTTCGCTATCCGCTCTACGGCCTGCCGCCGGATCTGGTCAAGGGTGACGAGGGCGTCACGCTGGGCCGGAGGACGCCGGACGGGCGCATTGTTCCCTACTACACGCGGCGGCAGATCACGGAAGGCGGCCTGCTGGATGGGACGGAAGTGGCATGGCTGAAAGATCCGTTTGAAGCGTACGTCGTGACTGTGCAAGGGTCGGCGAAGCTGCGCCTGGCCGACGGGAGCCTTTACGAACTGGGGTACGCGGGTAACAACGGACACGAGTACACGCCGATCGCGCTGCAAATGGTTAATGACGGAGTTATAGGACGCAACGAATTATCGCTCCAAACTATGCTCCGATATTTCTCCGCCAATCCCGACAAGGTGAATTACTACTGCCTCCAGAATGACCGGTTTGTCTTCTTCAAAGAACTGCCCGGCGGGCCCTTTGGCAGTCTGAACGTCCCGGTTACGCCATATCGGAGTATTGCGACCGATAAAGAGGTATTCCCGCGCGCCTGCTTGGCGTTCTTAAACACAACGCTGCCAACGACTTATGGCGGCTCCCTGCAGATTGGACCGTACTCAGGATTTGCTCTGGATCAGGATACCGGTGGGGCCATTCGCGCTGCCGGACGTTGCGATGTATACATGGGTATCGGACCACAGGCCGAAGCGACCGCCGGCCGCACTGGAGCTGAAGGCGCTCTGTACTACATATTCGTCAAAGACGGGTCCGGCACGTTGTAGCAATAATTCAGTTGACGCCGGCGAGCCGACGATGCATAATAAATGAGAGACGGAGTCATCCATAAGCTCTTGTCCGGAATGGTGAAGGAGAGCTGACCTAAAACATCATAAACAGCGTTCGGAAAGCCGCCCGTTTACTGATTATCCAAGTTCCAAAATCATCTATCCATACCTGGGTTATTGCGGCTGGAAGGACCTGTGGGGCGAAGCTGCGCCCCGAGGTGCCCCATGCAATCGCTCCAGGCCCCCGCCCTCGCGGAGCTTGCCGTTCAGTTGACTCGCGGTCCGAGGCGTCTACGCCTACGGCAACTCCTCAACATTGAATTCCTCCTCTCAGTTATCGACCCTGGGAAGGCATACCCAGCAGATTTCATCTGCCATTGCCTTACCGGGTATCGGCGCGTCCCGCCCGATGGGACCGCTGACGAGAGGCTCATCGAAGCTGACGTCCTAATAGCAGATTTGGTAGCTCTCGCTGAACGGCTCAGCGAGGACGCCAACATCGCGGCCGAGGATTGGCCGACCGCGGTCTACTCGATTGCCGAGCTGGCTGAACGTTTCGACGTCAGCACCAAGACGATCTTCCGTTGGCGCCGCCGCGGGTTGGTCGGCTGGAAGTTCCGCTACGCCGATCGGCGTATGCGGGTGGTCTTCCCGGATGCTTGCGTGCGGCGGTTCGTCGCGCAGCATGCCGAAATCGTCAGCCGCGGCAGCAGCTTTTCGCAACTGACGCGCGCCGAACGCGACAGCATCGTCGAACGCGCCAGGGCCCTCGCCGGCCAGGGCCAGAGCACGGTCAATTCCGTGGCTCGCGCCTTGGCGGCCGAAACGGGCCGGGCCGTCGAGACGATCCGGCTGATCCTCAAAGCCCACGACGAGAGCCACCCGGGAGCGGGCATCTTCAACCGCTCACGGCTGGACGTGGCGGCGGACGATCAACGCCTGCGCATTTGGGAAGCCCACCAGGATGGCGTTTCGGTGGCCGTGCTGGCGGAGCGGTTCAATCAGCCGCCATCAGCGATCTACCAAACGATTACGCAGATGCGGGCGCGGGATATGAAGTCCCGCAAGATCGAGTACATCGCCAGCCCGGCGTTCGAGGAGCCGGGGATCGATGAACTCATCGCCAACGATCCGGACGTGCAGGCACCGTATCGCCCCGACACCGGCGGGCCGCGGCGCATCCCGGCCGACCTGCCGCCGTATTTGCAGCAGCTTTTCCGTATCCCGCTGCTCACCACTGCGGGCGAGGCGGCCCTGTTCCGGAAGATGAACTACTTGAAGTTCCGGGCCGACCGGTTGCGTCAGCAACTCGACCCGGATGAGGCCACGGCCAGCGACTTGGACGCGATTGACGCGCTGCTCGACGAGGCCAACGCCATCAAGAACCAGATCACGCAGGCCAACCTGCGCCTGGTCGTGAGCATCGCCAAGCGCCACCTTGGGCCGGCGCTGGACTTCTTCGAGATCATCAGCGACGGGAACGTCTCGCTGATGCGGGCCGTCGACAAGTTCGACTACACGCGCGGCTTCAAGTTCAGCACTTACGCCTCGTGGGCCATCATCCGCAACTACGCCCGCTTGATACCGGAGCAGCGCTGCCAGCGCGACCGTTACCAGACCGGGCGCGAAGAGCTGCTCGAAATCACGGCCGAGCGCGGCGCGGACGAGCAGGATGACGAGCAGAATGCCCTGGTCCGCGGCGTCGTGGAACGCATGCTGGCCTCGCTGGATTTGCGCGAGCGCCGCATCTTGCGGCAGCGGTTCGGGCTGGACGAACAGCAAACGCCGCAGACGCTCGAGCAGATCGGCCGGCACTTTGGCGTGTCCAAGGAACGCATTCGCCAACTGGAGACGCGCGCTATCCGCAGGCTGCGCACGGACTTTGCGTTAGACGTGCAGCGCCTGCTCGGTAGCTGAAGCCTCGCAGCGGGGGCCAGTGCCGGCGGCCCCCGCTTGCGGTTTCACTCAGTCGCCCCGTCGGCACTGGATCGCCAGCGCCGCCCCCCGCGCATTTCTGACGATGCCGGCGGCTCTGTCCTCGCCCGGAGGGCGCACGAGCGGTAGCCAGGGGCTTCAGCCCCTGGAAAACCGAAACCTCACCCCTTCCTCCCGCCCGGCAGGGCGGGCGAACCCTTCATACCCGCCAGCTTTTCTTCCTACACCCCATCGCGACGCCAGGCCGACCGCGCCCGGCACGCCCGATTACGCCGCTCAGCAACTACCCGCCATCCGTGCGTCTTTTGCCGCTTCGTTGACCTTCAGGCATTGAGTCGTGATACCTTTCCCTGACATCAGCAGCGCGATCGTTCCGCGAGAGTACGCTGGAGATCGAGGCCGAGACATCGCCATAATCCGCCTCTAACGCGCACGCAGGGCACCGCCCGCTGGTGGCGTCAGCGAACCTGCCATCATACGCATCACCGCAGTAACGACACGTCGCGCTTTGATCGCACTCCGATTCTTGCTCCGCCATGTTCTTGAGGAATTGAACCAATTCCTCGGCGCTTCCGAACGTCTCCTCCCGGAGCAGACTGGCCAAAACAAGTATCCCCATGGCCGGATTGCCCAAGCGCTGCCCAAACATGCTCATGTCATCCAGGACTATCGGGTCTATGAAGATGCGTCGTTTTCGCACCGGCCGCTCACCGTCAGTGAGAGCAGATTCGACCCGGGTAGGAAGATCGCGGAAGATCACCTTGACTTCCTCAAACATTTTTGCAATCGCGGTGTTATCCGCCTCAGCATGCTGCTCTTTTTGATCCTGTTGTCCGCGTTTCGACAGCAGCTCAGTAGCCTTATCCTTAAATATTTGCACCTGCATAAGAAAGGCATCGTGATCTGGCTCCGAGCCGGGGATGCGCTGGACAAGCTGCATGACGAGCTTGGTCAGGGATTCCGGATCGTCGTCGCAGTTCTGAAACTGGGCGAAGGGACCGGTGCTGGCTTTGCTCAGTGGAATTCCAAGGGCGACGCCGTAGACCGGTGTATCCAACCTGCCTTTCGCTACGCCGGCCTCATACAGAAGCCAAGGTCTCTCTAGGCTGCGCGGCGTCAGCAGACAGACTACGTCTGATGCTTTGTCGAGTTGTCTCTTTCGCCGCCATTGCCGCGCATACACCCACAATCCGCGCACTCCGGCTCAAGGCTGATAGTGAGCCCTGAACAGGCTTTCTAGAATATCCAGCACGAACCGCGCCCACGCGCAGAAAGGGCCCGCTATGCAGCATTCGAAACGTCCCCACTGCTCACCTGTCACCTATCAACTGTCTCCCCGCTGCGACCAAAAGCGAACTTTTACAGGACCAGGCACGCACCGGTTCGGCCACCCCTTTATCACCTTATCACCCTCGCGGCGTCACCTGCTCGCCTCTCACCTATCTCCTCTCTCCGCGCAGCGGCGCGGCGCCTCAGGTTATCAAAATTGGGTGCACATAAACCACGCGCATCTGATTACCTGCCCCCAGGACCCGATCCTGGCGAGCTTTTTATCAGACCGCTTGAGCACCTGAGGCAGCCGCTCCGCCTGAGCCGAACGAATGTTGCGCTCGACTGTCTCATCCGGCGCTAGGAATAACGCTGGACGAATTCGCGTTGCTGCAATTGCGCCAGCACGGATAAGATTATGCTTACCAACGCACGAACCGTGTCCGTTAAGCGAACCGCACTGGGCCGTCGGGCGTCCGGCGGTCGGTGCGGCAAACGCGGAGCCTGGAGGATCGTGGGAAAGCGGTGCCCTCGACAGTCCTTTTCGACAGTCCTTCTCGACAGTCCTCAATCTCCATCGGAATTGGGCCGTATTCCCAAACATAGGAGGCGGTTTATGTTCTCGAAGGCCCTCTCGGCTGTAGCGGCGACGCTCTTTCTCGTACCGCAGATCGCGAACGGGCAAAGTGCCCCGCTAAGTGATGGCGTCTACACGCGGCCCGAGAGCGCGGCCGTGGCGCCCGTCGAAATTCCCGAAGCGCGGCTTCTGGCCGGCGTGCGAGCCTATCCGCCGGGCGTGCTGCCGGCGCTGTTCACCGTGTCGCAGCAGCCCGCCGTCATACAGCAGTTGGCCGAGGACCCGCAGAAGCTGATGAACCCCCAGGCGATCAGCCCGCCGGTCTCGGCGGAGTTGCAGAACGCGATCCGGCAGCTTCAGCAGGTCCCCGAGGCGGTGGCGCTGGCAGCCGCCTACCCGGACGAAATCGAGATATTGCGGCAGCTCTACGAGCGCGCCCCGCAGCAGACGGAACAACGGCTGGCAGACCTGCGTGCGCGCTACGACGCGGCGCGCGTGCAGGCTGGCCGCGCTTGGCAGGAACTTCTTTATGAAAACCCCGGGGCCCTCGATGCCTATCGCGCGCTCGTGACGCAGTTCACGCGCGACCAATTGAAACAATATGGCGACTTTCCTTACGTCGAAGTCAAACAGACACGGTACTACTACGCCGCGCCGCCGAACGAACTGATCATGGCCTATGCCGAGGATCGCAAGCCCGGCGCGCCGCTCGACGCCATCCTGCAGATTTGGTGGAACCGGTACGGACCGGACCAGGTGGACGACCTCGTCTTTTCGCAGAGCGACCTGGCTGTCGGCGGTTCGTCCGTGGCCGCCATGTCACCGGAGCGGCGGGCCGAGATGTGGCAACCGGCCAGAGACCGCACGGGCTCGGGAAACGCACTGCTGCCAATCATCATGCAACCGTTGCCCGATCAGCCGGCCGACGCGCAAGCCGCATTCGCCATCGTGGAGAACGCCCGGCTGTGGTCCGGGCCGCAGAACGATCGGCTGACACAACAGCCGCCGGTCGCGTCCCCTTCGCCGGACATGCCAGGACCGAACGCGGCGCCGCAGTCCACGGGCCCGCAGTATTCGCAGCCGCAATACCCGGCGCCACAGTACCCGGCGCCGGAAGCGGGCGAGTCCGTTCTGCCCGAGGAACCGCCGGCCTATGTCGAGCAAGGCCCGGATTACGAATACGAATACGAGTACACAACCGAAGTTGGGGTGCAGCCGCAGATCGTTTACACGGCTCCCGCAACCGTCTACTACAGCCCGCTCGTGCCCTACTACTACGCTTATCCGGCCGCGTGGCCGGTGGCCTACAGTTGCTATCCCGGCCTGTACACGAGCTGGCCATACGACTGGTATGCCCCGGGCGCCTATTTCTCTTTCAGTTTCGGCCGCGTGCCTCACTATTACCGTTGTGGGTCGGCCTACTGGGGTCGCGGCTATTGGGGCTGCGGCATTTGGCGCGGGCACGGTCATTGGGCACGCCCGCACCATTACTACGGTCAGGGATACCACGGTCGCGACGGGTACCACGTTGGTCGTTATGGCCGTGGGCTGGATCGGATTACCCATCAGTTCCGCGGCGGCGAGCGGTACGGGCACGGAAGAGATCGGATCAGTCCTATTGGCCGGGATGCCCGCCGCGGGGATCGCTACGGTCTTGCCGACCGCATTGGCGCGTTGCGCAGCGATCGCTTGGGCACCGCGCGCGGCGATCGCTCGGGCATTGTGCGCGGCGATCGCTCGGCAAGCGCACACGGCGACCGCTTGGGCAGCGTGCGCCGTTCGGCAACCGATCGCGGTGAGCGAATCACGGGCAAGGACCGTTCGGCAGATGGCCGCAGCGAACGGCTCGGCGGCGATCGGTCGGCGGCGAGTCGCGGCGGAGCCGACCAGCGCTCCGGCATACGCGGTCCGGATCGCAAGGTTGACCGCCGTTCGCCGGAAGGCAGTCAAATCTTGCGTCAAGGCAGTGGCGGGCGGTCGCTGGAGCGAGGTCAGAGCACTCAGCAACGTGGCGGCACCCGGTCGCGCGACGCAATTCCGGGCTCCGTAAGTGGTGGTAGCCGATCGTCGAAAGGAGCGGCAGGCGTACGTCAGGGCGCTGGACGCCAGAGTACCCAACGCGGACAGGCGTTGGGCGGGTCGTCACCGTCGGCAGGCTCCAGGGGGACGGGTTCGATCAATCGCACGCCGGGCGCTGGCCGGTCGTCCGGAGTGTCCCGCGGAACTCAATCCGCTCCGCGCAGTATCGCGGCCCCGCGCGGTTCCTCGGCTTCGCGCAGCCTTGCGGCCCCGCGCGGTTCCTCGACTTCGCGCAGCCCCGCGGCCCCGCGCGGTTCCTCGACTTCGCGCAGCCTCGCGGCCCCGCGCAGTTCGGGCGGCAGTCGCCCGATGGGAACGATTCGCAGTGGCGGCGGCATGCGGAGCGGCGGCGCCGGGCTGCACAGCGGAAGCGGAGTCCGCAGCGGCGCCAGCGGGCGGCAAGGCGCTGGCAGCGGGCTCCGTAGCGGCGGCGGATTGCGCAGCGGCGGACGCCGCTAGAAGCGCCGCCTCTACTGTTGCCGAGAACCAAGCGCCGGGTTCCACGCCCAAGCCGGGTGCCATGCCCAAGCTCTAAGCGCGGGCATGCCCACGTCGAACGCCGCCAAGTGTAAGGTTGTTGACGACCACATGCCCGCGCCGCTGCGCGGCTTGGGCGATGGGTGCCACTGCTTGAAAGCGCAGCTTCAAGCAGTGCTGCCCGGGTCTCGTTAGAGCCCTCCGCGGGCAGCAAGATTAGCAAACCAACGCACCAAAGCTTATCATGCCATAGGAACGGCATAGGGGCCCACGGTCCGGAAGGAGACAAGTATGCTCGCTCTAATTTGGCTGATTATCGCAGGCAATTTCGTGGCGTTCGCGGACGCGCCGCCGCCGGCCGAGCGGCAGTTGCGTGGCGCCGTGGATACGCGCGTGGAATTGATGAGCATCATCTTCCGCCTGGCTGGCAACCCCGAATACAACATGCCCAACTCGAACTCGCGCTACGCTGACGAAGTTGAGCAGCACTTCGGCCGCCTGCGCAACCACCCGGCCGTGAAGTACGCCCAGGAGCTCCGCCAGAAGGCCGGCATCAGCTACGACGCCGTGATGAGCCTGGCCGTACACACCACCGATGCGCTAGAGTTGAACGAGAAAATCCCCTTCGACCAGGCCCCGGCGCGCCTGGACGCGCGCTGGAAGACCGCTGAGGCGCGCGAGTTCCTGAAGCTCGCGCGGCAGTTCGCGCGTGACAGCGGCTTCCGGAGATTCGTCCGCAACCACGAAAGTTACTACAACGCCGTGGCCGAGCGAATCAATGAGCAGCTCGCGCAGCGCGACTATCTGAAGTGGTTCGACGACTTCTTCGGAGCCCAACCCCAGGCCAGTTACTCGGTAGCCGTCGGGTTGTTGAACGGCGGATCGAATTACGGCGTCGGCGTGCGTTATCCCGACGGCCGCGAGGAGATAACGCCGGTGTTGGGCGTCGCGCAGTTCGATGAGCAGGGTCTGCCGGTGTTCGATGACAGCTTCGGCCCACTGCTGATACATGAATTGTGCCATTCGTACGCCAACCCGCACGCCGAGAAGTACGAGAAGTTGCTCGAGCCGGCCGGCCTCGCTCTGTATGCCCGAGTGGGCGAACAGATGAAGAAGCAAGCCTACAGCAACTGGAAAACCATGCTGAGCGAATCCCTGGTGCGGGCCTGCGTCGCGCGCTACCAACTGGCGGCCGAAGGCGAGGAAGCGGCGGCCAAGCTGCAGGCGCAGGACGCTGCGCGCGGCTTCTATTGGATTGGCGACCTGGTCGAACTCTTGGGCCAGTATGAAAACACGCGCCAGGAGCACCCGAAGCTGGACGACTTCATGCCCGATGTGCTCGTGTTCTTCGACAAGTTCGCGAAGCAAGGCGAGCCGGCTCTGGCGACCAAGAGTGATAGCACGGTCCTGGCCAGCCGCGCACCCGGAGACACGGCGGTCAAGGGCGCGCCCAGTGAAGACACGGCGGCCAAGCCGGCCAAGCCCGAGCCCGGACCGGTGGCGGCGGCGCCGGCCGACCGCGGTGCGCGGGCGCAGGCCAAGAGCAAGATCAGCGGCGGCGGGCCGGCGCCGCGCGTGGTTTCCATCGAGCCCGCCAACGGGGCGCGGGATGTCTCGCCCGACCTCGAAGCCATCGTCGTGCGGTTCGATCGGCCGATGATGAACAAGTCGTTCTCCGTCTGCGGTTCGGGTCCGCATTTTCCGGAGCTGGCCGGCGACGTGAGTTTCGACTCGTCGCGAAAGGTGCTGACGATTCCGGTCAAGCTCAAACCCGACTGGAGCTATGAATTCTCGCTGAACTGCGAGTCGTACCGGAACTTCAAGAGTGAAGAGGGCATTGAGCTGGAGCCATACAAAGTTGCCTTCAGGACGGCCAAGAAGTAAGGCCGGACAAGAGGACACCTCGAAGAACGCAGAAGGCTTAACCGGGAAGTCAGAACGGACGGTAAGAGGGCATGCCCGCGCTTAGAGCTTGGGCATGGCACCCAAGCTTTGGGGCATGGCACCCAGCGCCCGGCCCACGGCGCCCGCCCGTGGCGCCTGTAGAGCTGTGGCCTAGCGGGGTTGAGCGTTGCCGTCCGGCGTCAGCACTACCTTGATGCAACTGTCGCGCTTGCTCAGGAAGGTCTCGTAAGCCTGCGGCGCATCGGCCAGGCGGGCACGATGCGTGATCACGAAGCTGGGATCGATCTCGTCGTTCTTGATCCGATCCAGCAGCGGGCGCAGGTAGCGCTGTACGTGCGTCTGACCCATCTTGAAGGTCAGCCCTTTCGCAAACGCGATGCCGATCGGGAATTTATCGACTACGCCGGCGTACACGCCGGGGATCGAGATGGTTCCGCCTTTACGGCAGGCACGGATGGCCTGGCGCAGGGCGTTGGCACGGTCAGTCGCCAGGTAGGTCGCGGTCTTCACGCGATCGTACATGGCGTCCAGCGTCCGGCCGTGGGCTTCCAGGCCGACCGCATCGATGCAGGCGTCCGGGCCGCGCCCGCCGGTCGATTCCATCAGGTGGTCGTGTACGTCAGTTTCGGTGAAGTTAACCGTTTCCGCGCCGCCGCGGCGGGCCATCGCCAGGCGCTCCGGCACGTCGTCAATGGCGATCACGCGCTCCGCCCCCAGCATAAACGCGCTGCGCACCGCGAACTGCCCGACCGGGCCGCAACCCCAGACTGCCACCGTGTCGCCGGGCGAGATGTTGCACTGCTCGGCCGCCTGGTAGCCGGTGGGGAAGATGTCGCTCAGGAACAGTACACGCTCGTCCGGCAGCTCCGGCGGGACCGGCAGCGCGCCGGTGTCGGCGAAGGGCACGCGGACGTACTCGGCCTGTCCGCCGGGATATCCGCCGTAGAGGTGCGAATAGCCGAACAGACCCGACGTCGACTGGCCGGCCACCTTCTCCAACATGTACGCGTTGGGGTTGGAATTATCGCAGCATGACCAGAGTTCGTGCCTGCAGAACCAGCACTGCCCGCAGGCGATGGCAAACGGCACGACCACGCGGTTGCCGGGTTTCAACTTCTCGACCTTCCGCCCCACCTCGACGACCTCGCCCATGAACTCATGCCCCAGGACGTCGCCGGGCTTCATGGTAGGCACGGAGCCGTTGTAAAGGTGCAGATCTGAGCCGCAGATGGCGGTCAGGCTGACGCGTACGATAGCGTCGTGCGGGTTGACGATGCGCGGTTCGGGGACGTCTTCAACGCGGACGTCCTGCTTACCGTTCCAGCACACTGCTTTCATTTGACACCTCGGCCAGAATATTCCGCACAGCGGAC
>ERZ795050.2838-NODE-2838-length-18273-cov-60.793611_pt1 | contig 18273 bp, 19 predicted proteins | sample MGYA00375134_ERZ795050 | MGnify/ENA primary metagenome ERZ795050 (study PRJEB30179, sample SAMN05720221) | activated sludge metagenome | isolation source: Anaerobic digester | place: Japan | collected 2015-05-26 ... | reverse complement strand
CCATAGGTATATCCCCCTCCTCCCTTTCCCGTAACATTGTGGAGATTACTGCCAGAAAACTAAAAGAGTTTAAGGAAAGGGACCTCTCTTTTATCAAACCCTTTGCTGTATTTATTGATACCATCCACAGGGCAAAAGAGGCCTTTATGATAGCACTGGGTATAGATACAGATGGCAACAAACATGTTCTTGGTTTCTGGCAGGGTGCCACGGAAAACCATGAGGTATGTGAATCCCTTTTATCTGACCTTGAAAGAAGAGGCCTTATTCTCTCAAAAAAGATCATATGGGTTACAGATGGAGGAAAGGGTATAAAAAAGGCATTGAAAAACCGTTATGGTGAAAAACTTCTCCATCAGAGATGCACCATCCATAAAGACAGAAACATCCAGAGACATCTGGCAAAGAAATATAGAAAGGAAGCCAACAGAAGATTGGCAGTAGCCCTTGAACAAAACTCATATGAGGATGCATGCTCTATGCTCAAGGACTTTGAGAGATGGCTAAGATCCATAAATGAATCAGCTGCTGATTCTCTCATGGAGGCATTTGAAGATATACTTACCCTTCATAAACTCAAAGTACCTCATCTTCTAAGAAAGACACTGACATCAACGAATCCCATAGAGAGCATGTTCTCCACTGTAAGGGACTGTGAGGGGAATATTAAACGCTACCGTAATAGCTCCATGTCTCAGAGATGGCTTGCCACTGTGCTTCTCTATTGTGAAAAGAATTTCCATAAGGTCAAGGGCTACAGGGATATTGAAGGTGTAATAGCAAATATTGAGAAGATGTATGAGGAACAAGAGGCATTTCAAACAGCAGCATGAAGGGAGTAAAGATGAATATGGGGCCACATAAAATTTCAACTAAAATGTTGACAAGCTCTAAAATTCAGAATTTGTGATATTTATGTATTAGACATCCAGATACTTGATTATGTTATCTATTTCTTCCTTGCTCTGCACATATGCCATTACTTCAAAGTAATCAATGGCTTTTTTTCTTCTTTGCAATGGGTTGATGATAGATGACATCTATATTACCTATGTTTTCAAAATCAGGTTGTCTTATTCTTGATTTCTTTCGCAAGACATGGTCAAGATGTCCATCGCTTACTTTGTATGTCTTTGTCATAATAAAAGCATCTCTCATTTTCAAACCTCCAGAATTTTTTTTATCTATTAAATTAATTAGGAAGAAAGGGAAAAAAGATAAATTTTACTACTACTTTTTTTGCTACTTGGTAATTTTTCTTTTTTTTATTAAAGGGTTATAACAAACCCTATGAAAATTTTAGCCAAGGATTGGCAAAGTAGCCGAAGCGTTAGCGAAGGCTACTTTGCCCTACAAAGAATATCACCATAGGGGAAGTGATAGAATTTTAACCAGCCCTGTATGACCTACAGCCTAATATTCAGCCCTGCCTGTCATACGGTATCTTTTTTATCCGTATCATCGTTTTAAATCGTTTATAAGGCACTTTTTTTCTTTCAAAGGGTTAAGATATAGGAAAGCTTTACCCTCTAAAGAAAAAAACCTTATTAAGTACAATAAAGCATAAGTTGTATCATTATTTACTTTTTTTTGTAGGGCTTAAGAATTGAAGGCATTTATTTAAAATAACAACATTCATAAAACAGTTCCTATAATCGATAAATCTATGCTCATTGTTTATGGTGCACCTTAAAGAATATTCTATAATGTCTTTACCCTCAACTCGCTTTATAGTTTTAACTACTGTTTCAAGTTTGATGGTTTTATTGTCTAATGTAATTTCACCAGAAACAAATCTCTTGCCTACCACAGCCTGAAAGTATGAAAGCAATTCCACGATCTTTTGGAATGTATCAACTGTGAACTCATAAAAATAACAAATTACACCGTAATCCGTAATGACAACACTCAAAATATCTGAATTAAATCGTAATTCCTCATCAAGCTTAATTGGTTGAGGATATGGCCTTTTCTCATTTATTTTCATTGACTGTTTCTCCTTTCACTAATTTTTTCCTTGTCTTGGTCAATTTTTTATGGAGCTCCGTATTAATTGCAGCAAGCCTTTTGTATTCTTCTTGGAGCTTGTAATAAGCTTCTATGTGTGCATTAAATTTTTTTAGTTTCTCCAGGATCTCTACATGAACCTTTTCAATATCTTCAATCTTTCTTTGATATTCTTGTTCAATGTGGGAAGGTATTTTTAAATAGAAAAATATAAAGGCAATAAGAAAACCTGCAGAAACTGGAATAAAAATATACAAAAATTTGTCTAAATACATATAAAATATTTCCATATCTTATCTCCTTGGTGCCCATATAGAAATATATAAGTCATCAGAAATATCTTGGTCCAAAAAAAGGGATTTTCTTCCAATCCTAAAAGTCAAATCCCATTTTTGTTTTCGTAATGAGAAATATTTATCTTTTAAACTTGGCTCGGTGGCCACTAAAGATTTAGCAATTTTTTTCCAGGCCCATTTATCAAGCTCTATGCTTTGTTTTCTTGAATTTCCACAGTATTTAGCAACATGATAAAATCTTTGTAGCTGTTCATTAATTCCCATTAACTTAAACCCAGGTGTTCTATCTGTCTTAAGTATGCCCTCTATGTTTAGTTTTATCTCTTTTAAGAAAGAGCCTAACACTTTGACCTCTAAAAGATTCTGTTTGACTGAAAGATTATATTTCAGGGTATTTATGCTTTCTTTCCTTAAATCAACCCATTTCAACCCATTATATTCAAACGGCTTTGTGCTTAAAAAAATTATGTGGTTCTCATCCCACATAAAACCACAATTGCTGGTCTTGGCCATAGTAAGCGCCTGCTTAATTTCAGAAGTGAAAACAAAAGGAGAAAAGATCAACCTAACAAATTTTGGTAGTGCAGTTTCGCCCTTGCCAAAATTTAAATAGTCTGTGCATAATTCCTTAAAGGGTTGGTCATATATTTCAAGTTCCTCAAAGAACAATTTAGGCTTATCCCAGATAAGGTCAATTTTTCCCATGTAATAACGACGGCACTTATTAACGTGATATCTAAACCACGATAAGAATATAGAGTTGCCCCAGCCTGGTCTAAAGTACCCCTGGATACGACAGGCAATAGGAAGTAAAACTAACCAGACAAGATAAAGCTCTGTCACAATATCAACTATTTTTCTTTTTTGCTTGATTGACCTTGTCCAAAATTTTTCGGTTAAGGCCTTTGCAACATTTTGAAAGCTTTGTCTTGTTATGTATGACATAAGGTCATTATAGACAGACTGAAGGGCTAATTTAGCCTGGGCTCTCCGGACTAAATAAAAATCATTGTCCACATATTATTTATCGACATCAAATAAAAAAAATTAAGTAATTATAATTAGTTATTTCATTAGTATTGAAGCGGATAAAATTTACAATGCCTGAGCTTGCATTTTCTACATCTACCGCTAAAATATTAACAGTTAAACTCAAATCCTATACCAGTTTTGGTAACGCTGTTTCGGGATCTGCGTAACAAAAATCCGTCAGTGCCTACCATAGGCATTGCTCTTTGACAACTATAAACAAACCATTTTGGCCTAATTTATCCAGGTTTTAATGCCTGTTTACATAAATGGTTTATAAGGGATAAGGTTTTAAAAAGCTAATCAGAGTGCGGGTCTGCCAAACCATGTTTTCGGAACTAGCCACTCCGAAAGCTAAGCACTCTGATGAACTGGAGAGCCGGATGCGTTGAAAGACGCCCGTCCGGTTTGGGAACCAGCCTAACCAGCTACCTTATCTGTTATTGTTGAAATAACAAATAAGATGTGAAGTTAGGTTGAGTTCACATTTTAAATCCCATGCAAGCGGTGCGACTGGATAGGCTACTAACCGTAAGCCAGGGATACCCTGGTCATGGCATATAGCCTTTATAAGGTTATATGACGTGGAAGGACGCTAACGGCCGTGCCTGACGAAACTGGCTGGCAACCAGAGATAAGCAGGATACGGTTAAGCAGTTAGTGTAAAGGGGGAAACCCCGATCCGAACTGGCATGGATAAGAGATGAACCCGTGTCTGAAAGTCATGTTAAGTAGCTCCGTAGTAGCCCGAGCTCTGACGCTTCGTAGGGTGAAAGGTGCTCAAGCCAGGAAGATAGCCCTGGCGGTGAACGACATGGCACAATGGGATCCTAAACCAGTTAATGCGGTTGTAGCTGAATCGGTGATGTAACCAGTATAATCGAAAGGTTATGCTGGGCACGGAGGGCTCATAGTAACCCCCCAAAAGGGCAACGGATAGACCGACCTTGTGTGAATAGCACAAGGCAGCTTCGACAGGGTGGCTCCCTGGCAAGGCGTAAGCGAAGGTTATCCGTCTGGTTTTACCAGAGGGCGAAGGGGCCTAAGAGTTTTTTAAAACCTTATCCTTAAAAATAGTTGTTAAAGAGAGGGCTATATTTTCTATAAAAGGGGATATAGCCCTTTTTTTTATCTAAATATTCAAAACTCGCTTGTTTTTTGTTAATCCCCCCTTGAGGGGGGTAGGGGGGTGAAAGAAACATCACCATAAAAAACAACACCATATGTTGTTGTATTGTTATATGTTTTTATTGTTACATATTGCAGTATGGGGTAAGTTATTGAAATCATTAGAAAATCTCGTCAAAAGGTGACTAAATACGGACTATAGGTGACAATTTACGGACAACATAGGTGACTAAATACGGACTAAAGGTGACAATTTACGGACAACATAGGTGACTAAATACGGACTAAAGGTGAGTGTTTACGGACAGAAAAGGTGACCATTTTTTTCTTGACAGAAGTCACTTTTTTATTAAAATTACTATATGGAGATTGATAAAGGTCAAAAAAATGAAGTTGATGTAAAAATTATAAAACCTTCGGGTCTCATTCAAATAACAAATAAAAAAATTTCATTACTTCAACGAAAAGCATTCAATATTCTCATATTCAACGCATACACAAATATAGAGGAAGAATACCAAGCCATAGAGCTTAATCAACTAAAAAAATATCTCGAATATCATGACCTAAAAACACTAAAAAATGAATTGATCAACCTTATGGGGATTGTTGTGGAGTTTAATATTATTGGAAATCGTGACAAAACAAAGTGGCAAGCATACGCTCTGTTGCCTTTTGTGGAAATCGATGAAGACCAGAACACTATAAGATATTCTTTCGGACCTTTTCGTAATAAACTTAAAGAACCTGCTTTTTATGCAAGGCTGAACCTTGAGATTCAAAAACATTTCAAGTCAAGATATACTCTAGCATTATACGAATTTTGTTGTGATAACTTCATTAGACAACGTGGCTTTGGTGTTACCCCTTGGATACCTCTGGAAGAGTTAAAAGAACTTCTGGGTTATGATGGAAATATAGAATTTAAATTTTTCAAAAGAAATGTTCTTAATAGAGCTTTGAAAGAGATAAATGAAAAATCAGACATTAGGGTATCTATGAAGCTTAGAAGAAAAAACAAAGCTGTATCAAGCATACAGTTTCTTGTATACCCTGACGAAAAAAACCAATTCCTTAAAAAACTTTTCGGTCCCAAGCAACAAGAACTTTTTGAAGGTGAAGGTTCTGAACTTTATTACAGGCTTATTCATGAATTTAGCGTTAATGAGCTTTTGGCAAGAGATATACTGAAAAGATTTTCTCGTGAACATATTGAAAATACACTTTTTTATATCTCAAAAAGAAAAGAAAGAATAAAAGACCTTGGGGCTTATACATACTCCATGATTACAAATGAAAAAATAAAAATTTTAACCCCAGGTATTAACGAAAATAGAACTCAAATAGATATCCCAGATGGTGCAACCGTTGAAATTAACGGTAAAAAATACAAGTATGAGGACGGCTTTGTAAAAATAGATAAGATGCACTCTATCCCCGAGGCAAAGCTTAAGCAGATGATAGCAGAAGGAAAGGCTAAAATTTACCAAAGTTAAAGCATGTAACATACCAATAGGAGAACATAAAACCTTGGAGGTAGAAGAGAGGAGTAATAGTCTTCCATGCCCAGACAGGTTGCCAATCCTCCACAGATTTCTCTTAATGAATGGGCCTGTCCCAATTGACAGAAAAGCATGGCAACTAACTGCTCCCAGCAGGTAAATCCTTTTGCCTTCTTTTGTGCTTTTGTCTCAATCACTGCGTTATGGAAGTCAATCTTAGAAAATATTTGTAGAATCTGGCCGAATATACTGCTAAACTTATTCATGGGTGCCTCCTTTCGGTTATGTTTGTTATGATTACTTCAAATTTTACCTGATTTGGTTATCCTATTAAGTCTATTTTGGACAAGAGTGATTTTTTATATAAAGTTAAAAACTGACAGAATATAAAATTTATAGATATTAATCTGTCCCCAAACTGTCCCTGGAGGGTGTTTGAAAAAAAATATTTCTTTAATATTAATATGTTATATGTGATGTTATTGGGTTCAATCCCGGGCCTATGACCCCTTTTTCTTTTTGCTGAAACCAGACATAATATACGCAGAAAAGACACCTTTTTTCGGTACTCATTATATAACATAGCTTAGTATCTATGCCGATGATACTTGACCACAGGAATTATGCCTGTCGGCTAACCGTCATTGATTCATTTTGAATCTTTTTATTACAACAAGGGTTATTCCCGAAAATACCAAAACAACCATGCCGATATCATAAAGCGAATAGCCCGGCACCAGCACTGATTCTTCTGGGCTATCTTTGTTATACGCAACCTTTGTGATTGTTCCCTTCCGGAACTTCTTAACGAGTTCTTTTGCATCAAGACCTGGGTCCATCCTGAAAATTGCAAAGGTTACCGTATCTCCTCGATATTTTGTATTACCCACGGTATAAGAATAATCAATTGCAGCATAATGAGTGGTTGACCCGCGATATCCTCTCGATGTTTTAATTCTTGTGTCCAAAATTTCGGCATCGGCCGTTGGCCAGGAGGTTGACCTATATCCTTTAACTATTGGTATAATGAAAAATAATAGTATCACTAACGCGACTACATACACGCATAACACAACAAAGTTTCCCCTTTTTATCATGCTGTCCCCCCCTATAATTAATTTTATACCTAATTGTATTCTTTTTTTACTACAGGCTTGTAAGATAAAACTCAGGATTTCATGATGAGATTGACAACGGGTATTTGAAACTGCCTCACTATCCCGTATGCATGGATTATTTAGAGCATTCATAAGTTTTGATTACCCCCCTGCTCTCAAAACCTACGAGTTATTAAATGACTAATTACCACCTTGCAGGTATGTATTTCAAGAAAAAATGATGTCGTGCACTATTTCAGGAAGTACAAGGATATCGAGACGTATCACAACCAAAACAAAGAAGTGGAAAGATACCTCGTAGGCTTACCCTGCATTACGGGATATTTTATTATAGTTAGATGAGTGCCCAGCTTTAACAGGAATAGTTATATATAAACTGACCCTTTTCTATTCAGTATGGAAAGAAAAAGTTCCCGTATTTTAATTCAAAGGCTTTCACTGCTCCCTTGAGGTTACCCTCCTTGCCCTTGGTTCTGACCACCACTTTCTTGTATCCCTTCTCTACTCCTTCATAGGTGGTGAGGACACTGTCGATGGTAAATCCGTGGTCCCTGACAATGTCTATGACTTCCTTGGTAGCACCCAGTTTATCCCTGATCTTCACGTAGAACCTGTTTCCTTTATTGCGGACGCCGGTAATATCCACGAGGACACGGAAGATATCCCGGTCAGAGATAATCCCCACGAGCGTATCCTTCTCAACCACGGGAAGGCATCCGATATTCTTATCAAACATGAGCATGGCAGCCTCTTCGATGGGAGTCTGAGGTGTGGTGGTATAAACCTTTTTCACCATAATCTCTTTTACCTTTGTATTGAAGAGCACATAGTGGAGCTCATGGATGTCAAGGGTTGTTGCTTTGGAGGGCGTGTAATCCTTGATATCCCTGTCTGAGAGGATACCGACAACCTTCGTGCCGTCCTTTACCACTGGCAGATGTTTGATGTTCTTCTCTTTCAGGAGTTTGATTGCCAATGAGATATTGTCATCAGGGGTTACGGTAATGACCTCGTGCGTCATCCAGTCAGATACAAACATGGGGACCTCCTTTCGTCATTCTCGTTACTTCTGTACCAGGGGCAAAATCTTCTCAAAATAGTCAAGGGACTGGGGGTTGACGAGAGCATCTCTGTTGGTAACTGTTCTGCCATTCACAATATTGGTGATGGCGCTTTCCACCTTCTTCATATTAAAGGTATAGGGTATGTCCGGGACATCAATAATCAGAGCAGGCACGTGGCGTGGTGATGCCTTGTCCCTGAGGGTTATCTTTATCCTGTTCTTCAAATCATCAGTCAAGGCTACCCCGGGGGCAAGCTTCACAAAGAGGAGAACCCGCTGGTCGCCTTCCCAGTTCTGGCCTATGGCAACACTGTCTGCAATCTCAGGGAACTTTTCGACAATGTTATATATCTCAGCTGTGCCGATACGTACGCCGGATGGTTTGAGTATGGCATCAGAGCGGCCGTAAAAGGTAATGCCCTTTGTATCGCTGTAGAACTCGATGTAGTCTCCATGGCGCCATACATTGGGATAGACGGCAAAGTAGGCATCCTTGTACTTCTTCATGTCAGGGTCATTCCAGAAGTAGAGGGGCATGGAGGGTGCGGGCGCTTCACAGACAAGCTCACCTTGCCTGTCAAAGATGGGGGTTCCTTTCTCGTCATAGGCCTTGACCTTCATGCCCAGGGCAGGGGACTGGAGCTCGCCTGCATAGACAGGCAGAATGGGCGAGCCGATGACAAAACAGCCGTTTATATCTGTGCCGCCGGACAGGGAATTGAAATGGACATCGCTCTTTATGTGTCTGTACACAAACTCAAAGCCATCGGCTGAGAGGGCAGAGCCTGTCTGACCAATGGACTTCAGTGACGCAAGGCTGAACTTCTCTTTTGGTTTGAACCCCTGGGCCTTTAAGAGGTTGATGTAGGTTGCGCTTGTGCCAAAGAAGGTAATCTTCTCATCATCAATGAGCTGCCACATGGTGCCCAAATCAGGATACCCGGGGTTCCCATCAAAGAGCACCACCTTCGAGCCTACTGCAAGGGCGCTGATGAGCCAGTTCCACATCATCCAGCTTGGGGCAGTCATGTAGATGATGGTATCCTCCCTCTTTAAATCTGCATGGATGATGAGCTCCTTGAGATGGTTAATGAGAATACCGCCCACGCCCTGCACCATGCACTTGGGTTTTCTTGTTGTGCCTGAGGAGAACATGATGTACACAGGATGGTCGAAGGGAACCTGCTCAAAGGCAATCTCGTTAGCGTCTCCTGTTTCGAGAAAGTCTTTATATGCTGCGCTGTAAGGAATACTGCTCACGTCAGGTGCTTCACTGACATAGGGGACCACAATAACCTTCTCCAAGGATGGGACTGATTCCACAACCTCCTTTACATCAGCAAGCATATGGAATGGTTTGTTCTTGTAGAGATACCCATCCACAGTGAAAAGTACCTTTGGTTCTATCTGGCTGAAACGGTCGATGACTGCCTGGACCCCAAGCTCTGAGCCGCAGGATGCCCATGTGGCACCAAGGCTTGTTGCCGCGAGCATGGCAATGGCTGTCTCAGGCATATTAGGCATGTACGCCACGACCCTGTCACCCTTTTTTACACCTGCCTTCCGTAAGGCATCTGCAAGACGGGCGACGGTTCTGTAGAGTTCTTCATAGGTAATATAGACGGATGGTTTTGTCTCACATTTGAAGATAAAGGCAATATTATTGTCCCGGTAGCGAAGAAGATTTTCTGCAAAATTTAATTCTGCGCCCGGGAACCATTTGGTGCCTGGAAAGACACTCAAATCTTCTACTACCGTCTGGTATGGTTTTGATGCCTTGATCCCCACAAAGTCCCAAACCGCTGCCCAGAAATCAGGGATCTGGGTGATGGACCAGTCGTAGAGTTCAAAATAACTGGTGAAGTTTTTGTTGTATGTTTTATTGACGAATGTCATGAACCGTGTCATATTTGCATGTTTGATTCTCTCTTCAGATGGTACCCAGAGTGGTTGCTTCACTCAGTTTTCTCCTTTCATTTTTTTAAACTCTTGAATAAAATCTTTTACTGTCTCATTTAGTGAATACTCAATATGCCATCCCCATTCCTGTTCTGCTATGTCGCCCTTAATGATTCTTGGAATGGTTTTTAAAACATTGACTGCTTTCGGATCAGGCTTAAAAATAATTTGTGCATCAGGATAGTATTTTTTCACTGTGTTTACTAAATCCTTTGCTGTTGGAGGAGGAGTAATCTGGCCAAGATTATATACACGTGTTTTAACCTTATCTTCGGGTGCATCATTAAGCATAATAATGCTTCTGATTGCATCCTTGATGTACATTAAGGGAATAACGGTGTCTTCAGGCACCCACACCTCAAAGGGTTCCCCTTTAATTGCAGCTTCAATAAGCCAAGGGTTATATTGACCAAACCCCATGGTTTTGACCCCTGGTCCTATCAATTGTGGGAATCTTACCCCTCTGAAATCTATTCCAAATTTTGTATGATAGTATAGACCCAATAATTCACTGAAAACCTTTGTAACTCCATAAATAATTGTGGGTCGTTGAATTGTGTCTTCTGTGACCTCAACATTCTGGTTAACACCGTATACACCCATGGAACTGGTAAAAATTATTTTTTTCACGTTGAATAATCGTGCCGCCTCAAGAACATAAAACGTTCCAAGTGCATTGATATTAATTGAGGCCCAAGGATTTCCTTCAGATATGGCAGATAGAATTGCAGCAAGATGAAAAATAGTGTCAATTTTATTTTGTTGCACAACATTTAAGACTTCTGGCCAATTTGTTATATCCCCCTTAATCTTTTGTACCCTATTATTACCAGCGAATACCGAATCATCAATAGACTTGTCAAAAATAATAATCGTTTCTCCTCTGTTAAGAAGATTTTTGGTAAGCTCTAGCCCAATAAAACCTGCTCCCCCGGTAATAAGAATTGCCATAATTAACTCCTTTTGTTTGTTTCTTCATAAAGTATATGAAGAAGTTTTAGTAACGTAATATCTCTTTTCCAGATGATACTGTTTTTTATATTATTTGGATACTCAAAGAAACCCTTGTTAGTTTTGATGCCGTGGAATCCTTTTTCTACCATTTTCGTTAAAAGTGCCTGAGGCTCTTGAGAAACATCTAACAGTGGATAAAGATTTTTCGCTCCTGTACACCATAGGTCAACACCTGCAAGATCAACTGTAGCGAGAGGCCCTATAGCTGCTAACCGAATACCAAAGCTTCCTTTCACTGCCTTGTCGATGTCTTCTGCAGTAGCAATTCCTGCTTCCAGTAACCCGATTATTTCTCGAAACATAGCTGTTTGAATCCTATTAACCAGCAGTCCTGGAATTTGCTTAACAACATGTACTGGTTCTTTTCCAATTTTTTTGAGAAATTCAAAAGTCATAGAAAAAACTTCTTGTGATGTCAATTCACCTTTTACAATTTCTACTACAGGAATAAGATACGGTGGGTTGAACCAGTGAGTCATAAGTAGTCGGTTACTCTTTTTTATAGATTTACCAATTTCTGTAATACTTAACGTTGATGTATTGCTTGCCATTATCACAAAGTCCTGGGTCGCCGCATCTATTGTCTTAAAAATTTCTATTTTCAGTTTTAAATTCTCTGGTACTGCTTCAACAATGAATTGTGCTTGTGCAACAGCGTCTTGAAGGCTTGTTGTTAATGTTATCTGCGACATTACATCGTCTATTATCGTCTCTTTTTCCAATCCAAGGTCAATATACAGCCTTAGATTTGACTTAATCTTATCAAGGGCACCATTCAATATGCTGTAGTCAACATCGTGAAGCATAACAGAACAACCCTTTTGCGCAAATACTTGTGCAATTCCATGGCCCATAATACCAGCACCAATTACTGCGACTTTATTTATCATCTATATCTCCTTCTATGATATTGACCTATATTTTTTTCGAAATTTCTCCTTTAAAAAAGGTAGAAATCCTTGCCGAACAATTAAAACAGAAACAATAAAAATAATACCCATGATAAGGTTCCAATAGCCAAGCCAGTTACTAAGAAGGTTTTTGAGATAGACAAGGGCCATAGCACCAAAAATGGGGCCATAAAGGGTACCGATACCTCCAACGAGTGCCATAATAACAACGTCACCTGATGTATTGATGGACAGCGTTTCAAGAGGCACAAAATTCAGATGTATTGCATAAAGTCCGCCCGCTAAACTTCCAAAAAAAGCTGAAATCATGAAGGATATTAATTTAAATTTGTACACATCATAACCAATACTTCGTGCCCTATCTTCATTGTCTTTTAGGCATTTCAAAACCCTTCCAAATGGCGAAGTCACAATGCGTATAGCTAACACTACTGAGCATGCAAAGACAAGAAGGACAAAAAAATAAAAAATGAGCTCATTATTAAGATCAAAAAGACCCAAAGATGTTCGTGGAACGCCATGAAGGCCACTATCACCGCCTGTAAGATTTGTCCATTTGAAGGCAATAAAATAAAACATTTGACAAAACGCAAGGGTAAGCATAACAAAATAGATTCCACGTCTCTTGATGCTTAATAAACCAACGACAAATGCCACTAACTGAGCAAGAATAGTAGATATGATTATAGCCACAAAAAGAGAAGGAACAAGTTTCATGAGCACAAGTGCTGTACCATACGCACCAATGCCAAAAAACATAGCATGACCAAATGACAGAAGCCCTGTATATCCAAAAATTATGTCATAACCCAATGCAAATATAGCAAAAATAAGCATCTCGCTTGCTAAAGACCGATATGGTGTAATGAACGGCAAGGCAACCAACAAGAAAGCCGCCAGGAAAATAAACCAATATCGACTGAACCAATCTTTCACACGATACTCCTTACTCAAAAAATTTTGCTCTTCCGAAAAATCCTCTCGGTCTTGTTAGTAAGATTATTGCCATAAAAACAAAAATGACTACATTTGCTACAGGAGGCCAAAATACGACACCTAGTGTTATCAATTCTCCCACTATTAATCCACCGATTATTGAACCAAGTATTGATCCCATACCGCCTATGATGACAACTACAAACGTTTCAACCAGAATATGAGATCCCATATCTGGAATAATATTTTGAACTGGTGCGGCAAGAACACCTGCAAGTCCGGCAAGAGCTGCTCCTAAGCCAAAAACAAGAGTAAATACCTTTGATATATTTATTCCAAGAGCTGAAGTCATTTCGCTATCATCAGTTCCTGCTCTCACAATTGCTCCTAATTTAGTTTTAGATATAAATATCGCTACGATCCCAGCACAAAGGGCAGTAATCAAAATTATAAAAATCCGATATTTTGGAAAAACGATAAAACCAAGATCAACCGATCCCAAGAACGAAGGTGGTGTGTCGAACGGTTTACCAATTGGCGTGAATATAACTCGGATAAGTTCCTCTATGGCAAGCATTATACCAAACGTGAGAAGCAGGTTATAAAAGTGTGAAACAGCATAAAGTCGTTTAATAAGTGTATATTCTAAGGCCATGCCAATAATACCAACCGATAAAGGCGCTATTATAAGAGCCAACCAGAAATTCTGGCCTAAGATATGGCAAACGGTATATGTAGCATAAGCGCCAAGCATATAAAGAGCTCCATGGGCAAAATTAACAACACCAAGCATACCGAAGATTATTGATAGCCCCAAAGAGAGCAACACATAGAAAGACCCAAGCATAAGCCCATTAAAGAGTTGAGCTGAAATGAATTGTATATCCATAGTTTCCTCTTAAGAAAGAGGGGGAATGCCCCTCTTTCTTACTTTAATGTTCTCCCGAAAAATCCTACAGGCGGATGTGCCTTTTCAGGCGGTAATGTACCAACAACCTCAAAGAAATCTTCTTTTTCTTTAACCTCACTTGGTTTTTTAACTCTAAGCAGGAAAGCTGGGGCAACCTGAAGGTGGTCTTCTGGCCTTATGTAACCTGGATTTGCAAACATATCAACGAATTTATGTCCTTCCAGGCCTTTAATAACCTTTTCCGTATCTTTTGTGCCCAATTTTTTTACAACGCTCAGATACTGCCAGACTGCTGAGTATACAGCTGCTGCCATAAATGTCGGCCTGTCGCCATGTTTTTTATAATAACGCTCTGAAAACTCTCTAGCACCAGGATTGTTTACTTGCCAGTTCCATGATGCAGCAACGTAATCATCTTGGAATGTCTCAATACCCGCACTCTTTATGTCCAACTCAAAAAGGAGCGCATGGACAATTTTTACTTTTTTCTTAAGACCATATTCTACCGCTGCTTTTGTTGAATTTGCTGTATCTTTTCCTACATTAAGTAGAACAAGCACATCTGGTTCTGCTTTGGTAGCTTTAAGTATATATGGGCTGTAATCTGATGTTCCAACGGGTACCATGTCATTGCCCAAATGGATTCCGCCTTCTTCTTTGAGGGCAGCAGTGAAATATTTCAAAAGATCATGTCCCCATGCGTAATCTGAGGTGATGGTATACCATCGTTTTCCAAGATTTCTGGCCCCCCATCTGCCAACTGTTGTGGCTAACATATAATCATTGTAATTATATTTGAATGTATAACGGTTCTTTGCAATCAGATCGGTTGTTCCGGCAGAGGTAGAAATAAATATTTTTTTATGCCGTGCAGCTTGATCTGATACCGCCAAAGCAGCAGCGCTATTTGAAACAGCTACAATCATATCTACCTTATCTTTTTCATAAAGTTCTTTAGCGCGTTCGTTTGCAAGCCCTGGATTGTACTGGTGATCCTTTGGAAATAGCTGAACCTTCTGGCCCAAGACAGGTCCAAATTCTTCGACAGCCATTACTGCTGCGTTTTCCTCACTTTTACCTATTGGTGCAAGTGGACCTGAGAGAACGGACATGAAACCTATTTTTACTGGTTCTGCACCAAAAACTATCGAAGCGGTAAGAATAAATAATACAGTTAGAACAAGATATAATGTTTTCATAAAAAACCCCCTTTCTTTAGTGTTATAGTCATATACCCAGATACTCTTTTTTCACCCCCTCTTCTTTTAAAAAGTCTTCGTTACTTCCCTCATATACCAATTTGCCATGGCACATTATATAGTGGCGATCCGCCACATTCGTTACGAAACGTGCATTCTGTTCCACAAGCAGTGTAGTGATTGCTTGGCGTTTAATCTCTTTAAGGATATCTTCAATAGCCTTTACGAGAAGTGGGGCAAGACCTTCTGTGGGTTCATCCAGTAATATAAGGTCTGTTTTCATACGGAGAACACGTGCTATTGCAAGCATCTGTTGTTCTCCTCCGCTTAATTCAAACCCTTTGTGTTTAATTCTTTCTTTGAGCCTTGGAAAAAATTCAAATATCTTATCAAGATTCCATCCCTCACTATTGCCTCGTACTCCAAGATTGAGGTTTTCAAGTACAGTTAGACTGGGAAAAATACGCCTATCTTCAGGGACAAATCCTATCCCACAACGAGCAATTACATATGAGGGTAGGTTCTGAATCTCTTGATCCTTAAAAACGATTTTTCCTTCACGAGGTTGAACTATTCCCATTATGCTTTTGATTGTTGTACTCTTTCCTACACCATTTCTACCAAGAAGCGTAACGATTTCACCTTTGTTAACGTTAAAGGAAATGCCCTGAATAATATAACTGTTGCCGTAATAGGTATGGAGGTTCTCTACCCTTAACACTGATAATCTCCGAGATATATTTCCTGAACCTTCTTATTGCTTTGTATCTCCTGTGGAGATCCTTCAGCAATAACAGAACCATAATAAAGTACCGAGATCACATCAGAAATGGAAAGAACAACATCAATATTGTGTTCGACTAAGACAACCGTAACATTGTTTGCTATATTCTTGATGAGATTTGTTATGCGGGTAATCTCATCTCCTACAAGTCCAGCTGCTGGTTCATCAAGAAGAAGCAAATCGGGTTTTATGGCTAAACCAATCGCGATATCAAGAACCCTCTTCTCTCCATGGGAGAGGTGTTTTGCCGGAAGTGCAAATTTATCAGCAAGGTTCACTGTTTCAAGGACTTCAAGAGCTTCGTTCGCTAAGCGATTATATCTGTTTAATGATGTAAGAAAACGATAATTCAACGATGTTCGTGATTGTACTGCAATCCGAACATTTTCCAATACAGTAAGTTCTGGGAAAATGCTTGTGATTTGAAAAGAACGGCCAATACCCATTTTTGAAATCCTGTGTGGTCCATAATGAGTGATATCATTCTCTTTGAAGTAAATCTTTCCTGCACTTGGTCGTAAAAATCCTGTTAAAAGATTGAAAAGCGTTGTTTTTCCGGCGCCGTTTGGACCTATGACTGCGTGGATATTCCCTTCAGCCACTTCTATGTTAACATCAGCAACAGCCTGTAGCGCACCAAAATTCTTATACAGACCAGTTGTCTTTAAAATAGTATTCACCTTATTTTATTAGCTCCTTTGGGGAAGATGAAGTATTCTTCTTGCATCATCGACAGAGGCAATTTCTCGGTCTAATTCAGTCGCAATTCTGACTGCCTTTTCTACCATTTCTGCATTACTTTTTGCGGGAACACCTTTTGCAAGGTAAATATTATCCTCGAATCCAACACGGATATTTCCACCAAGAAGGATACCGGCAGTTATCATAGGCCACTCATTTAGACCAACAGCGCAAACAGACCAGGGAGTTCCTTGCGGAATACAACGATGCATATGAATCAAGTTATCTATTGTCGCTGGAATCTGGCCTAACACACCTAGAACGAATTGGAAATAGAGTGGATCTTCTAACACACCAATGTCTCTAAGAAATATACAGTTATTAATCATACCAATATCATAGCACTCGAGTTCAGGTTTGACCCCATGCTCCTTCATTATATTGGCAATATAAACCATGTCTGGAAAGCTATGAACCATGACGAATTTTAAAAGAAAATCTTTATTTTTCTGGTTGTATATATCAATAACTGGAGAACCTGCATTGAATGAAGCTATATCAGGTTTTGTTTTAGGGTCCTTGCACAATTCTGGTATGATTGAAATTCGACCCTTAACGCTTTCCTGAGGGACCTCCTTGAAAAGCCAGTCACCATCAACACGCTTACCTGAACCACCTGTTGTTGCATTAATAATAACATTACATTTGTCCCGTATGCCTGCAATGGCTTCTGCAAAATACTCTGCGTTATGCTCTGCTTTACCAGTTTGTGGATTACGTGCATGTATATGTATAATAGATGCTCCGGCATTGTATGCGTCATATGCCGCCTGTATCTGTTCTTTTGGTGTCTTTGGTAAGTATGGATTACTTTCTGGTGATGCTCCTCCTGTAATTGCAGCTGTAATGATTAGTTTTTCCATAAATACCCCCTTAGTAAATCTATATTTGAATGTAATAGTTTACAATGTGTAAACCATTGTTATAATAATTTTATAAACTACATTCTTCTATATGAATAAATAACTATAAGCATTTTTGCTGGTGTTTTCCCTAAACTCCGTCCTCCATGGGGAAGGGCTGAATCAAAATATATAGAATCTCCCTTTTTCAATATGATTGTTTTATCTTTGAAATAAAATTCTAATGTTCCCTCCAACACATATAAAAACTCTTCTCCTTCATGTTGAAAGGGAGGACCCTTCTTATTGCTAACCGTAATAAAAAAGGGTTCCATATTTTTACCTATTTTTTTTTGTGCAAGAGCTTCATATACATAACCATAAGGGGTCCCACGTCCGTCTGTTATAAAATGTTCATGGCTTCTATTAATTACAATTTCTAATGGCTCTACGCGAACAGGTTCGTTTGATAATAAGTCTGAAACATCTACTCCAAGAACAGTTGAGATTCTAGAAAGAGTGTAAATTGGTGGAGGCTTTAGAGAATTTTCTATGCGTGAAATATATCCTTTAGTAAACCCGGTAAGTTTTGCAAGTTCTTCCAAACTCAGATTTTTATTTTTTCTTAATTCTCGTATTTTATCCGCTATGTAATGTCGTTTCAAAGTAAGTATATTCCCTTGTTGAGATAAGTTTACTAAAAGTAAACTATTTTGTCAAGAAAATTATTGAGGGTGTCATTTAAAAATTAAAAGTGGACAGGTTTTGTCAGATTTAAAGATGTTATACTATTTTTAGTTGAAACTTGAAATGTGGCTCCCTGTGGAATATAAT
>ERZ795050.2826-NODE-2826-length-18338-cov-41.730898_pt1 | contig 18338 bp, 16 predicted proteins | sample MGYA00375134_ERZ795050 | MGnify/ENA primary metagenome ERZ795050 (study PRJEB30179, sample SAMN05720221) | activated sludge metagenome | isolation source: Anaerobic digester | place: Japan | collected 2015-05-26 ... | reverse complement strand
TTGAAAAATTATGTCTAAGTTTAAATGTAGTTTACACACTTTGTCTTACACTACCCCTTGCCCTTCGGGACATTGCTCCTTTCGGTCGCAACGTCGTATATACCGTAACCCTTATGTGCAATTCGAAAACCTGCTTCTCACGAAAAGGAACCCGTAAATTATGATAATGTTGTTGTCTTCGTTAGTTAATCAAAAAAAATTTTCCTTATTTTTACGGGCGAGGACTTTTATGGACTTAAAAACAAAAAGATTTATAATACTGATAACTTTTATCTTTATATTATGACGGTTAATATGAAAGACAATAATATAACTTTATTTGATTTTGATAGCGATTTTGATAAAAAAACTAATTGGAGAACAGAATCTATAATCAATCAAGATATGTTATTAGAGGTTTTATCTAAAATCGAAGAACTGAATGAAAATAATAGAATAAAGTTTGAAACACAAAAAATCATTGAAGTTATCCAAAATCCAAAAAAGGATAACATAGGAATTTTGAATATTTCTTATAATGGTGGAACCGCAAGGATTAATAAAACTATTTTGTTGGAAGAACTAAATCAAATAAGAGATGCTCAAACGGTAGAAAGAGCAAAATATTATATTACACGGCTTAAAAAAAGTTTAGCAGAAATTAAAACGAGTAAAATAAACGATTTAAATCTTAACCGTTGGAAAGAATATGACGACATACTAACAGATAGTTTATGGATTTTTGATAAACGAGATAAATCCGGAGCCCACAATGCAGGTTACTGGGGTAATTTTATACCTCAAATTCCCAATCAATTTTTAAGAAGATACACAAAACAAGGTGAATGGGTTTTAGATGCTTTTTTAGGAAGTGGAACAACGTTAATTGAATGTAAAAGGTTAGGTAGAAATGGAATTGGTGTAGAGTTATTGCCAGAAGTAGTAGAGATAGCAAATAAAAACCTATCTTCCGAAGAAAATAAATTTAATGTTAAAACCGAAGTTATTACCGCAGATAGCACAGAATTAAATTTTAAACAGGAATTAGAAAAAAGAAATGTCAAATCTGTTCAATTTCTGATAATGCACCCACCCTATTGGGATATTATAAAATTTAGTAAGAATAATAAAGATTTATCAAATGCGAAAAATGTTGAAGAATTTTTGAATTTATTTGGAAAAGTTGTAGATAACACTTATGATATTTTAGACAAAGACAGATACTTTGCAGTAGTAATTGGAGATAAATATTCACAAGGCGAATGGATACCACTGGCATTTTATACTATGAATGAGGTTTTAAAGAGGGGATACATTTTAAAATCTACAATTATTAAGAATTTTGAGGAAACTAAAGGAAAAATGAATCAAAAAGAATTGTGGAGATATAGAGCTTTAGTTGGAGGATTTTACATTTTCAAACATGAATACATATTTTTATTTAAGAAGGTGAAAAAATGACAACACATGTTTTTATCGTAGATACAAATACTTTCAAATATCATTTAGAGTATCTTTTTGCTGGAACAGGTGCTAAAGATAATTATATTGATTTTAATAACAATCCAAACACATCCTTAAATCATGTAACCGAGAATAATTTAGTCGGGATGATTGCTGACTCTCAAAGAATCAGAAAGGGTGATTTTATTATTTTTTACTTACAGCAAAATTACTCTGAAAAAGTTTGGGAAGGTAAATTCTATGGAATTTTTAAAGCTAAAGAAGATTTATCTTTTTTGGACAATAATGACCCCAACCAATTCTTAAAACAGGAACTAATAAAATCATTAACATTTAGAACTTTACTTGAACCTTTTGAGATTTACGCAAAAGGTGTAACTGAGTGGGAAGCATTAGACGAAATAAAGCATATTCAATCACCCAATCAAATGCTTTGGAGTTTAATCTACAGAAAACTAAAAGGTAAGCGTGGCAATACCATGATTACCATATATGAAAGCGAAAGACTCTTTAAATTATTGAGAGATAAAAATAATCGCCAAACACTTTCAGGGCAGAAATTTACTTTTAATATCCAGACCCAAGAAATAGAACAGGACAATACTACACACAATTACACAGGGAGAAAAGAAAAAATAAACATTCTTCCAAGATTGATTGAAAAATTCAAAGATAATAAAGCATTTGAAACTCATTTACAGGCGTATGTTGTCCAAAATATTGGTAGAGGAACTAACAAAAGTTTGGATAATAGTTTGCTTAATGGTTTGAGTTTCGAATGGTTGGGAAATGAGGTTTCTTGTGGCGTAGGAATGCAAAGAATAGATGTAATGCTCTCTTTAATTAAGGGGAATATTAAAATTGTTTTACCTATTGAACTAAAATCTATTGAAGCAAGCACAGATAATATTATCCAAATCCAAAGGTATGTTGATTGGTTAGAACAATATTACATCCCTAATAGAATAAGCGATGTACAGCCTGTTTTAATTTCTAAAAAAATATCCAACAAAACATCAGAAAACTACAAAAAAATTATAGAAAGTTTTAAACAATTCAATAAGAATAACAATCGGTGTATACCTATAAAATATATTGAATATGAGTTAGAAGAAAATAATCTTAAGTTTCAAGAAATAAGATACTAAAGCCCCCGCCCTTACGGAGTAAAACAGATGACGGAAAATAAGAAAAAACTACGGCAACAACATAATTTACGGCAGTTTTTCGAACTCTGCGGAAGCCTTTGACTTCCTTACCTCGCCTTCGGCTCAGTCATATAACAGCGGATAAAAGGGAAATCAAAGATTTTCCCAAATCCCGCCAGGGGTGGGACTTCTTTTATCCGCAAACCGCTAGGCGAAAATAACCATAGGAGGCTAAAAGCATGAACATACATCGGCAGTTAAGGATTGAGTCATCCACTAATGAAAGATAAAAAACTGAAAGAAAAACTGGGACAGAACGGTAAAGAGCATATCAGAAGTAACTTCCTCATTACCCGCCTGCTTTGTGATTATCTGGATGTAATCAGATCGTTATTATCCTAACACTAGGGCTAATCTCATTTATTTCCGATTGCAGTAGGTGCAGAAAGTGCTTTTTGTATCGGTGGTGCTTCCGGCAGTACCAATGGGTTAATCGCTATACTTGGTGACGCTCAAAGCAGATATAATATCACCGCCCAGTTGATATCTCAAACGGGTATTTCAGGTAGCAGAATCCCATTAGGACAAGCCACTACGGCTCCTTTTCCTGCTGGATTGCCTTTAGTGGCATTCGACGGGACGAATTATCTTGTGGTTTGGATGAAAAAGATTACCTCACCCAATTATGAGGTCTATGGACAATTTATTGACACTTCCGGTAAAGACGTCAGCAGTGGCGTCTATTTCTGCCAGTTAAAGACACCAACGGGAATTTTGGAAATCAGGAAAATGCTTCTCCTCAGGTGATCTGCTAAACATTACCTAACGGCTGATAATAAAGACTCTCCAGTGCGAGTCACTTCAATTCTCATATTCTGAGTTTATGAGATATTTTTACCATAAATTTACACGTAATTAATGTGAGGTAATACAATGAATAAGCCAAACCGATTCCTTTGTCTGTTACTTTTAACTTCGATCCCGATTTGGGCTGAAACACAGCCGAATTTTTCCGATTATCCTATATCAGCTGTGGACATTAAAAACGTGGAAATTAACGACGCCTTCTGGTTGCCGAAGATCAAAATCATTCAGGACACTACCATTCAATATGCTTTTAAAAAGTGCGAAGAAGAAGGTCGGATGGAAAATTTCCTGATTGCCGGTGGTCGCAAAAAAGGCCCAGTCAGAGGTAAAATGCCCTTTGACGATACCGACGTCTATAAAATCATCGAGGGCGCATCCTATTCATTAATAAGCCGACCTAATCCCGCTCTCGCAGCTTATCTGGATTCCATTATTTCTATAATCAAAATCGGACAGGAGCCCGATGGTTATCTCACTACTTGGTTTACCATTGACCGTATGCATCCACCGGCGTGGTGGGCTCAGCCATCGCCGAATCGCTGGGATCACGAGGAATCCAATCACGAACTTTATAACAGCGGTCATTTATTCGAAGCCGCCGCCGCTCACTACCGGGCTACTGGCAAGCAAAATTTCCTAAAAATCGCCTTGAAAAACGCTGATCTGCTGGTTGCCAGCTTCGGACCGGATAAATTACGCGTTCCGCCCGGGCATCAGATTGTCGAAACCGGGTTAATCAAACTCTATCATATCACTAACAATCCCCAATACGTCGAGTTAGCTCGATTTTTTCTAGAACTGCGCGGCGATAGCACTTCGCATAAATTGTACGGAGAATACAGTCAGGATCATTTGCCGGTTACCAAACAAACCGAAGCCGTCGGGCATGCCGTTCGGGCTATGTATATGTATGCCGGAATGACCGATATTGCGGCTATCTATCAGGATTCGGCTTATTTCGAGGCTTTGATGAAAATCTGGGAAAATATCGTCACTAAAAAAATGTATTTAACTGGCGGTGTGGGCGCAAGACATGACGGTGAAGCCTTCGGTGATAATTACGAACTGCCTAATCTCACCGCTTATAACGAAACCTGTGCCGCCATCGGTAGCGTCTACTGGAATCAACGCCTCTTTCGGCTCACCGGCGATGCGAAATATTATGACATAATCGAACGCACATTGTATAACGGACTCATTTCAGGAATTTCATTGGATGGGAAAAAATTCTTCTATCCCAATCCACTCGAATCGGATGGAAAATATCAATTCAACCAGGGAGCCTGCACGCGTCAACCCTGGTTCGACTGTTCCTGTTGCCCGACCAATATTATCCGCTTCCTCCCTTCTGTACCCGAACTGATTTACGCCACAATCGCTGACAGTGTTTATATTAATCTCTACATTTCCAGCAATGCCGATATAATTGTCAACCATAAAAAAATCGAGATAATCCAGCAGACCGATTATCCCTGGGATGGCAAAATTAATATTACAGTCAATCCGGAAAAGAAGACCATTTTCACCTTAAAATTACGTGTGCCAGGCTGGGCTCGTAACGAAGTGGTTCCGGGTGATTTATATAAATACATTGCTGAAAATCCTGAAAAAGTCAGTTTGCTCGTAAATGGGAAAGACGAAAATGGCGTGCTTGATAAAGGTTACATCGAAATAACCAGGAAATGGACTCGTGGTGATAAAATAGAACTAACCCTGCCGCTGGCTGTCCGTAAAGTTGTTGCTCATGAAAAAGTAACTGACAATGTCAATAAAGTTGCTTTCGAATGCGGTCCGATTGTCTATTGTGCCGAAGAAATTGATAACCGCCGAATTGCGGAAATAACCGTACCACTCGATACTAAATTAAATATCACAAAAGGCGCAGTTCTAACTGAAAATGTCAATATTTTAAGAGGCAAGGTTGACAATCAAGAATTAATCCTGATTCCCTATTATGTCTGGTCAAACCGGGGAGTCGGAAAAATGAAAGTATGGTTACCAATCAATAAAGAATAAAAGCAAATATTTTCATCAAATATCTCTAACTTATTAAATATTGTGATTATAAGTAAACCTTATACTGGAAATATTTCCCGCCCGTTCGTTAAATATCCGAAGGGCGCATCCGAAGGGCGCATCGAAATTCACCGCCCGGAAAATGTCACCGAGCCTTTGATCAGCATCATTATCCCTACAATGGGTGCCGCTCGACAGGAATTTTTGCCCGGGTTGATGAGCCAAATCGAACGTCAGACTTTCCGCAATATTGAGGTAATTTTGATAATCGGCGACACCCGTCAGGGGCGGGCAATCAATTGCGGTGCGGCTTTAGCGGCAGGCAAGTACCTGGTCATTTTCGACGATGACACGCGCCTGGGCTCTGACGATCTATTAGCTAAAATGCTGGCTCACATGGAAAATCATCCGGATATCGGTCTGGCTGGCGTCGCCAATCTTATTCCGGAAAATGCCAGATGGTTTGTACGGCGAGTAATGCGCGAACTCCCCCGTCGCACTTCACCTATTGTCTCCGAAATTACTGACAGCGATTTGGCTGAACATCCCTGTTGCATTATTCCGCGGGACGTTTTCATTAAAATTGGCGGCGAAAATGAACTGATTCCGCGCGGACTCGATCCTTATCTGCGCCAGGAAATTCGGCAAGCCGGTTATCGCGTGGTAGTATTGCCGGAACTTTACATTCACCATTTGCCGCCGCCGACTTTCTCCAAATTCGTGCGCCAATTTTATCGCAACGGCAAAATGGCGGCTTACGTCAATAAATTTTACCCAGAATTCGTCGTCGAATTAGCCTATCAGCATGGGGCTGAAGTAACCCAGAAACGGTCTACAATTGTTCGGATCGGCAGTTATGTTTGGCGTCTATGGAAAACTATTGTAACTTTTCGCGTATTTTATTTACTGAGTTTGGTATTTTATTTGAGTGGCTATCTAATCGGTTACATAACCTTGGGGGAACAAGATGCGTAATCAAAACACCCTTTTAATCCCTGGCGATTTTCCGCCGGTAGTCAGTGGTATCTCAACCTATTATTATCAAATCTGGCGACTTCTTCCGCAGGAAAACAACTATATCCTTTGCCCCAAAGATCCCGGCTGGGAACAGTTCGACGCTCAAGCCGGACTGCAAACTATTCGGCGACGCATCCCAGCTGGCAACTTAATCCGCGATAAACTACTAAAAGGTTTGCTATATGCGTTCTGGACATTGGTTCTGGATCGCAAATATCATTTCCGTAAAATCCACTGCGGGCAGGTATTGTCGTCCGGATTTACCGGCTGGTTAATGAACAAGTTATTCGGAATTCCATACAATATTTATGTCTATGGCTCTGAGACTTTCCGTTTCGGATATAGTCCCCTTTTCATGAAATACATCAAAACTTTCCTATCCAACGCAGAATATATCGTCCCGAACAGTCAATTTACCTGTAATGAATTTATGGCATTAGGCATTCCTCCTGAAAAATTCAAAATAATTACCCCGGGCGTGGACACCGGTTTTTTCAAGCCAGCTCCAAAAGATGCGACTTTAGTGGAAAAATACGGTCTAAGCGGTAAAACTGTGCTTTTGACAGTTGCCCGGCTCGACGAACGCAAAGGTCACGACATGATGATTCGAGCAGTGGCGGACTTATCATCGCAATTCCCAGATCTCATTTACCTTATCGTTGGTTCCGGACGCGAAGAAGAACGTCTCCGGCAATTGACCAGTGAATTGAATGTAACTGACCACGTAATTTTTTGTGGCTACATACCCGATGCTGATCTACCAAAATTTTATAATCTATGTGATATTTTTATCCTGTTAAATCGCCAGACTTATGACGACGTTCGCTTACGAGGCGATTATGAAGGGTTCGGCATCGTTTTTCTCGAAGCGGCGGCTTGCGGGAAACCGGTTGTCGCCGGTGATTTCGGCGGGGTCGCATCTGCTATTGAAAACAGGCGCTCCGGCCTCATAATTGATGCCAACGATCAATCCGCCATTCGACAAACTCTTGTATCTCTCATCCAAAATCCAACTCTAAGAGAACAATTAGGGCAATATGGATTAGAAAGAGCTCGTCAATCTTTTGATTGGCAAATCATCAGCCGAGAAATAATGAAAATATTATGACGACTTTAAATCTCAAGAATCAGAGCCGTACCGCAGCCTTTCAAACCTTTACTTCCATCCGCGTGCGAACTGCGGCTCTTAAAATTGCCCGCCAAATCAATGGTCGTTTTTTAGATGTGGGTTGCGGCAACGGTCTGTTTCTACTTGAATATTATGTGACTGACGCAAAAAAGGCATTTGCGTTTGGACTCGATCACGACTGCCAGGCGATTTACGAAGCTCGAACACTTTTTAAAGATAATAATATTTCTATCGAGCGTCTTCTAATCGGCGACGGTTTTTACTTACCATTTGAAGATGAAAAATTTGAAGCCGTTTTTTGCCTGAATACTTTTCTTAACTTTCATGCTTTCGAAAAGATTGAAGCATTTATTATTGAAATGCATCGCATCTGTAAAAAAGGTGGCTGGATAGTATTCGATTATCGAAACAGTCGTAATCCATATTTATGGTTCAGATATCGGCTCAGTTCTCTGACAGGACGCCTGAACGTTCACGGTCTTCGCCGGAAAGAATTTCAACCCCTAATGCGAAGACTAAATATTAAAAATAGTGAACAAATGGCGATTCCCTCACCGCTACCTGGTTTTCCACTGGGCTACTTAAATAAATGGGAGAAATAAATTGAGTATATTGCGTATTCCGACCGCCGGGACACCCTATAATTTCACCGAAATAGCGCGTGCTACGCTGGGTTTGTTTGAGAGCAACCATGTCCAGGATAATTTCTCTCAAACATTAAAAAAATATTTCAATGTTGAAAATCTAGCTTTGGTCAATTCTGGTACGACGGCACTTTTTATATTGCTGGAATTATTCAAGAAGATCCGCACTTCCCCAAAACGTAATGAAATAATCTTACCGGCTTATACTGCGCCTGTTTTACTCTTACCAATTCGTGCCGCTGGACTAAATGCCGTTTTAGTTGATATTGACCTGACTACTTTCAACATGGACGTGCGCAAAATCTTGAATGCCGTAACCCCTCAAACGCTGGCCATTATGCCGGTGCATATGTTTGGTCTGCCTATGGATGTAGCTCCGATCATTGAATCCAGCGCAGGGCAGGATATTTTTATTGTCGAGGACGCGGCTTCTTCGCTCGGTTCAACCATCGGTGGTCGCCAGACCGGTTCAATGGCGCCATTCGGATTTTATTCGTTGAATCGAGGCAAAAACGTCTCGACTTTAGCCGGTGGCATTATTGTCTGGAAAGAGCAACGCTATTCACCCATTATCGAAGAATTAGTCGCCGGATTACCACCGGTTAGCCAAATAGCCGAATTCTTAATGTGGCTAAATTTTCTCGGACTTTCCATCGCTGTAAATCCATTATGTTACACTCTGCTGTTACCTTTGATTGCCAAATTCAAATATACGACCTTGCACCCCCACTTCGATTCTTTTGCTTACACTAATATGCAAGCCGCTCTGGGAAAAACTCTCTGGCGGCGTATAGATCAATTGACCAAAAGACGAATTGAAAATGGCAAAGCGCTAATGCAGATTTTCACCGGGAAACCGGGCTACACCACACCAAAAATTTTGCCCAACTCACAAGCGGCGTTCAATCAATTTCCAGTTATTGTCCATAATCCGGATCAGCGCCAGCGTTTACAGAAAAAATTGCTCAAGGTTGGCATAGAAACCACTCGTTTATACGAGAAACCACTGCACCACTTTTTCCCGGAATTAAATCCATTTACTTATGATAATTATCCGCGGGCAACTTATCTAGCTGAACGTTTACTTCTAATTCCAACCCATGCTCAAATTAGTCTGGCAATTCGGCAAAAAATCAATTCGGTCGTAGAGGCGTTAAATTAACAGAAAACCCCGTCAGCCCAAAGTTCTACAATTAATAACCCGTCTTGATCAAGGCGGTTCGTCTAATGTCACTCTGAAGTTATGCGCCGGTCTAGTAAAAAACGGCTATGAAGTTCTATTGGTAGCTGGTAAAACTACTCATCCTCCGTTCGATCTTGCGGAGTACGCCCGCCTAAATGGATTTCAGTTGTATTTTCTGAGAACGTTAGTGCGTGATCCTTCACCTATTTATGATCCCCTGGCTTTTCTTCAGATTTACCGCTTGATCCTAAAATACCGACCCGAAATTTTACATACGAACACCTCCAAGGCTGGGCTTCTGGGGCGTTTAGCCGGACGTTTAGCCAGAGTACCAAAAATTCTGCATTCGACTCACGGACACATTTTTTATGGCTATTACAACCGGTATATATCAAAATGTTTTATAATCTTAGAAAAATTTTCGGCACATTACTGCAACCGAGTACTAAACTTAACCGAAATTGGACGACGGGATCATATTCACGAACGCATTGGCCCGCCCGAGAAATTCTATGTCACTTCCGGCGGAGTTGATCTGAACCCATTTTTTAAAGCCTGTCATGATAATTCAACACTGAAATCACCCGACGAAAAAATACGCATCTGTTGGGTTGGACGTATAGAACCAGTCAAAAACCTGCCGTTACTGCTCAGAGCGGCTGGCATTTTAGAGCATAGCGGCTTGAATCTGGAATATATCGTAGTTGGCGATGGCGCAGACCGGCAATATAACGAAAAACTGGCTGCCGATCTTGGTTTGAAAAATATCCAATTCCTCGGTTACCGCACCGATGTTCCAGAAATTATGGCATCGTCCGATATCTTCGTCTTTACCTCGCTAAACGAGGGCTTCGGCAATGTGATTATCGAAGCGATGGCTTGCGGCTTACCGATCGTTGGAACGCGGGTCGGCGGCGTCCCGTCATTAGTTCAAGATGGCGTAAATGGTTTGCTGGTTAATTCGGATGATGCCGAAGCTTTAGCCACAGCCATTCAGATTATCGCCAGCAATTCTGAACAACGACAATCTATGGCTTCTACAAACCGAAAAAAGGCTGAATATTTCACGATTGATAATTATATTAAGCGAGTTATTTATGCTTATCAAACGTGTAACACGAATCTGCCTGAATAAGAAATTCGCACCTTTTTTAATAGCGGTCAGTTTACTAATAATGACTGACTCCCTCGGCTTTTCTCAGACTAAGCCCGGTTATATTTTACTAAAGGCCGGTGTGCATTTCGACTCGCAAGTCAGCGGCGGTAAGTATTCTCTGGCAGAGCTGGCTAATATAATCGCTCGCCACAAATTAGATGTCGGTATCATAACCGACCATGATAATATGAAAGTCTCTTACGGCATTCGCCCCTTTGAGAATTTTTTAAAATTTACGATTGAAGAAAATTCCGTTCGCCGCTACGGCGTAGAGAAATATATCAACGAAATCAACGCTCTCGACGCAGCTTATCCTAACTTGATTTTAATTCCGGGCATCGAAGCTGTTCCTTACTATCGCTGGGAAGGTTCGCCGCTTAACGAGAATATGGTTCTAAGAGATTGGCATACTCACTTACTCGTCTTCGGCTTTGAAAATCCAAAAGCCTTCGAACAATTACCTTCGCTGGCTAATCACAATATCGGTTATAGCAAACCCGATGGTAAAATTATTAAGTATATCGGTGCCAATTTTACCCACTTTGCGTTGATGTCACTCTATTTTTTATTATTTCTAATATCATTAGCGTTAATTTTCCGACGAAAATATGGATTATTTAGCCATAAAAATATCAATCGTTCGCGCCATAATATTCACTTCTCATTTCCGGCTTTTATTATGGCGGTTATATTTGGACTGATTTTATATAATCAATATCCGTTCCTGCCGCGTAAATACACACCCTACGACCGCAAAGCTGGCAGTGCTCCTTATCAGGAGCTAATTGATTACGTCAATGCCCATAACGGCCTAATTTTCTGGGCTCATCCGGAAGTTACCCATAATGAAGTTCGTCAGATAAATATCCCCCTAATGAATCAAGCCATTAAAATTTCCACCGAAGCTTATCCTCATCGCATTATGGAAACCCAGGATTATACCGGATTTGCCATTTTCTGGGAAGGGGCAAAAGTCATCGGCCGACCGGGCGGCTTGTGGGACATAGCATTGGCTGAATATTGCGCAGGCTTACGTCGCAAACCGGTCTGGGCAATCGGCGAACTCGATTTCGAGGATTCCAGCAACCTTAACAATGTCACTGAAACCTTAACTTTCTTATTTGTTAAAGAGCGTTCGCGGGCTGGAGTTTACGAAGCTATGCGAGCCGGACGGATGTATGCAACGCGCAGTTTCACCGGCGATAAAATCGTCATTGATGATTTTTCTGTTTATGATCTGCACACCGGCAATAATGCCTTCATCGGAGAAACATTGACTCATGCGCAAGCGCCGGTTGCCATCCATATTCGATTGCGAGCACTAACTACGCTGAATAAACCGGAAACAATTTTTCTCTATCGCAATAGCGAATTGATCAAAATTTTCCATTTGAATACTGTTTTAGATGAATGGTTCGTAGATGAATCGCCAATGTCGAGTCCGATGTGCTATTACCGGATTTATGGCGGCGACAGCTGGCCAACTCTCGCCAGCAACCCGATATTTGTTAGTAAATAACGGTAGGAGTGTTAGTCCTTAACCTTATAGGCTATTTTATAAAGTAAAAAAGTGATTGCGGCTAAGAAACAAAACTGCGCGAACTGCATAAATGCCTGCGCTTCAACAAAAAAGGGCTTCATAATAAGACGAGAAACTACGCCCATGATTAAGGAAATGACACCGACGATAATGCAACCTTTAATGATTGTGTCCATTGTTACTCCTAATTTTTTCATCATTGGCAAACTAAGGTAAAAATGGGATAAAAATCAAGGAAATTTAATGATCTGTGCCATTCATCAACCGCAAACTTATCCGTGGCTGGGTTATTTTGCCAAAATTATGCAGGCTGACATTTTTATCTTTCTGGACAATGTTCAGTTCAAAAAAAATGAATGGCAAAATCGCAATAAAATTCGCACTCCGCAAGGCTGGGTTTGGCTGACGGTTCCCGTAATTCATCACTTTGGTCAAAAAATAAGCGAGGTCAAAATCAACAACACAGTCAATTGGCGAAAAAAACATCTTCAAACTCTACGAACATACTATGGGCGGGCACCATTTTTCAAGTTATACTTCGAGAAGCTCGAAAATCTTTATCAATTCGAGTGGCAAAATCTGGCGCAGTTCAATATAGCCGCGATTCGTCTATTAATGTCTTTAATCGAAATTGACACTCCAACGGTGGTTGCCTCGGAAATAAAAGCTCTCGACCAAAATTCCCAGATCAGTGCCGCCGAACGCCTGATAATTGCTACGAAAGCCGTCGGGGCTGATTGCTATCTCTCAGGAATCGGTGGTAATAGTTACCTGCAACCTGAGCTTTTTGCAAAGAATGACATCAAACTTAAGTTCCAATCGTTTGAGCATCCCGTTTATCGGCAAATGACTAATGATTTCCTGCCGAATATGTCAGTACTCGATTTATTATTTAATGAAGGTCAACAAGCCAATTCTATTATCCAAGGGGGAATTCGATGAGCTCATCAGCAAAAAAGATGAATATCTTAGCCATCGGCTCTCATCCGGATGACATTGAAATCGGATGTGGCGCCAGTTTAGCCAAATTCAATGCTAAAGGACACTCGGTTTACCTGTATATAGCCACGCTGGGAGGCGCAGGCGGCGATCCCGAAGTGCGCCAGGCAGAACAAGAAAATTCGGCCAGCATAATGGGCGTCAAAGATATTTTCTGGGGTAGTTTTGAAGATACGGATATAACAATCAATAAAAATTCCATAGTCGCCCTGGAGGAAATCATTCATAAAGTGAATCCCGATATGATTCTGGTTAACTATCACGATGACACCCATCAGGATCACCGCAATATAGCCGCGATCACCAATTCCGCCACGCGCTATATTCCCAACGTCCTCTTTTACGAAACCCCCACAACTCAAAATTTTATGCCAAACGTTTTCGTAGATATCGGCACAGAATATTTAGCAATCAAATTAAGAGCTTTGTTGGCTCACGCTTCTCAGATCAATCGGACAAATATTGCTAATCTTTCGATTATTCAGGTTGCCGAATCCAGTGCTCACTTTCGAGGCGTGCAGGCACGAGTCGCCTGCGCCGAAGCTTTTCATTCACTCCGTTTATTTATAGATATATGATTCCCCACTATCGCCCAACCTTTGGTCAGGAAGAAATCACCGCTGTTACGTCCGTCATCCGGAGTGGTCAGCTTTCTCAGAATGGTCAGGTGAATCTACTGGAGCAAATTCTGACAGAAAATCTCGATCGAAGATATGCCTGTGTGGTATCTTCGGGCACTATGGCTTTGATTTTGTCCCTAAAAGCTTTGGGAATCAGACCGGGCGATGAAGTTATCATTCCATCTTATACTTGTGCGGCTTTGTGGCAAGCGGTCACCGCTGTTGGTGCGACCGCAATTTATGCCGATATTGAAAATGAGACTTATAATCTGGCACCGCCATCAGTCAAATTAAAAATTACACCTCGCACAAAAGCGATCATTTTCCCACATATGTTTGGCCAACCCGGTCATATCCAAGAGGTCATTGAATATGGCATTCCAGTAATCGAAGACATCGCCCAGGCTTATGGTGCTACTATAGACAAACAGCCAGCTGGTCATTTTGGAGACATTGGCGTGCTCTCTTTTTATGCGACCAAAATCATCGGAGCCGGAGAAGGCGGAGCTATCCTTACCGATTCGCCAGCAATTTTGGAGAAAGTCCGTGACCTGCGTGAATATGATGAAAAAGACGATTTGAAGCCGCGCTTTAATGCTAAAATGACCGATTTGGGTGCGGCTATTGCAATTGAACAAATCAAAAAGTACAAATCCTTTTTCGCCAAACGCACAGCTATTATTCAGCAATACCAAAAAGTTGACGGAATCGAATTTGTACTACCCTTAAAAAATTCACGACTTAAATCGAACAATTATCGCTGTATTGCCGTTCATCCTCATAAATCGGCTACCGAATGTATCGCTTTTGCCACTAAGTTAGGTGCTTATTTCCGCCATCCGGTCTATAAGCCACTCCACAGCTATGCTCAAACTGAATCGCTCCCCGAAACCGAAAAAGCCTGGAAAAAGCAATTCTCAATTCCAGTGTTTCCGACAATTTCGGGTACAGATCGTGATCGAGTCACAGAAATCTTAACTCATCTGGCAGAATTATGAACAATCACAATAAAAAGATTCTCTTTCGGATGCTCGTATTACCGTTTTTAATGGCACTTCTATTACCGTATGTGGCTAAAACCTGGATGTTCAGCCATAATTTATCGAAAATCTATTATCTTTTAGTTACTAGTTTGATGACTTTCGGCCTGGTACCCATTTTCTACAAGCTCGGTGTAATTATGGATATAACCGATAAACCGGGCGGTCGGCACATTCATCAGCATGCCACCCCTCGGACCGGTGGCATTGCCATCTTTATTACCTTTATCATTACGCTTAATATTGTCACTAAACCGCCGCGCGAGTTTACTGGGCTTTTTTTGGCTAGCAGTGTAGTAGCCTTTGTTGGTATTATTGACGATATAAAACACGTGCCCGCGCTGATAAAACTTGGGGCTCAGATTCTGGCTACGATAATTTTAATCAAATATGGGATTTATTTGTCCTTCCTTCCTAATCATATAATTGGCAATATTTTTTCCTATGTATTGACTTTTATCTGGATTATCGGCATCACTAACGCCTACAACTGCCTCGACGGATTAGACGGCTTAGCCGCTGGTACTGCTATAATAATTTTGCTTTTTTACATTATCATCGCTACATATATGGTTGCCGATGAATTTATGGCTATAGTTGGGTTGATATTATTGGGTGCAATTATCGGATTTATACCGTACAATTTCAGAATTACAAAAAACGCTTTAATTTTTTTAGGAGATGCTGGAAGCACTTTTATAGGATTTACATTAGCGGCTTTGAGTATTTATGGAAATTGGGGGATTAATAAGAGCGTTGACCTGGCGATTCCGATTCTCCTACTCGGCGTACCGATTGCCGATATGATAATGACTACTATTACTCGGATTAAAGATGGCAAAGTCAAATCCGTCCGCCAATGGCTTGAATATGGCGGCAATGATCATTTTCATCACCGACTCTTACAGATGGGATTCACGAAAACTGGTAGTGTCTTAATAATCTGGGCAATTACAGCCGTATTGGGACTGTTGTCGTTACTCTTGAAACAAGGTGACCGCCCAGAAGCCATCATTGCGATCCTGATTGCCTTAATATTATTCGCCCTAATTATTTCACTTATGCTATTTGAATATCGCCAAGAACGTCGCAGTTCGCCAAATAAAAAAAATATTCCTTAAATGAATTTATTAGCTTACATTTAGATATATGTATCTGGATTATTGGAAAATAAAGGAAAAGCCTTTCGAAAACTCACCGGATCCGAAATTCTTATTTCATTCCAAACAACACGATGAGGCTCTATTTCGTTTACTATATGCCATCCAGAGTTCAAGAGGAGCGGCGCTCCTGACCGGTGAATATGGTTGCGGTAAAACTTTGTTAATGCACACGATTATTTCCGAACTCTCGCAGGGAAAGTTTAAAATTGCTTATCTGACCAATCCCCGCTGGAGCGCTATGGAATTAATTGAGGAAATTCTTTATCAGCTGGAGATTAATTCCAAATCCAAATCGCGCCTCGAAATGTTGCATAGTCTCAATGATTTTCTGCTCCAAAATGTTCAAGAAAAATGTCAGACGCTCATTATCGTAGATGAAGCCCAGGTAATCAGCGATTATGAAACTTTTGAAGAATTGCGATTATTATTGAACTTTCAGCTTAACGACCGCTTTTTAGTAACGCTTTTTCTGGTTGGTCAGCCGGAATTAAACAATATGATAAAGAATATACCCCAGCTTAACCAGCGAATAGCGGTTCGTTTTCATTTAAAACACTTTAACTTTGAGGAAACCAAAGCCTACATTCAATATCGTCTTAAAGTTGCTGGCCGGAATGATCAGATATTTACCGATTCAGCTTTTGATGAAATCTATAAGTACTCAGAGGGCATTCCTCGAATTATCAATAATATATGTGACTTAAGCTTGGTGATCGGTTTTGGAAAACACCTCTCAACTATTGACCATAATGTCATCAAAGGAATTATTAATTCAGAAAGATAAACTATGGCAGGAATGCAGGACATCCTGAAAAATAGTCAGGAATCAAATAACCAAAATAATTCCCAAAAGGGAAAAAACGAAAAAAATGATAATAATTTCATTGGTCTGAGCGAAATGGAAGCCGTAAAAAAAGCCATTACCGAAAACCTTGGCTCGAAACTGAATACATTTAATTCAGCGGCCGATTCAACGCCGGTTGATTTCGAGCCGGAATTGGTGCTAACTCCGGCTGATTTCCCTAAAAATGGTTTCTTCAAAGACACTCACCTCGATGAAAAGAAGCTGAAAGAAATCCAATGCCAGGATGAAATCGCAGCTAATCAGCTTTACATGGATTTGCTTCATGAATTAGGAAACGTTTTCCAATCTCTAAAGGATAATAAACCTCTCGACCCCCAACCGTTAGAAAAATTTACCGAGTTGATACATAATTCAATTACATCCGGCGATTTTTTGCTTCTCAAAGCAATTCAGCACAAACGTTATGCCCCCTGGCTTATCTCCCATTCAGCCAATGTCACAATTCTGGCATATAAAATTGGACTAGATTTAAAATACGACCGCCCAACATTACATAAGCTCGGAATTTCAGCACTATTACACGATATCGGCATGCTCAGCGTACCTAATAATATCATTTTCAAACATGGTCAGCTAACGCCAGATGAATTTGAGATCATCAAGAAACATCCGCTGAACGGATTCGAAATGGCTAAGCATCTCGAGCAGTACCCGCATATTATCGAGGTCATTTTACAGGAACACGAACGGGAAGATGGCTCCGGTTATCCGCAAGGCTTACCAGGCGACGAAATAGCAGAATTTGCTAAAATCGTTGGTTTAGCGGATGTTTACGAAGCGATGGTTCATGGACGCGCCTACCGCGAAGGTTTCATCACTTACACTGCTATTCAGAAAATAATCGAAAAGCGTTCTAAACAATTCAATCCCAGAATTATTCGCGCCCTTATCAATAGCGTACCAATGTTTCCCGTTGGTAGTTTGGTCAAACTTAGTACCAACGAAATTGCCAGAGTGCTTTCGGTCAACAGCTTGCGGCCGGTTCGTCCGGTAGTGGAAATCCTGATTGATAGCGATGGCAATAGATTAAAAAATCCGATTCGGCTCGATCTCGAGGCAGAGCCATTAATTTATATAGCTAAACCGCTCGCCGAATCCTGAGCGGTTCCCTCATTTTCAAATTGCCTGACTCAGCCACAATCTATGCGGTTGGGTAGGCATTTTTTATTTTTTTAAAAAGGATTTTTAGTACTGTATGCTGTATGCCAGATTCGATGAGAAATCAAAGCGGATTGTTATTGACATCGAGCCTAATTATCGTGGGATGCCAATCGGTTAATTCGGCTGGTGATACAACCGCAAAAGCCAGAATAATAATGCGATCGCCCTTCTCGACCAAGCGAGCGGCGGCACCATTTAAACTAATGTCTCGCTGACCAGCTTTGCCCTCAATCACGTAGGTTTCGAAGCGAGCTCCCGAGTTTAAATTTAAAACCAGCACTTTTTCGAAAATATGCAAATTTGCCAAGCGAATCAATTCCGCATCAATTTCGATACTACCCTCATAT
>ERZ795050.2820-NODE-2820-length-18363-cov-5.380107_pt1 | contig 18363 bp, 17 predicted proteins | sample MGYA00375134_ERZ795050 | MGnify/ENA primary metagenome ERZ795050 (study PRJEB30179, sample SAMN05720221) | activated sludge metagenome | isolation source: Anaerobic digester | place: Japan | collected 2015-05-26 ... | reverse complement strand
CATAAAATATTTCAACTAAAAACTTTTATATAAAATTTTATTTTAAAAAATACAGATAAATTTAACTATTATATTTTATTAATCTATCCGATAAAATAGATAAGAAAAGGAGTTTGATATGATAACCATGGAAGGTGTAAATGAGTATCAAAACTCTCGAATCATTTTAAATGCACAAATCTATTTTATCAAAAAGATGCTTGATGTGACAAGGGAGCAACAAACAGTGATTCGAGAAAGTCTTAAAGATCCCCCTATTAATCCTGATTCAACTTTTACAAAAGTTGTATAATTAAATTACTTAAAAAAAAAGAACAAAATTATTTCTCCATTTTTCAAGTACCATTAAAGGGGGAAAGATGGTACAAAATGTTTGCAAATTTTTGTTAATATGTTTTTACTAAAGTAGCAGTGGAAAGGATAACTGCTACTTTTATATTATTATGAATATATTAGGAATAGAAACTTCTTGTGATGACACATCTATTTCCATCGTTCAGGATGGGAAAAAAATAATATCATTAAATTCATTATCTCAATATGATGCTCATAAAGCATATCAGGGAGTAGTTCCTGAAATTGCATCAAGAGAACATCTTAAAGTCATCTATTCTTTGACTGAAAAAACACTACAGGAATCAAAAATAAATATACTGGATATAACTGCAATTGCCATAACATCATATCCTGGTCTTATAGGTTCTCTTGTAGTTGGCTTGAATTTTGCCAAAGCTTTGGCTTATAGATTTGAAAAACCTGTTATACCAATCAATCATCTTGTAGCTCATATTTATTCAAACTTTTTTGAAAATGATATTGAATTTCCATTTATTGCCCTGCTTATATCGGGTGGACATACCGCTTTATTTCTTTTCAATTCATTTGAGGATTACCAGATTTTAGGAAAAACAATAGATGATTCTTGTGGAGAAGCCTTTGATAAAGTTGCAAAACATTTTAATCTTGGATATCCTGGTGGTCCTATAATAGATAAAATTGCACAAAAAGGAAATCCTTTATCCTATGATTTTCCAATTGCATTATCAGATATCAAAAAATATGGACTTAATTTCTCTTTTTCTGGCTTAAAAACTGCTGTCATACATTTTAGGAAAAAATATAAAAAAATAAAGGATGAAGAAGAAAAAATTGAGGATATTCTTGCATCTTTTCAAAAAGCTGTTGCTAAAACATTGATGCTTAAAACTATAAAAGCAATAGAAAAAACAGGTATAAAAAGGATTGTCATATCTGGAGGATCTGCTGCAAATTCAGAAATAAGAAATAGTTTTAAACTATTAGAAAATGAAGGAATCAAAATATACTTCCCTCCTCTTAATCTATGTTCAGACAATGGTGCTATGGTAGCAGGTCTTGGGTATCATCTTTTAAATAAATATTCTTTGGATAAAAATAGATTTTTAACAATTGATGCCAAATCCAGAATGTCAGAGATGAAAAGAAATAGTATGATTTTATAAGTTAGTAAACTTAATTTTATTTAATTTTATTTAAAATATCTAAATTTTATTAATATTTCCTTGAAAAAATTTATTTTAACTTTATATCTTTAAATGTAATAATACCTATTTCCCCACATATTAAATAAATAAAATTAAAAAAGGAGTCTTACTATGAGTAAAAGAATTCTTGTAGCGACTGAAAAACCTTTTGCAAAATCTGCTGTAGATGCAATTAAAAAGGTTTTTGATGATGCCAAATTTGAAACCATACTTTTAGAATCATATACCAGTATTGACCAATTAAAAGACGCTATAAAAGATGCAGATGGTGTTATAGTCAGATCAGATAAACTAACTGCGGAGATTTTAGAATCTGCAAAAAATCTTAAAATCGCAGTAAGAGCTGGTGCAGGTTATGATAATATTGATCTTGACGCTGCTTCAAAGAAAAAAATAGTTGTCATGAATACACCAGGTCAAAACTCAAATGCTGTTGCAGAATTAGCTTTTGGATTAATGTTATACATAGCTAGAAGAGGATACACCGGTAAGGATGGTACAGAACTTCGTGGAAAGACAATCGGAATTCATGCATATGGATATGTCGGAAAATATGTTGCTAAAATAGCAAAAGGTTTTGGAATGAAAATAATCGCATTTGATCCTTATGTAGATAAAAAAGTTATGGAAGATGATGGAGTAGAACCTGTTTCAAAAGTCGAAGATCTCTATAAAAATTCGGATTATGTCTCTATTCATCTGCCTTTAATCCCTCAAACAGAAAAATTTATAAATTATAATTTACTATCTCTTTTGAAAAAAGGTGCAACAGTTGTAAACACAGCAAGAGCTGAAGTAATAAATGAAGATGATTTATTTAAGATAATGGAAGAAAGACAGGATATATATTATTGTGCTGACGTTGCACCAAGTAATAGAAAAGCATTTGAAGAGAAATTTGGTCTTAGGGTATTTTTTACAGCAAAAAAGATGGGTGCTCAAACTGTTGAGGCAAATAACAATGCAGGTATTGCTGCTGCAAGACAGATTGTTAATTTTTTCAATAATAACGATACTACCTTTCAGGTTAATAAATTTTAATTATTAAATTTCAAATCAAATAAAAAGGGGCGATCTTTTAAGTAAAGATAGCCCCTTATTTTATTATATCTAGTAAAATTAACTATTTGCCCATAGTTGCTATCATAACAGCTTTAATAGTATGTACTCTATTTTCTGCCTCATCAAAGACTAATGAATGTTTGGATTCAAAAACTTCATCAGTAACTTCACAAATATCTGGAAATTTCTTAGAAAGATCAGTTTCATTATTATGGAAAGAAGGTAGACAATGTAAGAATATTACTTCATCATTACCTGTCTTTTTAAGCATATCCATTGTGACCTGATATGGTTTTAAAAGTTTAATTCTTTCTGGAATTTTGTCCTCTTCTCCCATAGAAGCCCATACATCAGTATAAATAACATCTGCACCTTTAACACCTTCAGCAACATTATCTGTAATAGTTATTTTAGCACCTGTTTTTTTTGCATATTCTGTGCATTCATTAACTAATTCTTTTTCAGGATGAAGTGATGCTGGAGCAACAATTCTATAATCCATACCAACCATTGCAGCTCCTTCCATCAATGAATTAGCCATATTGTTTCTTCCATCTCCAACATATGCAAATTTTATACCTTTCAAATAACCAAATTTTTCTTTAATAGTCTGGAAATCTGCGAGAACCTGAGTTGGATGGAATTTATCTGTTAATCCATTCCAAACTGGAACACCCGCATATTTTGCAAGTTGCTCAACTGTTTCATGTTTAAAACCTCTAAATTGAATACCATCAAACATTCTACCAAGTACTCTTGCGGTATCTTTTACAGTTTCTTTCTTACCAAGCTGAATATCGTCTTTTCCTAGATATTCTGGATGAGCTCCTTCATCATAACAAGCGACAACAAAAGCACATCTTGTTCTTGTTGAAGCTTTTTCAAAAATTAAAGCAACATTTTTTCCTTCAAGATTTTTTCCGGAAATTCCAAGTCTTTTTTGTTTTTTTAAATCGATTGCCATATCAATAAGCATTTCGATTTCATATGGTGTGCAATCCATAAGTCTTAAAAAGCTTCTTCCTTTCATGTTTACTGGCATTTTTTTCTCCTTTTTTCATCTAAATCAATTATAGTAATTTTCTAGATGACTAATCTTAACACAAATTAATTACAATGTTAAATTTTAATGTCAATATTTTATGATAATTATTAATCTTAGAAATAAATAAATGAAATATATAAATGTAAATTTTATAATAAAAAGTAAAGTGTAAAACTAAAAAAAGAAAAAATTTAGATTGGATGAATATAAAATTTCAATTTTCACAAATAAAATAAAAAGAAATTGTTAACAAAATTAGCAAAATTATAGATTATTTTTATTTAAGGACAAAAAATAGCGGCGAAGGGATTTGAACCCCTGACCAATCGGATATGAGCCGAGTGCTCTACCACTGAGCTACGCCGCCATTTATCGATAACGACAAAAATTTATTAACATAAATAGGATAAATGTCAAATATTTTATCTAATTTATTTGAATTAACTTTATTTATTTAACTTAACTATATATGCTACGATTATAATTATATTAACTTTATATTATTGTTACTTTATATTATTCTTACTTTATATTATTCTTACTTTTTTAATTTTATTATTTTAGCTTTATTTATTAAATTAATTTACAATGCTTCAAATATATTAAGAAGAAGGCTAAAACAAGTTGCTGTCAATAAAATATGTTTGTTATGAGTTTTTATGATAACTATCTTCCTATTGATAACATAAGACTCATACCCTTTCTATTTATAAGAATTATTATCTTTTTTGCAGTTTTTAGTTTTTCTAATACCTGATAAAACTGCTCTGCACCTGTTATCTCATAATCGTTAATCTGATAGATGACATCTCCTTCAGCAATACCCAATTGAGCAGCAGGTGAATTTTGAGCAACAGCAAGGACTATTACACCATTTTTAACACCATAAGCCTTATATTTTTCTTTTGTTTGCGGATCCATATCACCAACCAGAACTCCTAGCCAATTATTTGGCTTTTCACCAATCGATGTTTTTGTCTGCCTTTTCTCTACAATAATGGTAACAGTAAGATTTTTAATTTTTCCATCTTCTTTTCTTAATATTTGCAAAGTTACCTTTTCGCCTGGTTTTGTGCTTTTTACCTGAAATGCAAGATCACCTGGATTTTGTATTTTTTTGCCATTATATGTCAATATAACATCAAGATTTTTAAGTCCTGCTTTTGAAGATGGGGAATTTGGTTCTATAGATGCAATAATTACTCCCGTAATTTCTTTTAATCCGAAATATTCTGCTTTATTTTTATCCATTGGATAAACAGTAACACCTAGATATCCATATTCGATTGGTTTTCCATTTATTAAATCGTTTAAATTCTTTTTAACTATATTTATAGGTATAGCAAATCCTACACCCGCATAGTTTCCTGTTTGAGAATAAATAGCATCATTTATACCTACAACTTCTCCTTTAATATTCAGTAAAGGTCCTCCAGAATTTCCGGGATTAATAGCAGCATCTATTTGTATGAAATTTTCAAATTGATTGATACCTAAAGAAGTTCTTCCTTTAGCAGAGACAATCCCTTGAGTAAAAGTTCCATCAAGGCCAAATGGATTCCCAATAGCAAAGATAATATCGCCTATTTCAATTGAATCTGAATCGCCCAATTTAACTACTGGTAAAATCTTACCTTGCGCATTGATTTTAATAACAGCGACATCCAGATCCTGATCGACTCCAAGAACCTTGCCTTCATACTCCGAACCATCCATCAATTTTATCTTTAAGTCTTTTACATTATTTACAACATGGTAATTTGTAAGTATATGTCCTTCCTTTGAAATAATAAAACCAGAACCAAATACCTCAACTTCTCTTTTAGAAGGTTGATTCTGTGAAAAAGGATCTCCAAAAGGGAAAAAGAATGGGAAATTAGGTACTTCCTGTTCTATAAGTGATGTAATATGAACAACAGCTGGAAGGTTATCTTTTGCAATCTTTCTAAATTGTTCCTGCAGAGCTAAATATGAAGTGGAATTTATATTCAAATTGTTTTTATTATCACTTTGATTATTATTTTGATTTTGATTTGAATCCTGAGCATTTATTATAATATTTGAAGTTTGAATCTTTTTATTTATTATTTTATTATTAATTAATAAAGCTGTTGTTATTGAAGCAGTTAGTATTAAGAATAAAATAAAATAGGGCAAAATTTTTTTTAGTTTCATACATTCCTCCAAAATTTCTAAATAAATAAAATTATTACAAAATTTATAAATAAATAAAATACAAAAAAATTATTTATATTAAAAATATATAAAATATTTTATTTTTAGGCAATACTATTGAAGCAACTAAAACATCTTATTTAATGAATTTTTATCTAAAAAATGTGGCAAAAGTATTAAATAGATATGATGCAATTGCCTTATCATCAGATTCTTTCATATAGCTATTTATAATCTCATCTCCAACCTTATGTAAGTCGTTTTTCAATAAATTCATATAACCTTTTTGAACACCAGAATTAGATTTATGAATAAAGACGATTGTTCCATCATCTTTTATTTCAGTAATAATTGCAACATGGGTAAAGAAATCATCATCTTTACCATTTTTATTTCTATCATAAGTATTATCAAAAATTATAATATCAGCAATATTAAATGAAATTTCACTAACTGAAAAATAGTTCTTTGCTATCAAATAGAGTTGATGAACACCACCATAAGGTGTCTGATCAACAATATAAGAAGTAAGGTCTATGCCAGCTTTATAATACAAATAAAATATAAAACCAGAACAATCATATAAAAATGAACGTGATTTTGCTATAAATGAGGTTAATCCAATAGATTTATTTGCCAATTCTACAATTTTTATTCTTATCTGTAATATTTGCTCATCATCAATTTTTTTTTCTACAGGATTGGAAATTATCTTAATAGAATAAAAATTTTTAATATATTCATAGTCTCTATAATATTTATATGATGAAGAACAACTTGAATAAACTAAGATCGATAATAAAAGATAGAATAAAAAAATTAAGTAAAAATAACTTTTAAATGCAATTTTTTTAAAGTTTTTTTTAAAATTCATATATTACTTTATATATCGGTTTTTGAGGAGTAAGAATAGATTGATAAAGTTTTAATTTATTCAACTTAAATATAAGTTTGTTTTCTTCAAATCCTATTAATTTGCCCCAATATTTGAAATTATTGAAACAATTAAAATCAGCATATTTGACTCTAGCAATAGTCAAATGAGGTTTGAAACTTCGTTGTTCTTTTTTAATACCAATATTATCTAAAATTTTTTCTATTTCATTGAATTTGTTTTCTATTATTTTTTTTTCATCCAGAACAGGTAAAACAATGACCTTTGGTTGTTTTTTATTTGGAAATGCATCTAATCCTGATAAAAAAAATTCTTGATTATTTAATGAAAAATTATCAAGACTTTTTATAAGAGAATTTATTATTATTTCAGGATTTTCATCTTCTAAAAACTTTAATGTTATATGCATCAAAGAAGGATCTACAAAATTTATCTTTAAACTTTTTCCAAAATTTAGATTTTCTTTAAATTCATCTTTTAGTAAAGAAGAAATTTTTTCTATTTTTAAAAGGAAATCATTTTCAAAATCATAAGCTAAAAATAGTCTCATATAAGAACTTTTACACAATATTGAAATTATTCAACTAATAATTTATAATAATAATAAAGATAGCAAAAGGCAAAACTATAAAATATTTTGTATCTTCAAGATAAAATAAAAACAAAGATAAAAAAAATTAAAAATAGCAAATAAAAAATTACAATTAAAAATTAAAAGATAAGAAATAAAAAATAAAAATAAAAGATAAAGAATAAAAGATAAAAGAAAAAAATAATAGAAAAAAATAAAAGATTAAAGATAAAAAATAAAAAATAGAAATAAAAAATTTAAATAAAAATAAAGAATCAAAATATAAAAATAAAAATAGTAACTAAAAAAATAAATAAAAAGATAATATAAATATAAATTTATTGAGGTGCAGATGATAAAAGACAAAGTTAAATTATCTGCTATTGGTTATAACTTATTTTTAGAAGCATTAACTTATTGTAAAGAAATCCTTGAAAAATCACAAATTGTACATACCCGTGTTTTTTTTCCTTCAAAAGATAAAGATGAAATTTATTTTATAGAACAATCAAAGCTAATTGATGAGCTTATTTCAAAATTTGATTTAAAAAATCCTTTTGATAACAGAAACTCAGAATACTTTGAATTTATTAAAGAAACAGCTCTTGATATTATGAGAATAAAGATAAGTCAGGAATCACCAGATTATTATCTATATTTAACTCAATTTGAAGACAACTCAATAAATATGATAATAAGAGATCCAGAATCATTTGGTATCACTCAAGTAATACTAAAATATGTAAACCATGATTTTGATGTTATTAAAATTGAAAATATACCTTCAAATCCTTATACAAATCCTATGTGCGTATTATCATCCGAGAAAAATGTAAAAATAGATTTAAATAATTAAATATATTTTAACTTTAGAAAGTAAAAAAATATGAAAATTGAAAAGATTAATGATAAAAAATTTATAATCCCTTTATCTAAAGATATGAAAGTCCCAGTCATTCTTTATTGTGATGATGAAATTATAAATAACATATCCAACGACAATTCAATTAACCAGATAATTAATGTTGCAGAAATAGATGGCATAGTAAAATATGCCCTTGCAATGCCCGACATTCATCAGGGTTATGGTTTTCCAATAGGTGGGGTTGCTGCTTTTGATTCAAAAAATGGAATAATATGCCCCGGAGGAGTTGGTTTTGATATAAATTGTGGAGTTAGATTAATTAAAACAAACATTACAAAAAATGAAATTGAAAAATATATAGAAAAGATTTCGTTTCAAATATTTAATTCTGTACCTTCTGGAGTTGGTTCTAAAGGCTTAAAAAAATTTACCAAAAGTGAAATAAAAAAGATTTGTGAAGAAGGCTTAAACTGGATGGTAAATAATGGATTTGCATTAGATATTGATTCGCAATATATTGAAGATTATGGATTTTTAAAAGATGTTGATAGCTCTGTTTTAAGTGAAGAAGCAATAGACAGAGGTAAAATAGAGATCGGAACTTTAGGGGCTGGAAACCATTTTCTAGAAATAGGGTATGTTTCAGAAATTTATGACAAAAATTCAGCTAAAGCATTTGGATTGTTTCTTGATCAGGTTGTAATATGGTTTCACACTGGTTCAAGAGGTTTTGGTCATCAAATTGCAAAAGAATATATCGAAAAAATGAGAAAAAAAATGCCTCATTATAATTTAAAATTAAAAGATCAAGAACTTGTGTATTTGCCGATTAGTGATCCTTTATCAAAGGAGTATTACCTTGCAATGAATTGTGCTGCCAACTATGCTTATTGTAACAGGCAAATGATAACATATTTAGTTCGTGAAGTATTTAAAAATATTTTCCATAAAACTTGTGAAGAACTTGGTTTATTTTTACTTTATGATGTATGTCATAATATTGCTAAATTGGAAAAACATGAAGTAGATGGAGAAAAAAAAGAAGTATTAGTTCATAGAAAAGGGGCTACAAGATCTTTTCCAGCTAAAAACAAAGATTTACCTGAAAAGTATTTTAATATCGGTCAGCCCGTATTAATTCCAGGTGATATGCGAAGAGGTTCTTTTATATTAATAGGTACAGAGCAGTCAATGATTCAAACTTTTGGATCTGTCTCCCATGGTGCAGGTAGAGCTATAAGCAGAAACCAGGCAAAGAAAAAATTTGAATATTCAAAGATTCAAAAAGAACTTAAAGATAAAAATATATTATTATTAGCTCAAGATATCAAATTAGTTCAGGAAGAAGCGCCTTTAGCATATAAAAATATCTCAAATATAATAGAAATTTTGAAATTAAATAATTTAGCAAAACCAGTTGCAAAAACTTTGCCAATCTCAGTTGTTAAAGGTTAATATTTTTATATTAAATTTTATTTTTTTTTTATTAAAAATATTGACAAATTTGTTTATTATTTTAATATAAAAACGAGAATGGCAAATTTTTTTTAAGGAGAGTCATTATGAAACGAAATTTAATGTTTATTCTCTTTACTCTTGTGGTAGTCTTATTAATTGGCTTTGCTTTTGCTGGTTGTAAAAAGGAAGCAAAAGAAATTGTCATTGGTGGAGTAGGACCTGTTTCTGGAGAAGCTGCAACTTTTGGTCAATCCACTAAAGAAGGATGTGAACTTGCAGTTGAAGAATGGAACGCTGCGGGTGGTCTTCTTGGAAAGACAATTAAATTAATTTACCAGGATGATAAAGGTGATCCAACTGAAGCTGCTACAGTATGGACAAAACTGATTACACAGGATAAGGTTGCTGCGATTGTTGGAACAGCTATGAGTAAATGTTCATTAGCTGGTGCTCCTATAAGCCAACAGTATAAAGTTCCTATGATAAGTCCAACATCTACAAATCCAAAGGTAACTGAAGTTGGTGACTATATCTTTAGAGCATGTTTTATAGATCCTTTCCAGGGAACTATAGGTGCAAAATTTGCCTATGAAAACTTAAATGCAAGAAAAGCTGCTTGTATTTTTGATGTTGGTAATGACTATACAAAAGGACTTTCTGAATTTTTCAGAGATAAATTTACAGAACTTGGTGGTACAATTGTCGCTTTTGAAGCTCATCCAACAGGAACAACAGATTTTAAAGCACAACTTACAAAAATAATAGCGGCAAAACCAGATGTTATTTATATTTCTGATTATTACAACGATGTTGCATTAATTGCAAAACAGGCAAGAGAACTTGGCTTTAATGGACCACTTGTTGGTGGTGATGGTTGGGATTCTCCAGATCTAGTTAAAATTGGTGGTACAGCAGTTGAAAATGGTTATTTCACAAATCACTTCTCAAAAGATGACCCAAGACCTATAGTTCAGGAATTTGTTAAAAAATATCAAGCTAAATTTGGAAAGGTTCCAGATGCTTTTGCAGCATTGGCATATGATGCTATGTATATAATGCTTGATGCTATAAAAAGAGCTGGTTCAACCGATCCAGAAAAGATAAAAAAAGCTTTAGCTGAGACAAATATTAATGTTGTTTCTGGTCTTGTTACATTCGACAAAAATAGAAATCCTATTAAATCAGCTGTTATAATTGCTATAAAAAATGGTCAGCAGGTTTATCAAGCTACAGTTAATCCATAAATTTTATTTTTTCAGGGGGAGTAATCCCCCTGACTTTTTTTCTATCAGGGGGATCAAATGGATATTAGTACTATTTTGCAACAAATATTCAATGGACTACAATTAGGCAGTATTTATGCCTTAATTGCTTTAGGTTATACCATGGTTTATGGTATAGTAAGATTAATAAATTTTGCACATGGCGACTTTTATATGATTGGAGCTTATGCTTCATATGGTTTATTTTTTGCTATAGGAACATTAGTAGCATCCAGTTTTTCTGGTCCAACTGCAGCTATTGTGTTATTTTTAATAATTTTAATTGGAAGTATGATTAGTGGCGGTGCAATCGCTCTTTTAGCAAATCAATTTGCATATAAACCTTTGAGAAATAAACCTCGACTTTCTTCTTTAATTACTGCGATTGGAGTTTCTATGTTTCTCGAGTATTTTCTTTCCGCCCTACCAGTTGTAGGACCTTCATACAGAGGATTTCCAGAATTAATTAAAAAGGCTACATATAATTTTGGTCCAGCTATAGTTTCAAATTATGTACTTTTAGATTTAGGAGTTGCAGCTGTTTTAATGATTTTTTTAACAGTATTAGTAAAGTATACAAAAATTGGTAAAGCCATGAGAGCAGTATCTCAAGATAAAGATGCGGCAAAACTCATGGGGATTAATATAGAAAGTGTAATAGCAACAACATTTTTAATAGGTGGTTCTTTTGCAGGAGTTGCAGGTCTACTTGCAGGTCTGACTTATCCAAGAATATACCCTTATATGGGAATTTTACCAGGCTTAAAAGCATTTATTGCTGCAGTACTTGGTGGAATTGGTAATATTCCAGGAGCTATGCTTGGAAGCTATATCATGGGGATAGTTGAAACATTTGCGACTGCAATGAATTCTCTTATAGGAGAAGGTATTGCATTTGCAATTCTTATTATTGTGCTTCTTTTTAGACCTCAAGGATTACTTGGTGAAAAAGTTGCTGATAAGATTTAGGAGCATATACTATGAAATTAAATAATAATTCAATATTTTCGAAGATTCTATACTTTTTTAAAAGAAGAATAGTTTTATTCTTAATTGCTTCGATTATTGTTATGCTTATAATAATGCTTCTTCATACATTTGATATTCTTAATTCTTATATAATTCAGATAATTAATGTTTCGCTTGTATATGTAATCCTGGCTGTCTCATTAAACCTTATTAATGGATTTACAGGTCAATTTTCTATTGGACATATGGGTTTTGCAGCTGTTGGAGCATATACTTCTGCTACTATCACAACTTTATTACTTAAAATTACCCCAACTTCTTTACCAAATTATATCATCTTTATATTAGCTCTTTTAGCTGGTGGTTGCCTTGCGGGTCTGACTGGTTTTATTATTGGATTTCCATCTTTAAGATTAAAAGGTGATTATTTAGCTATAATGACACTTGGTTTTGGCGAAATCATTAGAACAATTTTCAATAATATAAATTTTGTTGGAGGACCAAGAGGACTTCTTGGTATTCCGAAATTTTCAACATTTCCTATTATTTTTATAACTTCAATACTAACTATAATAATTATAAGAAACCTTGTTTTTTCTACTCATGGTAGAGCATTACTTTCGATTCGAGAAAATGAAGTGGCATCTGAACTTGTAGGAGTTGATACCACAAAATACAAAATTTTGGCTTTTGTAATTGGTGCTTTTTTTGCGGGTATTGGTGGGGGGCTATTGGCTCATCTTATTCAAATTGCTCATCCAACTCAATTTGGATTTATGTATTCAATTTTAGTTTTAATAATGGTTTATGCTGGGGGTATGGGTAGTATTTCTGGTTCAGTAATAGCTGCCTTTGTTTTAACTTTCCTTTCTGAAGGTTTGAGAGTTGCTTTGGCATCTTTATCTGATTTACTCAAATTTCCTGTAGGTGATCAATGGAGAATGGTAATATATTCTTTACTTCTTATCTTCATAATGCTCTTTAGAACTGAAGGTTTAATGGGAATGAAAGAACTTAAATTTTTAATCCCTGAAGAGGAGGATATACATGGGAAGTGTTCTTAAAATAGATAAACTTACACATTATTTTGGTGGACTTAGAGCTGTTTATGATTTCAATTTAGACCTTCCTCCTCATGCTTTATGGGGTTTAATAGGTCCAAATGGTGCGGGTAAAACCACCATATTTAATCTTGTAACTGGAATGTACAATCCAACAGAAGGCTCAATTAATTTTCTTGGACATGATATAAAAGGTAAAAAACCTTATCAAATTGTCCATATGGGTATTGCCAGGACTTTCCAGAATTTAAGAATATTTGACTCTCTTTCAGTCTTAGACAACATTAGAATAGCAAGACATTATACAACTCAATCATCAAAACATACTCATACAAGAGATGAAAATTATACAAAACAATTTTCGAGAACATCACTATTTGATTCATTATTCAGAACTTCAAGATATAATATTGTCGAAGAGCAGATTAAAGAAGAAGCTTATGAATTACTTAAAATTTTTAAACTGGAAAATTGCATGTATGACACAGCAAAAAATCTTCCTTATGGTATGCTTAGAAAATTGGAAATAGCAAGAGCATTGGCTACTCACCCATCACTTCTATTACTGGATGAACCTGCTGCGGGAATGAACCCTGCTGAGGTTGGAAATTTAATGGAATTAATTCATTTTATTAGAGATGAATTCAACCTTACAATACTTTTAATTGAACATCATATGAAGGTAGTCATGGGAATTTGTGAATATATTAAAGTAATAGATTTTGGTGAAACTATTGCTGAAGGAAAACCGAAAGAAGTTGCTAATAATCCAAAAGTAATTGAAGCATATCTTGGAAAAGGAGAATAGGATGCTTAAAGTCGAAAATTTAGAAGTCTCCTACGGAGCAATTAAAGCAATAAAAGGAATATCTTTTGAGGTACCAGAGAAAAAAATTGTTACATTAATTGGAGCAAATGGTGCTGGAAAGACAACTACTTTAAGGACAATAAGTGGTCTTATGAAAGCAAGTAAAGGTAAAATTTACTTTAAGAATCAAGATATTTTTAATTTACCAGCTCATCAATTAGTAGCTCTTGGTATTTCACATGTTCCAGAAGGAAGAAGAATATTTGCAACACTTACAGTTCAAGAAAATCTTGATATGGCTGCCTGGCTTGTTAAAAATAAAGGTGAAAGACAAAAAAGATATGATCAGGTCTTTGAGTTATTCCCAAGATTAAAAGAAAGAAGAAAACAACTTGGTGGCACTTTATCGGGTGGAGAACAACAGATGCTTGCTGTCGCAAGGGCATTGGTTACTGGCGGAGATCTTTTGCTTTTTGATGAACCATCGATGGGATTAGCTCCAGTTCTTGTAGAGGAAATATTTAACACCATAATTAAAATAAATAAATCAGGCTCTACAATTTTGCTTGTTGAACAAAACGCTAAAAAAGCCCTTGAAATTTCCGATTATGCTTATGTTTTAGAAGTTGGAACTATTAGTTTTCATGGACCTGCAAAAGAAATTGCTGATAATCCAAAAGTAAAAGAAGCATATTTGGGAGTATAGTTTTTTTGTTTTTAAATATATGCCTTCCTCTTTAATAATTATAATTAATATTTAATTATTATAATTAAGAATTATTAAGTTTTTTAATCATTTTTTCAATATCTTAAAAAAGAGTTTATTTAGAATTATAATAAGGATTTGGTGCAAGATATGAAAATTTTTTGGAGGAAGGTATATGTTTTATAACACAAAAATATCAAAAGATTGGTATAAGAATTAAATTAAATTCTTTTTTTTGATAGCCTGAATTTAATATTTATTTAATTAATATTTATAAGATAAAAGAATTAGTAATATATTAATCATTTATAAGATTTTGTAATTTGGTACAATTTTCGATATCTTCATGATAATCTTCACTTTTCTCTGTCTCAAGTAAAAATGGGATATCTTTAAAAGGTTTAAAATTCACAAAAAACTTAAAACCATCGATTCCAATAAAACCTTTCCCTATATGTTCATGTCTATCTTTCTTTGATCCTAAAGGAAATTTAGAATCATTGACATGTATAGCTTTGATATTCTTTATTCCAACTATTTTATCGAATAATTCCATAGTATTATTGAAATCTTCTTTGGTTCGAATATCATAGCCCGCTGCAAAGGTATGGCAGGTATCATAGCAGATCGCAAATGACTCTTTTTTATCGACATTAGAAAGAATATAAGAAAGTTCTTCAAAGCTACTACCTAAATTACTGCCCTGCCCTGCTGTTGTTTCTAAAAGAATTTGGACATTTGATGGTATTTTTATAGAATTAAATGATTTTACAACCTGATCGAGTCCCTTAGTCACTCCTTCACCCATATGTGAACCTGGATGAATAACATAAAAAGGTATGTTATACAATTCACACCTATTAAGTTCATCCTGAATTGAATTTAAACTTTTTTCAAGAATATCAGTATTAAATGAAGCAAGATTAATTAAATATGATGCATGAGCAACTATTTTGAAGAAAAATTTATCTTTTAATAGCTTTATAAATTCAGAAATATCTTTATCTTCAGGAGATTTTGAAGTCCATCTTGTGGCATTTTTGGTAAAAACCTGAATAGAATGAAATCCAAGATTTTTAGCAGTTTTTAAGGCAGAAGCCAAACCATTTTTGATTGAAATATGTGAACCAAATCTAATATCAAATTCCATATAAATATATTATAAAACTTAAAATAAAAAATTAAATTAATAAATTAAAAAAAATAATTAAAAAATTAAACCTTAAAATTAAAGGAAGACCCTTCATTTGTAGCATTTTGAGTAGAAGATTTATTTGAGGTTTTCATAGAAGCCTCTTTTTTCTCAAGTTCAGCCCATGCAGAGCGAAGTTCAGTCAATATTTTTACAACATTTGTAAGTAAAACCGCATCTTTTTTAATATTACCGTCAATCATCTCCTTCATACAATAATCATATATTGCAAAAAGATTCTGTGCTATTTCTCCACCCTGCTCAAAGTCTAAAGATAACATGAGTTCTGAAACAATATCCTGAGCACGGATTATATTGTTATTTATAATATCATACTTTATCGATTTTTTATTAATCAATTCTATAGCTGTATTAAGACATACAATAGCCTTATCATATAGCATAATAACCAGTTGAATTGGGCTTGCAGTTTTTACTTTCATTTCAAGATAGCTTTGAGCCTGTTTATTGTCTGACAAATTAACCCCCAATCCTCTTTGTTTTTTGTATTATCGGTTTATTTCCAAAGGATTTTACATAAATTATCAAGTTAATATTATATTTCAACTAATTATTAACTTTATTTTCTTAACAATTTAGTAATTGAATAATTTTTTCCAAAAATAGTTTAAAACTTAATTCAGATTTTTTTTTATCGTTACTTTTTATATAAAAATAAGTCAATAGATTATCATAATATTTTTGTATTGAAAAATCTTTTTCATCATTTAAATTAAAAAAATCTATTTTTATTTTGGTATTATCTATTTCATTAAATTCGTTTTTATATTTTTCAAATAGATACTTTTCACCTTTTCGAATAGATATTTTAGTACTTATTCCAATGGTTGTATTTAAGTAATTTTGTTTTGAATTGTAAAAATCATAAAAATAAGAATTTTTATAATAATATTTTTTCTCCTTTAATGAAAAATCTATACCAAAGGTTTCAATATCGCTAAATCCAAATTCTTTTGCTAAAAGATAAGAAAATGCCCCAACATTTTTTACTGGAATTTCTATAACTGGTAAATTTAAAAATAAATTTTTTATCAACAATTCTATATCTGAAAAATTCAAATTTTTTTTATTTTTTATATTATTTTTTATAATATAAAATAAAAAATCAGGTAGATCTTGAAAATATGGGTAATTAAATATTATAGGATTTTCAAACCTGCAAATTATCTTTTTTGATGCAGAAATTGGAAGTAATATCGGAATATTTCTTAGCTTTTCAAAATATCTATTTAGCATTAGACTGATAATATTTCTATTATCTAATATTACTATTAAATCGGGTAAAATATCATTAATGATACAAAAGTTAATAGCATTATCCACCGCAATTATAAATGGATTATTATCCTTTATTTTTTTTAATAAATTTAATTTCATCTTATCATCATCTAAAGAAGGTGAAGCTCCAATTATTATTGCTTTTTCTTTTGTTTCTTTTTTTCCTTCTTTTACCTTATTTTCTTCATTTTTTCTTATTTTTTCATTATCTTGATTTTTTGTAAATAATTTCTTATAAATTTCTTTATTTTTTATATCAATATCTTTTTCAAAAATTTTAATAAGATTATTTTCATTAAAATTTCTTTCTTTTATCTTTTGAATTAAATAAGAAATATTACCAATAGCATTTTTTAGTTCCAAAGCAAAATTTATAGCATAAGTCTTAATATTAAAGATTACATCTTTTCTGAAATCTTCCCATTCATCAATTACATCTTTTATATTACTTTCTAAAAAACAGTTTAAGTTTTCTTTTCTTATTATTTTTTCAGTCTTTAATGGATTATAGACCTGCATAAAAAAATATGATAAATATTCTTTAAGACTTTTATCATTAAGACAACCTTTTATATATATATTGGCATTATTATCTTCAAATAGTTTTGCTATATCAAGATAACAGCATGAAAGTAAAAATAGATCGATACTCTCATCTATTAGAACAAATTTGATTTTTGAACCTGTTTTTAAGCTATAAAGTGAATATAAAAATCCTATTCCAAATATTTCATAACAGATCCCAGAATTATTTGCATATTTATTTATTATATTATTTCCAACATCATTTTCCTGATCGACTTTTATTGCTTCTTTAGTTGGTTCATAAATAGAATGAATTTTCTTATTTTTAGGCCTGTAGATTGGGACAAATAGTTTTTCATCAATTTTTTTGACTTCGAATTTTGTTTCTAATTTATCAAGATATTCATATAAAAGGTTAAAATCATTTTCACTTCCTGAATTGAAAAGTATCTTATTATTAAAACAGTAGTAAGAAATAAGTTTATCAAGATAAGGGATATAGTTGTTTATTTTTTGTAAATTTTTAATTAATAAATCTTTTCTATCTTTATCCATTTTCAAAAATTATTGGAATCCAGAATTTCAAAATTTATATCTTTATCATCGATATTTATCTGTTTTAATAAAATATTAATTAAACTATTAAAATCAACTACAAAATCTGAAAGATTTAATCCAACAGCATCATATCCATTAAGATATCTTATTTCATTTATAGTTTTACTATCTTTTTTTGTCAGGTTTCTTAGTCTGTCAATTAATGATTCTATTTTAATATAAGTCCCACTTAAAATTTTTTCGAAAAATAATAAATCATTTTGATCAAAAATACTATCAAAAAATAGGGTAAGTGCAGGAATTATTAAGCAAGATTTATGAATAAATAGATTCTTATTTTGAAGACCACCTATTAAAGCTCCTGTAGAAATAAAGGAATTATATAAAAT
>ERZ795050.2819-NODE-2819-length-18364-cov-14.931673_pt1 | contig 18364 bp, 16 predicted proteins | sample MGYA00375134_ERZ795050 | MGnify/ENA primary metagenome ERZ795050 (study PRJEB30179, sample SAMN05720221) | activated sludge metagenome | isolation source: Anaerobic digester | place: Japan | collected 2015-05-26 ... | reverse complement strand
AGAACAGGCCGTAGCGGATGGGGTCGATCTCGGTGATCCCGATGGCGTAGGCCACCAGGCTGCCAGCCGCGGACCCGCGCCCGGGACCTACCGGAATGTTGCGGCTTTTCGCGTAGTTGATGAAGTCCGAGACGATGAGGAAATATCCGGCGAAGCCCATGGACCGGATGATGTCGAGCTCCCGGTCCAGGCGCTTTTCGTATTTCTGCCGCAGCGACGGGTCCCGGTCCTTCAGGATCTTCGGCATGAGCCTCTCGAGCCCGCTCCTGGCCATTTCCTCGAGGTGCTCGTCCAGGGACTTGCCCTGGCCGATCTCGAAATGCGGCAGGTATACCTGTTTGAAATCGAGGGAAAGGTTGCACTTCTCGGCGATCGCCATCGTGTTCGCGATGGCCTCGGGGCAGTACGAGAAGAGCTGCTTCATCTCGTCGGGCGACTTGAGATAGAAGGCGTCCGTTGCGAAGCGCATCCGACCGGGGTCTTCCATGGTCTTGCCCGTCTGGATGCACAGCAGGACCTCGTGGGCCTCGTGGTCGGCGCGCTCGAGGTAGTGGCAGTCGTTGGTTGCCACGAGCGGAATGGACAAGGCCTTCGAGATTTCCATCAGCTTTTCGTTTACGACCGCCTGCTCGGCAATCCCGTTCTCCATCATCTCCAGGTAGTAATTGCCCTCGCCGAAGATCTCTCGGTACTCGCGGGCCGTCTCTCTGGCCTTTTCCATGTCCCCCTTGAGGATCCAGTGCGCAACTTCGCCGTGCAGGCATGCGCTTGTGGCGATGAGCCCCTCGCTGTGAGCGGCCAGCAGTTCCCTGTCGATCCTCGGCCGGTAGTAGAAGCCTTCCAGGAAACCCGTCGAGGTCAGCTTCATCAGGTTGCGATAGCCCTGGAGGTTCTTGACCAGGACGATGAGATGGCGGGCCGTCTCCCCCGGGCCCTCCGAGGATTTGTCGAAACGGCTCCTCGGGGCCACGTAGAGCTCGCAGCCGATGATGGGCTTGATCCCCGCCTTGTAGGCCTGCTGGTAGAAATCGACCGCGCCGTACATGTTGCCGTGGTCGGTGATGGCCACGGCGGGCATCCGGAATTCCTTGGCCTTTTTGAACAGGTCCCCGAGACGGATGGTACCGTCCAGGAGGCTGTATTGGGTGTGGAGGTGCAGATGGACGAAATCGACGTGCTTCATGAAGTCCTACGTGCCGGATGCAGAAAATGGATATGGATGAAAAAGCCGGTTAAACAAATCGTTTTCGCGGGCTCAGTCGATGCGATAGTTGGGCGCTTCCTTCGTAATGATCACATCATGCACGTGGCTTTCGCGGAGGCCCGACGGCGTGATCCGCACGAAGCGGGCCCTCTGTCTCAGCTCCTCGATGCTGCGGCAGCCCACGTAGCCCATACCGGCCTTCAGGCCGCCCATGAGCTGGTAGATGCTGTTCGAAAGCGACCCGCGGAAGGGCACCCTGCCCTCGATGCCCTCCGGTACGAGCTTCAGGGAACTCTCGATATCGTCCTGCATGTAGCGGTCGCGGCTGCCTTCCTTCATGGCCTCGAGCGAGCCCATGCCCCGGTAGACTTTGTAGCTCCGGCCCTGGAACAGGACCGTCTCGCCGGGGCTTTCCTCGGTGCCGGCGAAGAGCCCCCCGATCATCACGGCGTGCGCCCCTGCCCCGAGGGCCTTGGTGATGTCGCCGGAGTACTTGATCCCGCCGTCGGCAATGATGGGGATGCCGTGTTTTTTCGACGCCCGTGCGCATTCCATGACGGCCGTCATCTGGGGGACGCCGATCCCGGCGACGATGCGGGTCGTGCAGATGGAGCCCGGCCCCACGCCGACCTTCACGGCGTCGACCCCGGCGTTGATGAGCGCTTCGGCGCCTTCGAAGGTTGCCACGTTGCCGGCGATCAGTTCGCAGCCGGGGAAGTTTTTCTTCGTGTCGCGGACGGCGTCAAGGACGCCCTTGGAGTGCCCGTGCGAGGTGTCGATGCAGATCACGTCGCAGCCCGCCGCCAGGAGGGCCTGGACCCGGGCCTCCCGGTCGGTGATCCCCACGGCGCCGCCGACCCGCAGGCGACCGAGCTGGTCCTTGCAGGCATTGGGGTACTTCTGGATCTTCTCGATGTCCTTGATCGTGATGAGGCCCTTGAGGCAGAAGTCATCGTCGACGACGAGCAGCTTCTCGATGCGGTGCTTGTGGAGGAGCTTCTTCGAGTCCTCGAGGCTGATGTTCTGGGACACCGTGACGAGCCGGTCCTTCGTCATGACGTTGGAAACGGGCTGCTCGAGGTTGGTCTCGAAACGCAGGTCGCGGTTGGTCAAAATCCCCACGAGGCGGCGGCCCTGGACGACGGGGACCCCGGAGATCTTGTAGCGGCTCATGAGTTCGAGGGCGTCCTTCACCTTCTGCTCGGGCCCGATCGTGATGGGGTCCACGATCATGCCGCTCTCGGACTTCTTGACCTTGTCGACCTCGAGTGCCTGCCGCTCGATGCTCATGTTGCGATGGATGATGCCGATGCCGCCCTCGCGGGCCATGCAGATGGCGGTCTGGGACTCCGTCACGGTGTCCATGGCGGCGCTGACGATGGGGATGTTCATCACGATCGTGTTCGTGAGGTTCGTCCTCGTGTCCACGTCCTTGGGCAGGATCGTGGATTCCGCCGGGACGAGCAGAAGATCATCGAAGGTCAGGGCCATTTTGATATCCGTTTCCAGCATGCATGCCTCCAATCGGTCAGTCGCTCTGCGGGGGTACCGGATGCGCGCCGCGCCGCTCAGGCGCCGTCGCGCTGCTGAATGTAGTACCGCTTGCCGTTCAGGGGAAGATAGTAGGAATCACGGGACTCGTCGTATTCGAACGCATCGGCGATCTGGTAGTAGCTCGAACGCAGGAATCGGGCCGGGTGTCCCTCGGGCTTCACCGAGCAGTACAGGACGTTGTCCCGGCTGATGCAGAGCGTCGAGCAGTCGATCTCATCCAGGGTCTCGTCGTTGAGCAGGACGGCAATGCGCTCGTTGCCCTCCTCGGGCGAGCCGAGACGGTAGACGGCCTTTACGACGTAGGCCGTGTCCTCCACCTCGAGGGAGGCGAGGTCGTTCTCGAGCTCGATGTAGTAGCGTCCCGCATCGTCCCGCTTGAGATTCTCGTAGAAGAGCTTCACGATGTCCTTGCGGAACATCTCGTTGCCCTTGTAGTGCCAGCCGCCCTCCTTGTCGATCCGGATGTAGCTCGGGGGGAGCTCTTCTGCCCTGATTTTCATGGATTCCCGTCCCTCATCGCCGGCTGTCCAGCAGAATCGTCACGGGCCCGTCGTTGACGAGCCCGACCTTCATCATGGCCTGGAACTGCCCCGCGGCGACGCGCGGGATCTTCTCCCCGGCCCGGGTGAGCATGTACCGGTAGAGCTTCTCGGCCTGCGCGGGGTCCGCGGCATCCGTAAAGGAAGGCCTTCGGCCCTTGCGGCAGTCCGCCAGCAGGGTAAACTGCGACACGACGAGAAGCTCCCCCGCCGTCTCTGCCAGGGAATGATTCATCTTTCCCTCGCCGTCCTCGAAGATGCGCAGGTGGATGATCTTGTCGAGGAGAAAATCGGCATCCCTTTCGTCGTCGCCTTTCTCGACGCCGAGCAGGACGAGGAGCCCCGCGCCGATGCGGGCGATCTCGCTCCCGCCGACGCTCACCGAGGCGCTGTCGACTCTCTGGATGACGGCTTTCATAAGGCCGCACGGCGGAAGGCTCCGGCCGTTCGGTACCCCCCTGTCGGTCGTGGCCGCATGTTAGCAATTATCCCTCAGCCCTTCAAGCCTTTTCTGGAATCTCCTGCAGGACTTGCCCGCGGTTCACGGCGCTGGTATACTCCGGCCGCGCCGCCACCGCCCGTCTTCGCCTGCGGGGGGGCGCACGACCGAACGCGCCATGCATGGAACGACGGGATGGGGAAGAAGAACGTTCTGCTCGTGAACCCCTGGATTCACGACGTTGCCGCCTACGATTTCTGGGTGAGGCCGCTGGGTCTCTACATCCTGGCCGCGCTGCTGCGCGCATCCGGGTGCGGCGTCCGGGTGATCGACTGTCTCGATCCCGACGTCGACGGCCTGCGGAGGCCCCCGAAGCGCGGTGCCTGGGGTGAAGGGAAGTTCTGCAGCGAAAAGATCCCCGCGCCGGCGGTCTTGCAGGGGATCAGGAAGCCCTACCGGCGCTACGGGATGACACCGGTGCGGTTTCGGCGGCTTCTCGCGTCCTGCGCCCGCCCCGACGCCGTTCTTGTCGGCTCCCTGATGACCTACTGGTATCCCGGCGTCATCGAGGCCGTCCGGGAGGTCCGCGCCGCCTGGCCCGGGGTGCCGGTGATCCTCGGCGGAACCTACGCGACCCTGTGCGGGGAGCACGCCCGCGCTCATGCAGGGGCCGATTGCGTTCTGTCCGGCCCCGGGGAATCGACCCTGCCCCGTGCCCTGGGTGCGGTTGCCGGCTGCCCCGTCGCATTCGACGTCGATGTCGGGGACCCCGACAGCTACCCCTATCCCGCCTTCGATCTCTCGGAGCGATTCGACGCGGTGCCCATCCTGACGTCGCGGGGATGTCCCTTTCGATGCACCTACTGCGCCTCGACGCTGCTCGGAGGCCCCTTTCGGACGAGGGACCCCGTCCGGGTGGTCGACGAGATCGAGTACTGGCACCGGTGCCGCGGCGTCGTCGATTTTGCCTTCTATGACGATGCCCTGCTCGTCGATGCGCCCCGGAGAGCCATCCCCATGCTCGAGGAGATCCTGCGGCGGGGGCTCGCGTGCCGGTTTCACTGTCCGAACGGCCTGCACGCACGGGAGATCTCGCCCCGGCTCGCCTCGCTCATGTTCCGCGCCGGCTTCCGCACGATCCGCCTGGGCTTCGAGACGGCCTCGGCCGAGCGGCAGCAGGCAACCGGGGGAAAGGTGACGTCGGAGGATCTGCGGCGGGCCGTCGCGTACTTGCGGGAGGCGGGATACCGGTCCGGGGAAATCGGCGTCTACCTGCTGTGCGGCCTTCCGGGTCAGGATGCCCGGGAAGTGGCCTGCGGCATCGATCTGGTCCGGCTCGCCGGGGCGCGCCCGATGCTGGCCGAGTATTCGCCGATCCCCGGCACGGCCCTCTGGGGCGACGCGCTGCGGCATGCCCGCTATGACATTGCCGGCGAGCCTCTTTTTCAAAACAATTCCCTGCTGCCCTGCCTCAGCCCGACGTTTGGACCCGGGGACTTCCAGGCGCTGAAAAACCGCGCGAGGCAGGCCGTTGCGAATGCCGAACCCATCTGAAAGGGATTGAATTTTCCTCGCCGATCCTGCATAATGCGCCCATTGCGAATCCCCGTTCGGCGGGGACGCGCGGAGAATCCGGTCACCCGGCGTGAAGGATCATGACGCTGTTTACGTGGTGCAGAGACATTCTCATCGGCGGGCTTTCGGCCTTTTTTTTCGTCTGGGGCGTCTCGCTGCTGCTTTCCGCCTATGCCCTGCAGAACCCCGCGGAATTCGTCATGGTCTTCTTTGCCGCCAATTTCATCGTCCTGATCAGCGGCACCGGCGTTCTCTATGCGTTCTTCCGCTTCCGGAAACGATGGAAGGAGAACCTTCGCCCGTCATGATGCCGTCCAGCAAACGCCCGCCGCGCGCTGCCGTCGGCCCGTTTGGGGTCCTGCTCACGGTGGCGGCCCTCGTCGCCCTCGCACCCGCCGCATCTTCGGGATACAATCTGGAGGAGCGGGTCCAACGGGTCACGCTCGAAAACGGCCTGCGGCTCCTCCTCGTGGAGAGGCACACGAGCCCCACCGTTGCCCTGTACATCCGCCATCTCGTCGGGGCCGCCGACGAGGCCGACGGACAGACCGGGGCGGCCCACCTCCTCGAGCACATGCTGTTCAAGGGAACCCGCACGATCGGGTCGAAGAACTTCAAGGAGGAGGAGCGGGTGCTGAAGCGGATCCGCGAGACGGGCACGGCGCTCGATCGAGAGCGGATGAAGGGCGCCCGCGCCGACGAGGCGGAGATCAAGCGCCTCGAGCAGAAGCTCAAGGAGCTGCAGAGCGAGGCCAAGGAATGGGTCGTGGAAAACGAGATCGACCGCCTCTACACGGAGAACGGGGCCGTGGGCCTCAACGCATCGACGGGGCAGGACGTGACGACGTACAAGGTCAGCCTCCCGTCGAACCGCATCGAGCTGTGGGCCCGCATCGAGGCCGACCGGATGACAACCCCCGTCATGCGGGAGTTCTACACGGAGCGCGACGTCGTCATGGAAGAGCGCCGGCAGACCTACGAGTCCGTCCCCGCGCGGAAGCTCTCGGAGCTCTTCTTCGCCACGGCCTTCGCGGCGAACCCCTACCGCCGCCCCATCATCGGCTGGCCCTCGGACATCGCCTTTTTGTCCCCCGATTATCTCGAGTCCTTTTTCAGGCAGTACCACGCGCCGGGCAACACGGTGATCGCCATCGTGGGCGACATCGACGCGGCCAAGACCCTGGAGATGGTGAAGAAGTATTTCGGCCCCATCCCGGCCCACCCCCCGGCTGTTCGCCGCGTGACGGAGGAGCCGCCCCAGAGCGGCCCCAAACGGGTCACTCTCGCCGCCGACGCGAACCCGCACCTCATCATCGGCTGGCACAAGCCCACCCTGCCGGCTTTCGAGGACTACGTTTTCGACGTCATCGAGGCCCTGCTCTCGAAGGGTCGCACCTCCCGGTTCCACCGGAGCATCGTGCAGGGAAAACAGCTTGCCGAGGACGTGAGCGCCGCCAACGGCATGCCCGGCGCACGATACCCCAACCTCTTCATGATCTCCGGGACCCCGCGCCACCCCCACGGGCCCGACGAACTGGAGGAGGCCGTGTATGTGGAACTGGAGAAGCTCAAGAAGGAGCCCGTGCAGAAGCAGGAGCTGGAAAAGATCGTCAACCAGCTCCGGGCGGAGTTCATCCGCGAACTCAATTCGAACTCGGGCCTCGCGAGCCGGCTTTCCTACTACGAGATCATCACGGGCGACTACCGGTACATGACGCGCTACATCGACATGATCGAAAAGGTCACCCCCAAGGACATCATGGAGGCGGCGAAGAAATACCTGACCGAGGAAAACCGAACCGTGGCCGTTCTCCAGAGGAAGGTGAACCCGTGAGGAAAGCACTCGTCCTCTGTATCGTTCTGCTCCTCATGGCCGCCGGGCCCTGCCCCGCCGGGGCGACGGACGCGCAGCCGGCGCCCGCATGGCCCGATCCGGACCGCCTGACATACGGGGAGATCCGATTCTCCCCGCCGAAACCGCAACGGGTCGTCCTCGAAAACGGCCTGACCGTCTACACCCTGGAAGATCGTGAACTGCCGCTCGTTCAGGTTTCGTTCCTCGTCGGTGCGGGCTCGGTGTTCGAGCCGGATGGCAAGGCCGGCCTTGCGGAATTGACGGGCGACGCGATGCGGACAGGCGGCGCGGGCAAGCTGGGCGGCGATGAGGTGGACGAGCAGCTGGAGTACCTGGCTGCGCCGGTATCCGTCAATGTCGGAATGGAATACGGGACGGGCAGTCTCTCGGTCCTGAAGAGGGATCTCGAAAAGGCCTTCCGGATCTTCGCCGACATCCTCCGCCGACCCGCCTTCGAGGAGGCGAAAGTCGAGCACGCCAAGAATCTCAAGATCGAGGAGCTTCGCCGAGTGTTCGACGCGCCGCAACGGCTCGCCTTTCGGGAGTTCCGGCGTGTGCTCTACGCCGGCAACCCCCGCGGGCGCCTGCCGGAGATCCAGACGATCGAGGCCATCACGCGGGACGATCTCGTCGCGTTCCACAGGGCCCATGTCTTCCCCCGCAACCTGCGGATCGCGGTCACGGGCGATCTCTCGAAGGAAGAGGCCCTTGCGTTGGTGGAGAGGCATTTCGGTGACTGGGACGACGAGGGGGATTTCAGCACCGCGCCCCTTCCGAAGCCGCAGGAGCAGGGGCCCCTGTATCACTTCTCCCGGAAAGGTCCCCAGTCCACCGTGATCATCGGCACGATCGGGCCGGGCAAGGAAAGCCCCGATTTCCACGCATTCACGGTTCTGGATCACATCCTGGGCAGCGGCGGGTTCCGCTCCCGGATCTTCCAGGAGGTCCGCAGCAACCGGGGGCTCGCCTACAGCGCGGGCAGCTTCTTCGAGGGCAGACAGGGCTACGGGACGTTCGGGGCCTATGCCATGACGAAGACGGAGTCCACGGGCCAGGTCCTGTCCGTGCTGCAGGACATCCTGAAGGATGCGCGGGAGTCTCCAATGCCGGCCCAGGACATCCACCTGGCGAAACGATCCATCGTGAACAGCTACATCTTCTCCTTCACGTCGTCCCACATGATCGCCTTCCAGCACATGGCGCTCGAGTTCCATGGGCTGCCCGTGAAATTCCTGGCCGAGTACCCGGCCAAAATCGACGCGGTCACCCGGGAGGACGTGTTGAAGGTCGCGCAGAAGTACCTGGCCCCCGACCGCCGCACGGTCTTCGTCCTGGGCGACGAGACGAAATTCGACGAGCCGCTCCGGTCCTTCGGGACGGTAAAACGGGTCAAGTGAAAGGACGGCATGATCGAAGACAGGACGTTCGAACGGATCCGAAGCCGCATCGACGGCTACTCGCCTGACATGATCCGGCTGCAGGCGGCTCTCACGGCGATCCCGGCCCTGGCCCCGGAGAACGGCGGGGACGGGGAGATGAAAAAGGCGGCCTTTCTCGTCGAGGCCCTCCGAGAGATGGGATTCCCGCCTGCCGAGAGCTGCCATGCGCCCGACGGCCGCGTCTCCGACGGGGCGAGGCCCAATATCGTGGTGCGGATCCCCGGCCGATGCGCGGACCGGACGGTTTGGGTCATGACCCACACGGACATCGTACCTCCCGGGGAGTTGAAGCTCTGGGAGAAAGACCCCTACGAGTGCTGGGTGCGCGACGGGAGAGTCTACGGGCGCGGCACCGAGGACAACCAGCAGGATCTCGTGGCGTCGATCTTTGCGGCAAAGGCCTTCCTTGATGAAGGGATCGTCCCGGAGTCGACGATCGGGATCCTTCTGGCCGCCGACGAGGAGACCGGCAGCGGCTACGGCCTCGATTACGTCCTCGAGAACCGGCGCGACTGGTTCCGCAGGAACGATCTCATCGTCGTGCCCGATGCGGGCAACGAGGAGGGATCCATGATCGAGGTGGCGGAAAAGAGCGTTTTGTGGCTGCGGGTCCGTGTTTCGGGCAGGCAGTGCCATGCCAGCCGCCCCGCTCTGGGGAGAAACGCCTTCAGAGCCGCCTCGCATCTCGTGGTGCGGCTCGACGGGCTGGCCGGGATCTACGCCGCCCGGGACCCCCTTTACGACCCGCCGGAGAGCACCTTCGAACCGACGAAAAAGGAGGCCAACGTCCCCAACGTGAACACGATCCCCGGCGAGGACGTCTTCTACCTGGACTGCCGGGTCCTTCCCGTGTATCCCGTCGACGACGTGCTGGCGACGATCCGCGGCATGGCGGATCAGGTAGAGAGGCAATTCGGCGTGACGATCGCCCTCGAGCCGGTGCAGAAGTCCGACGCCCCGCCGCCCACGGCGCACGACGCGCCGGTGGTCCGGGCCCTGGAGGAAGCCGTCCGGGCTGTCTACGGCGTGACGGCGACGCCCAGGGGCGTCGGGGGCGGGACCGTGGCCGCCGTCTTCCGGAAGTACGGCTACCCGGCCGCCGTCTGGTCGCGCTACTGTCACATGGCCCACCAGCCCAACGAGTACTGCCTGATCGAAAACATGGTGGGCAACGCGAAGGTCTACGCGCACCTGTTCCTGCAGAAGTGAAGACGGCAAGAAGGCAAGAAGGCAAGAAGGTTGAATGGAACCGGAGCGATGCCCCCGCATTCCGCTTCTTCACCCTTCTCACCCCCGTCACTTCCCAACCCCCGATACGGGATCGGGAGGCAGGATCGGCACGAAACAGGCAAAACCATCACGAGGCAGCACCCTGAGGAACGAAACCACCAAGCATCTCAGCTTTCCCGACGCCAACGCCTTCAAGACCCTGCTCGGGGGCGAGGACCGGAACCTGCGGCTCGTCGAGAAGCTGGAGCCGGTACGCATCTCGGCCCGGGGGGACAAGATCACCCTCGTCGGCGATGCGCAAGCCGTCCAACTCGTGGAGAACCTCCTCGGCCAGCTCTATCGGCTGATCCAGAAGGGGTTTCCCGTCTACTCCACCGACGTGGGGTTCGCACACCGGATCCTCTCCGAGAACCGCGCCGTGCGCCTCGAGGAGATCTTCCTCGACAAGGTCTACATCTCCTCGAAGAAAAGGGTCATCACACCCAAGAGCATCGCCCAGAAGCAGTACATCGACGCCATCCGCAGTCACGACCTGGTCTTCGGCATCGGTCCGGCGGGAACGGGGAAAACCTACCTGGCCATGGCCATGGCCGTTGCGTACCTCATGGACCGCCGCGTCAACCGGATCGTCCTCACCCGTCCCGCCGTGGAGGCCGGGGAGAAGCTGGGGTTCCTTCCCGGGGACCTGGTGGAGAAGGTGAACCCCTACCTGCGGCCCGTCTACGATGCCCTGTATGACATGATGGAATTCGACAAGGCGCAGGCCCTGATCGAAAAGGGCATCATCGAGGTGGCGCCGCTGGCCTTCATGCGCGGCCGGACGCTCAACGATTCCTTCATCATTCTCGACGAGGCGCAAAACACGACGTCGGAGCAGATGAAGATGTTCGTCACCCGGCTCGGCTGGGGATCCCGCGCCGTCGTCACCGGTGACGTGACGCAGATCGACCTCCCCGCCGGCAAGACCTCGGGTCTCGTGGAGGTGGAGCAGATCCTGAGCGGCACCGAGGGGATCCGATTCGTCTACTTTTCGGAGATCGACGTCGTGCGTCATCCCCTGGTCTCGGAGATCATCAAGGCCTACAACCACCTCACGCGGAGCCGAAGCGAGGGCAGGCAAGAATGAGCCGGGGGAAGAGCCCGGGTGCGGGGACAGAAAAATCCATGCAAGGACGAGCGAAATCGAAGGCGGGGACGGTCCGGATCGCGAGCCGGCAGAAGCTGGCGAAGATCGACCGCGCCGGCCTGCGCCGGGACTGCCGGAAGATTCTGGCGCTGCTGGGGCTTGGAGAACGGGAGCTGAGCCTCCTGCTCCTCGACGACGAGGGAATCCGGGCGCTCAACCGGGACTGGCTGCAGCGGGACCGGCCGACCAACGTTATCGCCTTTTCCCTGATCGAGGGCGCGTTCGGCGGTCTGAACCCGGGGGTGCTGGGCGACGTGGCGGTTTCGGTGGAGGCCGCCCGGCGCGAGGCGCAGGCTGCGGGGATTCCGTTCGAGGACGCCCTGCTCCATCTCGTGCTGCACGGGGTGCTGCACCTGGCCGGCTATGCACACGAAGGGCCCGGGAACAGGGCCCGGGCCCGTGTCATGGGCGCCGTGCAGGAGACGGTGTTTTTCGAAATCCGCGGCTACCGGCTGTCGTGCAGTCTCTAGAGGAGGCGCTCAGCCCCCGGCCCCGGCATTCGGGTTGCGGACCTTGATCACCTGCCCGCTTTTGAGCTGCGTGGTCTGCAGCTGGTTCATCTTCCGGATCTCGGCCGGCGTCGTGCCGTAGCGCTTCGCGATCTGGGTCAGCGTCTCCCCCTTCTTGACGGTGTGCCTGACCAGGGCTGGCTCGGCGGCAGGCTTCCTGGACTTGCCCTTCTTTGCCGATGCGACCGCCGTTGCCTTCTCCTTCGTCCTGACCGGGACCTTCAGAACCTTCCCCGCCGTCACCTGGCTCTCGCTCTTGATCCCGTTGGCGGCCAGCAGCGACTTGGTGGAGACGCCGAACTTCTTCGAGATGGAGGCCGCCGTGTCGCCCGGCTTCACCTTGTACTTGACGATCTTCGTTTTGCGCTCCCGCGCCGGCGGTTCGGGCGGCTTCGATTCACGGATCTGGTCCGCCACGAGGGCGTACTGCTGTCCCATGCCCCGGGGGATTTTCAGGTCGTAGGGGCGGTCCGGGGTGATCTGGTGACGGAGCTCGGGGTTGAGAAGGACGAGCGTGTCTGCCGGGACGCCCATCTGGGAGGCGATGTCGGAGAGCTTCATCGTCCGGTTCGTCTTCACCGTTTCGTACGGGATGGGCTTGGCGTAGGGCTCGGGGAGCTCCATGCCGAATTTTCTCGGGTTCTTGACGATGTGCAGCGTCGCGAGGAATCTCGGCACGTACCTCGCCGTCTCGTTGGGCAGCTGCCGGTAGAGGTCCCAGAAGTGATCCAGGTAGTCGATCTGCTGCTGCGAGATGACCTTGAGAACGCGGCCCTCCCCGCAGTTGTAGGCCGCCAGGGCCGTGAGCCAGTCGCCGAAGAGCCCGTGGAGGTCCGTGAGGTACGCGATGGCGGCCTGGGTCGATTTCTCGACGTTCATGCGCTCGTCGATGTAGAGGTCGCGGTTGAGCCCGTATTTGTAGCCCGTCGACGAGATGAACTGCCAGGGCCCCAGCGCCCGGGCCCTGGAGAGCGCATGGACCTGGAATCCGCTCTCGACGAGGGGGAGCCAGGCCAGCTCCTCCGGCATCCCCGCCTGCCGGAACTGCTGCTTCATGAAAGGCAGATAATAGCCCGCCCTCTCGTAGGAGCGCTCGAAGAAATTCCGCTCGACCGTCTGGAAGCTCCGGATCTCCCGCTCCACGTCGGCGTTCATGATGAGGGGGATCGCGCTCTGCCTGCCGACCGCGGAGATTCGCTTGCCGGTGTAGATGTCGAGGATCCTGCGTGCGATCAGGAGCCTCATGTCGTCTTTCTGACGGTTGGCCGTGGTGCTGTCCTCTTCGTCGGACAGCAGGATCCCGTAGGCCTTATCGAGGGCCTTGAGGGCGTTGTCGACATCGCCCTTGTCCCGGTAGGCCTGCGCAAGCCGCAGGAGGTCGACGATCTCATCGAACTCTTCGTCGATCTCGGAGTTCCCGTTGTCGTGCCCGTTTTGGCCGTTGGGCCGGGCGGCCTGCCCGTTCGAGAACGTCCCGGGGCGTGCCCCGGGCTCAAGAGCCCCGGCGGGCTTGCTTGCGGGATCTACGCCGGAAAACCCCGGGCCGAGGCCCTGGGGCTTCGACTCGGTGCCGCGCATGGCCGGCGGTGAGGAACCGTTGTCCCCGACGTTTTTCGAGATTTTTCTTGGAGGGGATTTGTCCGGCCTCTCCGCGGGGGCGATCGTACCCTGGGGATCGGTCTGAATCTGCGCCGTCGTTGAGCAGGCACACAGCAACAGGAACATGAGGAGGCCGCAGCCCCACTTCAAAACCGGCATATGCTTGATCCTTTCACGGATGTTGAAGCCAAGTCGTAGCCCTCCCGGCTTCTAACAGACACGGCTTCCCGCTGTCAACGGGGAATTCCCCCGCGGACCCGGCAGGGGAGTTCCCATGCAATTTCCGGGTCATCTGTCGGGGGTCCGGCTCTGCTCGGCACCGAGCAGGTAGGCCTCGATGAACTCGTCGAGATCCCCGTCGAGCACCCTCTGGACGTTGCCGACCTCGAGATTCGTCCGGTGGTCCTTGATCAGCTTGTAGGGGTGGAGCACATAGGAGCGGATCTGGCTGCCCCAGGCGATGTCCTTTTTCGTCTTGTGCAGCTCGTCCAGCTTGGCGCTCTGTTCCTGGAGCTTGATCTCGTAGAGGCGGGAACGGAGCACCTTCATGGCCATGGCCTTGTTCTTGTGCTGTGACCGCTCGTTCTGGCACTGCACGACGATCCCCGTGGGCAGGTGGGTGATCCGAACGGCGGAGTCCGTCTTGTTGACGTGCTGGCCCCCCTTGCCCGAGGAGCGGTATGTGTCGATCTTCAGGTCCTTCTCGTCGATGTCGACGACGATCTCGTCGCTCACCTCGGGGTAGACGAAGACCGATGCGAAAGACGTGTGGCGCCTCGCGGCGGCGTCGAAGGGCGAGATCCGGACGAGCCGGTGGATCCCGGATTCGGCCTTGGCGTAGCCGAAGGCGTACTCCCCCTCCATCTCCACCGTGACGCTCTTGAGCCCCGCCTCCTCACCGGGCTGGAAGTCGAGGATCTGGGTCTTGAAGCCGCGCTTTTCCGCCCACCGGAGGTACATCCGCAGGAGGATCTCCGCCCAGTCCTGCGCCTCCGTGCCGCCGGCGCCGGCGTGGATCGTCAGGATGGCGTTGAGCCGGTCCTCGTCCCGGCCGAGCATGCGGCGGATTTCCGCCGCCCGCACGACCTCGGCGAGGCGCTGCAGACCGCTCCTGACTTCTTCGAAGGTCTTTTCATCCCGGGCCTCGGCCGCCAGTTCGAACAGCACGTCGAGATCCCTCAGCTCCCGGTCGATCTTCGACCACGCCTCGACGGCGGCTTCGATCCGGTTTTTTTCGCGCAGGACGTCCTTTGCCTTCTCCGGGTCGTCCCACAGGTCAGCCTTGGCGGTCTCCTTTTCGAGATCCCCGAGGCGACGGGTCAGCCCCTCGATGTCAAAGACAACCTCGGAGGGTTTCCGCCCGATTCCTCAGCTCCGACATCATCTCCTGGATTTCTTCAACCATCGTCTGGATCCTCCCGGTCTGTAGAATAGCACAAGCAGGGCGATCAGGCACACGAGAACGAGCCAGTCGCCGTAAGCCGTGTAAAAGGTCCCGATTCGCTGGATCTTCACAGGGGCAACCAGGAATGTTCGTTCAAAAACCCGGGTTTGGGCCGTGATCCGGCCCGTTGCGTCGATCACGGCGCTCACCCCCGTGTTGGCCGCCCTGGCCAGGTAGAGCCGGTTTTCAACCGCCCTGAATACCGTCATCGACAGGTGTTGGAACGGTGCAGAGGTCATGCCAAACCAGGCGTCGTTCGTGACGTTGACGAGCAGCGATGCCCCGCTGCGCCCGTAGGCCCGCCCGATGTAGGGGAAAATCCCCTCGTAGCAGATCAGGAAGCCGACCCGGGCTTCCCCGGCGGCAACGGGCTCGAATCCCTCGCCGGGCAGGAAGTCGCCCACGCCGACAGCGAGCTTCTCGATGAAGGGGAAAAGCGGCCTGAGCGGCACGTACTCCCCGTAGGGGACGAGGTGAACCTTGTCGTACTTGCCGGCCGTCGTTCCTTCGGGCGTGAGCACGACGGCGCTGTTCCGGAAGCGGAGCGCCCCATCGCGGCTTGTGTAGCTCGGCGTGCCGAAGAGCAGCCACGCACCGGTGGAACGGGCCACCCCGACGACGGCGTCGTGCAGCTCGTCACGGTTCTGGAACATGAAGGGCGTTGCCGTCTCGGGCCAGATGATGAACCGGGCCCCCTTCCCCGCGGCCTCGAGGGACAGATCCCGGTAGATCCGAAGGGTCTCCTTCTGGAACGAAGGGTCCCACTTGATGCTCTGGTCGATGTTGCCCTGGATGAGCGCCACCGTCTGTTCGGGTACGGGATCGAACCGGGCGGCCACATCGGCAAGGCGCCATGTCCCGTAGCCCCCCGCAAGGGCGAGGAGCAGACCCGCGGCGGCAAGCCCGACGAAGGCCCTTCTTCTCCCATCCCGTCCCGCGCCGACGAAGGCGGCCAGGGCGGCGTTGACGAGCACGACGAGAAAGCTCACCCCGTAGCTGCCCGCAACATCCGCAATCTGGATGAGAGGCAGGTTGAGGTACTGGGAATGGCCGAGGTTTTCCCAGGGGAAGCCCGTGAGCAGCGTCGACTTGGCATACTCCAGCACCGTCCAGAGAAGCGGGGCGGCCGCGACGACGGGAATCCCGCGGTTCCGGAAAAAGGCGACCCCCGCGGCGAAAAGCCCCGTGTAGAGGCTCAGGTAGAGGGCCAGCAGCATCATGACGGGGATCCCCAGCGCCAGGGGGAGCCGCCCGTAGTGCACGACGACGTGGGTGACCCAATACAGCAGGCCCACGTGCTGCACGAAACCGGCGAGGAGCCCCGCGAGAAGGGCGGGCAGGACCGGCAGGGCGCGCAGGGCCGACAGCAGCGGGACCAGGGCCACCCAGGCTACGGCGCCGTGACCGAATTTCGGGAAGGAGAGCACCAGGAGGATCCCCGTCAGGACGGCCGAAGCGGCTGCTGCCGTCGGGAGCCCCCACGGACCCGCTGCCTGGCGTCTCGCCGTGGGTTGTTTCAGCGCGTCGATGATGGTGTCACCCCCGTCTTGCGGATCTTGACCTTCCGGATGCTTCGCCCGTCGGCCGAGGCGATGACCATCTCCAAGTCCCCGTGGCGGACGATTTCCCCCGTGAGCGGGATCTTCCGGATGAGGTGCAGGATCAATCCGGCCAGGGTCTCGTACTTGCCCTTCGGGATCGTGATGCCGAGACGGGCCTCGAGCTTCTCGATGTCGACGCGGCCGTCCACGAGGGTGCTCCCGTCGGGCAGCTCCGTGAAGTCCGCGTCCTCGGTGTCGTGCTCGTCGCGGATCTCGCCGACGATCTCCTCGAGGAGATCCTCGAGGGTGACGAGTCCCGCCGTCCCGCCGTACTCGTCGATCACGATGGCCATGTGCTGCCGCTGGTCCTTGAGCTCGTGCAGCAGCAGGCGGATGTTCTTGGTCTCGGGGATGAAGTACGGCTTTCGCAGCAGGGGCCTGAGGTCCGCCTCGCCGACGGGTTTGGACCACAGGCGGATCAGGTCCTTCACGTTGAGGATGCCGATGATGTTGTCCACGCTCCCCTCGTAGACGGGCATCCGGGTGTACCCGTGGCGGTGGACCTGCTCGATGATGTCCGAGATGGGGGCGTCGCTCGGCACGGCCACGATTTCCGTGCGCGGGATCATGACCTCCCGGGCCACCGTGTCGCGGAACTCCAGGATGCTCTGGATCATGTCGCCCGACGTTTCGTCGATGAGGCCCTTTTCCTCCCCCTCGTCGATGATGGACTGGATCTCCTCCTCGAGTCGGGACTGTTCCCGTTCCCTTCCCCCGCCGAAAAGGGACTGCAGGCGCGCCCAAATGCCGCTGAACAGAAATGGCCGGCTCATTCACAGACCCCGTATCGATTCGGGCCGCAGCATGGCGACGTCCTTGCGCCGCAGGACGTCGCCGATGAGTCGCAGGACCTTTTCCCGGTCCTGGGGCATCCGGGCCCGGATGGGGAGATAGTTCGATGCGTGATTGGCCGTGAAGAAGCAGTCGGTGAAGCGGGATTCGGCTACGATGACGCCCAGCTCCTCGAGCAGCTCGAAGGTGCCGGGCAGGACGAAGGCCCCTGTGCGGGCCTGCTCGTAGAGCGGCGTTCCCGGGACGATCATGACGGTCAGGACCCCGGCGTAGTCCGGGTCCACCTCGGTGAGAATGCGCGCCGTGTCTCGAGCGTGCTCCCGGCTCATCGCAACGCCGCCGATCCCGAGGAGTACCGTCACGGAAAGCGTGATTCCCGCCTCCTTGACCCGACGGGCCGCCTCGACGATCCGGGCGACCGTCGTTCCCTTGCGGATGTTTACCAGGATCTGCTCGTTTCCGGATTCGATGCCGAGGTAGACGATCCCGAGCCCCCGCTCCTTCAGCTCGCGGAGCTCCTCGACGGATTTTTTCCGGATGCTTTTCGCATTGGCGTAGGTCCCGATGCGCACCACGCCGGGCAAACGGGCGCGGATCGCGTCCAGGATATCGATCAGGCGCTTCTGCGGGATGATGAGGGCGTCGCCGTCGCAGAGGAAGAGCCGCTCCACCCGCCGGAAACGTCGGGCCGCGTAGTCCAGATCCTCAACGATCTCGTCGAAACCTTTGATGCGGAACCGCTTCCCCTTGAAGCTGGGGCAGAAGGTGCACCGGTTGTGCGAGCAGCCGACGGTGACCTGGAGAAGCAGACTGTACGCCTCGCTGGGCGGGCGTATGATGTCGCCTTCGTACTTCATTACTCCCCGTGGTCGGCGCCGTAAGGGTTGACGGCGGGGTTGGCATGGCAGGCGGCGCAGAAGCACTTCGTGTCGACATGACCGCACCCGTAGCCCCAGAGGTCCCAGCGCCGGCAGTCCGTGCAGAGGTGGGTGGAGCAGCCGTCGCAGAGAACCACGGATTTTTTCTTGCGGCAGACCTGGCAGAATTCCTTGCCGTCGGTGACGATCATGGGAATGTGTTTCCTTGCCCGTCAAAATTTTGCGCTACTGTATCCGATGGAACGCAAAAAGGCAAGCCCGCAGCCTGGAGGGCCCATCCGGCGGTACCCGACGGCACTGCCGTGAAACTGCCTGACAGTGGGCATTTCAAGAGGCCGCGGCGCTGGATGTCAGACATGGGCGAAATGTCACGATCGGGGTGTCGGGAAAGCAAGTCGTGGCAAGCATCTTGCAGTGCCGCCTGATGTCCGCGGATTTTCTGAGAAAATATTTTGTAAAAAACATGCATTTTTTGCAGAAAACGCTTGACAATAAAATTTTCTTCCGTACAAAGGAAACA
>ERZ795050.2806-NODE-2806-length-18409-cov-4.963114_pt1 | contig 18409 bp, 22 predicted proteins | sample MGYA00375134_ERZ795050 | MGnify/ENA primary metagenome ERZ795050 (study PRJEB30179, sample SAMN05720221) | activated sludge metagenome | isolation source: Anaerobic digester | place: Japan | collected 2015-05-26 ... | reverse complement strand
TTAGGTTCAGGAAAGGTCAATGTTGAGAATGTATGTAGACAAAACAGCAAGTAGAAGGGGTTTAGAAATGATCACTATAGCTCAAATTGGATGTGGTTATTGGGGACCAAACTTGGTTAGGAATTTCAACCAGATTAAAGATTGTAAATTACACACGGTTTGTGACCCAAGAGAAGATAGGCTTGAATATGTGAAGAGTAACTATCCCTATGTTAAGACCACTAAGAATTACAAAGAACTTTTGCACGACTCAGAAATTGACGCCATTATTGTCGCAACCGAGGCAGAAACCCACTATAAACTGGCTAGGGAGGGGCTGTCTGAAGGTAAACATATTTTTGTAGAAAAGCCTCTATCAATGTTTACCAGAGAATGTAAAGATCTTATTGAACTATCTGAATCAAAAAATTTAACTTTAATGGTAGGCCATACCTTTGAATATAATGCTGCAGTGCAAAAAATAAAAAAGTATATCATGAATGGTGAGCTGGGTGATCTATATTATATCTACTCCCAGAGGTTGAACCTGGGTAGAGTAAGACATGATATCAATGCAATGTGGAATCTTGCTCCTCATGATGTTTCAATTATCCTATTTTGGTTAGAGGAAGAGCCGGTTAAAGTTTCGGCCCATGGTGTTGCCCATCTCCAGAAGGGCATCGAGGATGTGGTCTTTATAAATCTTGATTTTGGTAATGGTAAATTTGCCCATATCCATTCAAGCTGGTTAGATCCAAATAAGGTAAGAAAGATGACTATTGTGGCTAGCAAGAAAATGGTTGTCTATGATGATGTCTCATCAGACGCAAAGGTTCAGATATATGATAAAGGGATTGATAAAAAGAATCTCGGAACCGAAATGGGACCATACGATGACTTCGGTAAATTCCAGTTGCTACAAAGGGCAGGTGATATTTTAATTCCAAAGATCAATTTTGTAGAACCCTTAAAAGTGGAATGTGCCCACTTTATTCAATGTATCAGAGAGCACAAAAGACCGTTGACCGATGGTAGGAATGGATTAAGGGTAGTTAAAATATTGGAAGCAGCTCAGGAGTCATTAAAAAATGGTGGTAAGACAGTCAAGATTACCGGGTAAGTGTAAAATTTATAAAAATGTAAAGATTGGCAGAAATGCCCAGATTGGTGATTATGTTATAATTGGGTTGCCCCCAAGGGGCTTACTGGATGGAGAGACTAAAACCAGAGTTGGCAAAAACGCTATCATTCGTTCTCACACTGTGATCTATGCGGGAAATGTTATAGGAGATAACTTTCAAACTGGTCATGGGATTCTGATTCGAGAAAATAACATAATAGGTAGCAATGTCCGGGTAGGGACGGGTTCTGATATAGAATATGAGGTGAAAATTGGCGATAACGTGCTCATCCATTCTCGGGCATTCATTCCAGAGTTTTCTATTATAGAAGACGATTGTTATGTAGGGCCCAATGTGGTTTTTACTAATACCAAGTATCCCCTCTCTCCTGGTGCTAAAAGGAGCTTTAAAGGACCTATATTAAAGAAAAAAGCAAAGATAGGGGCGAATTCAACTATATTGCCAGGGGTGATTATTGGTGAAAATTCATTGGTTGGAGCTGGAAGCGTTGTTACTAAGGATGTTCCTCCCAATAAAGTTGTTATAGGTAGTCCGGCAAAGATTATAAAAGACATTTCGGCACTTCCATATTAAGAGGAGAAAAGATGGAAATACCTTTGGTAGACTTGAAAGCCCAGTATAATTCAATAAAAGATGAGATTGACAAAGCGATAAAAGGGGTGTTAGAAAGCACATCATTTATCTTGGGAACTGAGGTCGAAAGATTTGAAGAAGAATTTGCAGATTATTGTGAGGTAAAATATGCTGTTGGTGTAGGAAATGGAACCGATGCCTTGTATTTGGCTTTGAGAGCTTTAGGTATTGGGCAAGGTGATGAGGTTGTCACTGTGCCCAATAGTTTTATAGCTACAGCAGAAGCCATTACCCTTACAAGAGCAAAGGTTGCCTTTGTGGATATAGACCCTAATACTTACAATATGGACCCTGAAAAATTGGATGACTATTTAGAAAAACGGTTTGCGAGAAGCGATTCGAGGATAACAACAAAGCCAAAAGCCGTCGTTCCCGTCCATCTTTATGGACAACCGGCAGACATGGATTCTATCCTGGAGATAGCTAGGAAGTATGATTTGAAAGTAATTGAAGATGCGGCACAGGCCCATGGTGCTAAATATAAAGGTAGGAGGATGGGAACATTTGGGGATGCTGCCTGCTTCAGTTTTTATCCAGGGAAAAACTTAGGTGCCTATGGCGATGGAGGAATGGTTGTGACAAATGATGACAGAATCGCTGAGATTGTCCGCAAGATGAGGAATCATGGACGTTCAAAGAAATATGAACATGAATTTGAAGGCATTAACAGCAGATTAGATAACTTGCAGGCAGCAGTTTTAAGAGTAAAATTAAAATATCTTGATCAGTGGAACAAAAAAAGAGAAAAGAATGCAGAAATATATGATAATTTCTTAAAAAAAATTGGGAATGTAATCAACCCAAAACTCCTAAAGGGTACTAAATCGGTTTATCATCTTTATGTAATTAAAATAGAAGAAAGAGAACACTTGCAAGAAAAATTAAAAAATAAAAACATTGCTACCGGAATTCACTACCCGATCCCTTTGCATTTGCAGCCGGCTTATAATTATCTGAACTATAAAAAGGGAGATTTTCCGGTTAGTGAAAAAGTTTGTAATGAGATTTTAAGTTTACCTATGTATCCCGAGCTCACGAAAGATCAAATAGATTATATAATAAATAAGATTAAAGCCTTTTATGAAAATTAAAAAATGAAGATCGCTCACGTAATAAATTATTTCCATTCTCATATGACCTATCAAGAGACTTCCTTAGTAAAGAAGCAACAAGAAATGGGCCATCAGGTGTTAGTTATAACATCTGACCGTTATAGCACTGGATTGAAACAGTTGTATAAGACTAAAAAGGAAAGAATCGTTGGATACGGAGAATTTATTGAAGGAAATATCAAGGTGGTACGTTTACCAACCCTTATGGAAATTGGATCCAGGGTATTTTGTTTACGATTAAAAAAGACGCTGTCTGATTTTTCTCCAGAAGTTGTTCATTGCCATGATATATTTTCTTTCTTTTTTCCCTTCCTAACCTCACTTTATAAGAAAGTTTTGGGTTATCATTTAATTTTTGATAGCCACGCTGCCGATTTCAATACAGATGCCAGAAGCAATTGGCTTAGAAGGTTGAGCTATGCTTTATATCGATCTACAGCGAGGAATCTTATTAAACAAAGGGCAGATGTTATAGTTGCTATCGGGGAGAATGAGCAGAGTTTTATATGTAGGGAATTTGGACTAACAAACAATGAAGTCAAAATAATAAGATTGGGAGCCGATAAAGATATATTCCAATTCGATGTTAATTCCCGTAAGAATATCAGGAGGTATTTTGGAATTCAGGAGAATGAATTGTTAATTATTCATACAGGAAAATTATCCCCAGATAAGGATGTTGAGGTACTAATTAAAGCTTTTATCAAGGTTGCGGAACAATTCCACCAAATAAAATTATTAATTATTGGGGCAGGTGAATTGAACTATGTAAATTATTTAAAATTAATTGCGAATGAAGGGGGTTTTTCTCACAGAATTATTTTTCATCCCTTCGTGAAAATGTCAGAATTGCCTGGTTATTATAGTGCAGCAGATTTATCTGTTTGGCCAGGTAATCCTACTATCTCTATTTTTGAAGCCATGTCGGTGGGTCTACCCATAATAGTATGTGATGATCCTTATCATATCGCAACTCTAACTAATGGGAATGCATTCTTTTTCAAAAGAGGCAGTGTTGATGCCTTAGCTAACTTTCTTGTTTATTCAATTCCAAATGACAATTTAAGGAAAATAATGGGGGAAAAATCCAGAGAACTAATCGAAAAAAAGTTTAATTGGGATACGATTGCAAGTCAATTTATAAAGATGTATGAAGGTATTACATGCCGAGACCTTTAGATGTAGATATACCAAATGACTATTAGGATTTGCCATATAGAATCCCGGCTGGGTGAGGGTATGAAGTCTATCCACCACCTATCAGATTCTTCACTTTATAAAGGTTTTGGTTTCCAATTTTAGAGACAATGCCTGTGTTACAATAGTTTTATCCTCAAAGTCTTCTTCACTGCCTTTTAAAGCTGGTAAGGATTAATGAAGAGAATAAATTTCCTTGTTGAAAAATAATTTTTATGAAAGGCTTTCAAAAAAAGCAGGAGACCAACTTGATATATAAATTTATGTATTTTTGCTTGCCCCGATTGAGATTTTTGAAATGTTCAAAGGGTCACAAATATTTGGATCTGGGTTGTGGAGATGGGGTTGCACTACGTCAGAATCTTTCAGTGCGTCCAGATTTAAACTGTTTTTGTATTGATGTTCGAAATTTTTCAAATGAACTGCCAGATAACGCAGCTTTTACTCTTTACAATGGTGAAAATCTTCCATATAAGAACAACACCTTTGATCTAATTACGGCCAATCACGTTATAGAACACATTTACAATCCAAACTTAACTTTTTCAGAACTTAAGCGTATATTGCGTAAGGGCGGGAGAATCTTTATTGAAGTACCAAACAAACGTTCATTATGGGGTAAGCCAGGCGGTAGATTTGCGGGTACTGTTCACTTTAATGATGACCCAACACACCTACGCCCTTATTCAAAAAGGGATTTGATTAAATTATGCCAAACCTCTGGCTTTAGGATTGTTAAATTCGGTATATCGCGAAACTTGCTTCACCTATTTTTATCTCCAGTTTTACTATTGTTTGGGCTTTTAATGCCTAAGTGGTAAATCTCATAACATCGTTGACACTTTTTAGTGGCACTAACTGTTTCATGACATCGTTGACACTTTACAGAAAGTTCTTTACTGGAATACGGTTTTTCACTTGTTCTCTTAACGGATATGGTTTGCTGCAAATTAATTCCTTTGGCGAATTTGGTGTCACCTGATAATAAATATCTAAAGTTTCCTTTTTTGTATCAACTGTTGCCCATACGTATTCAAAGCTTAGGCCTTTATCAATATGAAAATCTTCATTGAGAATATTGATAGTGCCGTTTTCTTCTACTAAACGAACAAAATGGAGTTTACCTCGGGTTACCGGTAACTCCGGTAATTTGTCAAAAGAAAAGCTTTTGGTAAATACCGCGTTTTATAGTTTCTGGGGCATTTGCGGCTAAAATTGTTCTTTCTGTATTCTTGATAGTGGTTGTGTTTGTCTCTAAATTTCTTTGCCTCCGAGCGTATATGATCGAGACCAGTAAAATTTTGTCGCTGCCAGAGGAACTTATCAAAACGACTGTTGAAACTCTCAATGTGGGCGTTTCGCCAGGGCTCATTGAAAGGAATAAATATGATCTCTACCTCAAAGTTCAGGCAAAAGCGTGATATTTTGCCAAACGTTTTCGGGTGGTAAAGACTTCCTCGAAAAGCTGCTTCGTTGTCGAGTTGCAGGTATCGAGGAATTCCATAGGTTTTCCAATCATTGATTAAAAACTGTATTACGCTGTCTGCTCCTTTGTTTATAAATTGCTCAAGATTAGCCTGGGCCGTAAAAACATCGATGCGGTTTATCGAAATAATGGCGCCAAAACCTTTAATGTACCGAGGAGCTACAAGATCAAGCTGATGTAAATATCCCGGATGTTGCACTTTAATCTCAGGATAATATTTTTTCGAAGCAGTCTTTTTTCGTTCTTTGTCTTGTTTTGTAATAAGGCCATTTCTTTTCAACACCCGATTTATTGTTGAAAGGGCTGGCTTATCTCGGTATCCGAGATTGCTGAGTTCCTGGTGTATGGCGATGGCGCCACAGAATGCATATTTGGTTTCTTCCGTATCTCGTTTACTAAGCTTTATTCTGCTATCGACAATAGCATTTTCTACTTTAACGTCAATTTTTGTGGGTCTGCTTTGCGGTGCTTTCGAGTTATCCAAGTACCATTCGGGATCGCCTGATTTAGCACGTGTAAGCCATTTATAGACCCATTGACGAGAACGGTTGAGGGTTCTATGGATTTCGGTTGCATTTCTACCCTCAGATTGAAGTTGAACACAAAGTTTGCGAAGATTAACTTCGTCTAATTCTGATTTTCGGTTTTTTTGGCCATTGTATATTCTCCTTTCTTAAATGAGATTATACAATGTGTCAACGATCTCATGAGACAAAAAGTGTCAACGATGTCATAAAACGCGCCACCTAAGAAGTTATTTTATATGTATGCAAGAAATAATGTAATTGGTTGGGGATACTATATCATCTTAGAAAAATAACATTGATCAGAATATCCTCTCAAAGAATTCCGGTTAAAAGAAATAGAGTACTTGCCTTAGTCATTCATTATATTTTACGAGTAGGGTTTTTTCTTTTTAGATTTTTCAGCCTAAATTTTTTATTTAGGCGAAAGGAATTACCCCTAAAGAATATAAAGAAGATTTTAGTTATCAGAATTGATGGGCTTGGTGACGTGGTAATGTCAACCCCTGCTTTTAAAGGAATAAGGGAAATATTTTCTAATGCCCATATAACTTTACTAACAGCAACCTGGTCAAAAGAGCTAGTTGAGGTTATGCCAACCTTTGACGAATTAATTTACTTTGATGCCCCATGGATTGTAAAAAAACAAAAGGGGAAATTAATTAACTTGTTTAAAATTGTTAAAAAATTGAGAATAGAAAAATTTGACTTAGCAATAGATTTACGGGGTGATTTTAGAAATAATATTCTTATGTATTTTTGTAACAGAAAAAATAGGATCGGTTTTAATATTACAGGATGTGACTTTTTACTTAACCATGTGGTGCCTATTGGCGAAAATCATCATTTGGTGAATGCAAGTTTATCGTTAATTAACTACTTAAAACCTAAAAATATCAAAGAATACACTTTAAATTTATGGACTACAAAGGAAGATCGAGACTTTATAGACCACTTTTTGAGAGAAAATGGGATAAATTCTAACAAAGTTAGTAACATAATTGTTATAATCCATCCTGGTGCTAGGTGGTATGGAAGGAGATGGAAAGCAGAACGGTATGCCCAAATTGCGGATTCTTTAATCGAAAAATATGATGCGAGAGTGATCCTTGGGGGATCTTCAAGTGACTTTGAATTAATTCGGGATATAGCAAGTTTAATGAAACACATACCGATTGAAGCAGCCGGGAAAACTTCCCTCAGGCAATTTTTGGCACTGCTTGAAAAAAGCGATTTATTTATAGGTTTAGATTCAGGTCCTATGCATATGGCAACTGCGATGGGAACCAAAGTGGTTGCCCTTTTTGGCCCTGCACGTCCAGAGGCAGTAGGCCCATGGGGTAATGGACATATTGTTATAACTCATCAGAAGGATTTTGCTTGTAGTCCCTGTGCTCAAACGGTTTGTAAAAGGCCCTATGATAGTTGTATGCAAGCAATTACCGTTGAAGAAGTCTGGGCAGCTGTCCAAGAACAAATAGGAAAAATTTTTTATCAGAGAAGATTTAAAAAAAATTTATGAAAATCCTACTCATTGATCCCCCCTTTAAGCGGCTCACCGGTATGGTTAATAATTATTTCCCCATTGGTCTTGGTTATCTTGCCGCAGTGGCAAAAAAGATGGGACATGAAGTCGCTATTTATGAGGTGGATGCTGCCAAAAAGCCGACCAGCCTTGACTTCGCCGGTGATGTTCAATATAATAGCTTTCGAAATAAAGGAGATAGAATAGGCAAAATGTTATCAAGTCGATTGGATTCAATTAAAAAAGCTTTAAAGAAAGGAGGTGTGGGAATAAATGGAAACTTCAAAATTTGAGAAAAATAAATTCTTAGACCAAACACTAAAGGCATTGAACTACCATGATGAAAGAGAGGCCGCAATTGACCTTACGATCCTCTCGGTTTCCGCACGATATGCTGAATTTTCCGAAGAGTGTCAGCGTCTTGAGAAAAAATATGGAATGGAATATGGGGAGTTTGAAAAAAAGATTTCTAATAAAGTAAATGAAGAGGACTTCGGCGAGGAAGATGATCTTATGGCCTGGAAGTTTGCCAAAGAGGGCGCTGGATTCTGGCATAAAAAACTCGAGGAACTAAACAGTGTTCTATAACCTGTTGAGAAAATATCGACATATAGTAAAAGGCTTCCAGGTAAGGAAATTTAAAAGACTTCAGAATGCTCATGAGCTGGTGATAGAACTAACTTTCAAAGACGACTCTAAGTTAGCCATAAAGGATTACCTGTTTCTGGATGGAAACAGAAAGTATGCCTATCACTGGCAAAATAAAGAAGGAGATTTACTTATCAGGTGGGACAATGCTGGTCATTGGGAAAATCTTTCCACCTTCCCTCATCATAAGCACGTTGAAAAAGTCGAAAATGTTGAAAATTCAAATGTTCGAAATGTAGATCAGGCTCTTGAATTTATTTCAAATAGGATAGAGAAGGAAGAGTGAAAATCCTACTCATTGATCCTCCCTTCTACCGCTTCATCGGTTATTATAATCGTTATTTCCCTCTCGGCTTAGCCTACTTAGCTGCAGTATTAAGAAATGAAGGACATGGGGTTTTAATTTATGATGCAGATTGTAATGTGAACCCTTCAAAGATGGACTTTATCAGTTTAGAAGATAGTTATCCTCACTATCTCAAGTCAGTAATCGACAAAACACATCCCATCTGGCAGGACGCGAAAAAAGTAATTGCTGATTTTAATCCTGATGTTGTTGGCATAACTGTCTGGACAACCTTTGCTGCATCTTCTTTTACCCTTGCCTCGTTATGCAAAGATTACAATAAAAACCTTCCTGTAATAATGGGAGGTCCCCACATATCTATTAAATATGATGAGGTGATGAAGATATGCCCTGATGTGGATTTTTTGGTGCGGGGAGAGGGTGAAGGAACAATTGCTGAGCTGATAAAAGCAATTGATAAAAATCAAAGAGACTTTAAAAATATCAATGGGATTTCCTACCGACAAAAGGGAGTGATTATTCATAATCCTCCGGCGAAATTTATAGCTGATTTAGATAATGTTCCTTTCCCCGCACGGGATTTGCTCTTGAATAAGGCTTCATACAATTCAGAAGACATGGGGTTGCTGATGACCAGCAGAGGTTGTCCGTATGCTTGTTCGTACTGTGCTACCAGTATCTGGGAGAGAAAAGTTCGTTACCGCTCCATAGATAATGTGATAGCTGAGATTAAACATGTGATTCATCAATATGATACAAGGCAGTTTACCTTCAAAGATGATTCTTTTACGGTAAATCGAAAAAGGGTTATGGAGTTTTGTGATAAATTAATAAAGGAAAAGATTAAGATTAGCTGGGATTGCAATACGAGGGTTAATCTTGTGGACGAAGAATTATTATTAAATATGAAAAAGGCCGGGTGTAACAGCATAAAGGTTGGAATAGAAACAGGAAGCGAAAGAATTCTTGGGTTGATTAATAAGAAGATCAGCCTTGAAGACTGCAGAAGGGCGGCAAAGCTTTTCAAGAAGGCCGGCATTCACTGGACAGGTTATTTTATGATGGGATTGCCTTCTGAAACTCAAGAGGAGATGTATCAGACCTTACAGTTTATGAAAGAACTGGATCCGGATTTCGCATCATTTAGTGTTTATGAACCGTTTCCGGGAACGGAGTTGTTTAATATTGGTATTGAGAAGGGGTTAGTTCAGGAAGAAAGATCGCTGGAAGACTTTTATACCATTTCTCCGAAATATTATTATGTCAAAGATATGAATCGAAGAGTTGATACCTTGAGCAACGAAGAGTTTGGAAAAATTGAAAACGATATAAAAAGGGAATTCCATAAATTTAATAGGAAACCGACAAAAATATTTAAAAGAGTAAAATCCCGTAGCAGGTCTTATATAAGCAGTCCTGTGATGGTATGGGATGATTTCAGGAAGTTTTTAAGCTGGTTTTAGTCTACACCTATGAAGATTTCCATAATCACAGTTGTTTATAACGGTAAAAATACAATTGAAGACTGCCTCCGGAGTGTTCGTAATCAAACCTACCCTTCTATCGAACACATCATCATTGACGGTGGGTCAACGGATGGGACGGTTGAGGTTATTAAGAGGTATGAAGATAGGATTGTCTATTGGATTAGCGAGCCAGACAAAGGCATATATGACGCAATAAATAAAGGTATTCGAGAATCAACAGGCGATATAATCGGAATTTTGCATTCGGATGATTTTTATACTGATGAAAATGTAATAAACGATGTGGTAAAAGCGATTTCGGCTAATAAGGTTGATTCCTGTTATGGGGATATTATTTACGTTGATCGCAAGGATACCAATAAAGTCACTCGATATTGGAGAGCCGGTGAGTATGACAGAGAAAAGTTTCGTAAAGGTTGGATGCCACCCCATCCGACTTTTTTTTGTAAAAGAAGTATTTATGAAAAATATGGTTTGTTGAATCTCGATTTTCCGCTGGCTGCTGATTATGAGTTGATGCTTAGATTTTTGTATAAATATCAAGTAAGCGCGACTTATATTCCAAGAATTCTGGTTAAAATGAGAACCCACGGCACAAGTAGACCTGGGAAATATACTTTGGGGGCGATAATAGAAAATTACAGAGCTTGGAAGGTAAACAATTTGGAATATCCTTTTACGATGCTATTGAAACCTTTCTTAAAAACATTTCAATTCCTCATTTCCACTTCATAATTAGAATTGCAGGCTGCCAAGCTGTAGGTAGTAAGGAAACAGGGGATGTCCGTAAATGGCTCATGAGTCATAGCTCGAGGCTCATGTTTAATTTCAGCGGTGGCTTCTAATGCTCAAATACATTCCTAAAAAGAAATTTCTTCTCTTAAGCGGCGATTTTTTCATTATTATCACAACCATTATATTAGCGGTCTACCTGCGGACCGGAAGGTTCGTTAATGTCCCGGTTTTATACACCGGAGCCACCTGGATAGCCACTTTTTGCTACCTTCTGATTTTCTATATCGCCGACCTTTATAACTTAGATTGCCAGATCAAAACCACTCAGTATCTGGCTCGGGTTCTGGGAGCGGTTATTGTGGGAGCTGGGTTAGTGGCCGGAGCATTTTACTTTTTACCCAGCTGGAAATATGGAAGGGGAATCTGGCTTATTTATAATCTACTCATCTCAATTTTTATCTATCTATGGCGTCTATTTTTTGAATGGGTCTTTAAGTATAAAAGAAGACCTAAAAATCTCTTAATTATTGGACTACCCCCGTCGGAAGGGGAACTTTATGAAACCCTAAAAAAAGCAAACGACTATCGGTTGATAGGCTTTGTGGGTGATGAACCTGAAAAGCGGGAAGTAAAGGAAGCCTCTCCTCAGGTTTTGGGTGACGGCAGTCAACTTCAAGATTTAATCGAAACTTACGGGGTTGAAGCGCTGGTGTTAGACGTCATTGATAATGACAAAAATCCTGAACTTCTAAGAAACATCTTAGAGTGCAAAATGAAAGGTGTTTTAGTATATGATATGCCTACCTTTTATGAAGAGCTTACGGGAAAGGTTCCGGCTCAACATGTTAGTGATGCCTGGTTGGTTTATAACCCTATCGCCGGGTTTACGCGGAGCAATTATTTAAGGGCCAAACGGATGTTCGATATCTTCCTTTCTTTTTTTGGTCTGTTGGTAAGTCTTCCGATATTGCTATTAACCGCTTTAGCGATCAAATTCGATTCTGAAGGCCCTATCCTATATAAACAGGATAGAGTCGGTTTGAATGAAAGAGACTTTACCCTTATTAAATTCCGATCCATGAAGGCGGATGCTGAAAAAGGAGTGGGGCCGGTTTGGGCGGAAAAACAGGATCCTCGAGTTACCAGGGTAGGGAAAATTATTCGGCTTTTCAGGATCGACGAGATTCCTCAGCTCTGGAATGTATTGAAAGGCGAGATGAGCCTTATCGGCCCGAGACCGGAAAGGCCTGAGTTTGTCAAGAAGTTAAAAGAACAGATTCCTTACTACTCGCTTCGGCATGCAGTGAAACCAGGAGCTACCGGCTGGGCCCAGGTGAATTACCAATATGGCGACTCTGATGATGATGCGGTCGAGAAATTGCAGTATGATTTATTTTATATTCGGCACCTCTCCCCGCTCTTAGAGCTTCGTATCATCCTTAAGACCATCCGGGTAGTTCTCTTTGGAATTGGGGCGAGGTGAGGAGGGAATTCTAAAACAATTCTGTGAGGAAAAGGGTATCCCATTGAAACGGTTCACGGTGGGATTGGAGGAAATTTAATAGCTGATGGCGAATGGCAAAGATGATGAGCTAAAAGCAATGAGCTAAGAGCGAGGGGCGAGGATCGAGGGAGTAAGGAGTAGGGGATTATTTGAGGGAAGTTGGTAAGGGGAGAAGATGAGAAGATAAATAACTTGACAAACTCCCAATATGGTTTTACTTTAAATTATTGAGAACTATTTTTAAGGTTAAACAAAATTTAAGTTAAAACAAAAGGAGTGTAACCCGGATGCTGGTAGCCAGGGTATTGGAAAAAGGACAGATTGTTATCCCTAACGAGATAAGGAAGAAAGCTAACCTTATTCCTGGGGATAAGGTAGAAGTTAAGCTGACTGAGGAAGGTATTGTTATTTTACCTTTCAAGAAAAGCTATACCGAGAGTTTTAGAGGTCATCTCAAGGGAAAATTATCCCTGGAGAAACTGGAAAAGCTCTATGCAGAAAAACCTTAAAGATTTTAAAGGTAAAGAGGCTATTTTTATAGATGCTAATATTTTTTTGCATCATGCCTTTGACACGAATGCCGTATCAGTGGAATTTTTAAAAAAGGTTGAGACTTCCAATCTTAAGGCCTACACATCTGCTTTAGTGATGGAAGAGGTTATTTTTAAACTCATAATGCAGTCGGCGTCAAACTTTTTGGATAGGGTAACGCTACAAAGTGTTAAACTTTTTTTAAAGAATCCCAAAAATAGAGAGAAGGCTTTTAAGCCGGTAGAGGAATACCGGGAATATATCGAAATGCTCAAAGACTTTGGGCTGACAGTTCTTGATCTGACCGACAAAGATATGGCAGCAGCACTTCAGAAAGCTAAGACCTACGGCCTCATTACCGCAGATGCTGCCCACCTTGCGGTAATGGAAAGAAAGGAAATAACCAACCTATCATCAAGTGACGGTGATTTCAAAATGGTGGATACCATTACTTTGTGGTCGCCTGTTTAGGTAATCTTATCGCGAAGAGAAAAAGACCGGCGAAAGAGCGATTATATATGGAGCAGGCAAGGCAGGCGCTTTTGCCCTGAGAGAATTTCTTTCCAATGCCTCTTTCCATCTTCTCCCCATCGGTTTCATTGACGACGACCGGAACATGGCGGGAAAAAATAATCAACGGCTGCCCCATCTTCGGCGCTATCGAAGACCTTCCCGCCCTGCTTGAAACTCACCATAGTTTCGCTAATCTAAAGCTGAGCCCTTTTTGAGGAAAACGATAACTCAAAATTGACCCTTCGGCAACAAAACTCTGATAATGTGATTGTCAGACGACAATCAACAATTATCGGAGGAAAGGAGAATGTTAAAGGTGGATCAATACGAGTTTATTCGGACAAGTTATCGGGTTTACGGTAAAAGGATTAAGGAACTCGCCAGAGAAACAGGTCATTCCAAAAACACTCGTATTTTATTAACACTTGATGAACATTTCGGCGATTGGGTGATTCTTCCACTCAGCAGACATCCGGGTGTGGTTCGTATTAAAGTCCATCCAACAACCACAAAAAAAGTTATAAAGCATCTCCTGCCTTTTTTATCCAAGCATAGTCCAGACCAATTTAAAAATCATCTGGTAATAGTTTCGGAAAAGCGAGTAAAATGGATTTTTACCGCTTAATCTCTACCTATCTTAGAACTATCTGTTTTCCCTAAATCAACCGGTTCAAGAGACCAAAATGAATCTTTGGTATAGTCAAGCTCGCCTTTTTTAACAAGTTCTTCTAATGTGCGAATAAAATTTTTTATCTCTTTCCCATGGGGTGAACTTTCAACTCCCCGAAGGTATTTTTTTCCTCGTAGTTTCATAGCTTGCCTCATTGTCTTATTGTTTAAGTATGTTGTTAAATATTATGTTTATCGGTTGTCAAAGGAAAATCCCCATTGGTAGCGTATCGAAAAACCATTGAATTTGTGATATAGTATTTTTTATATGAATTGAATTAGAGAGGTCAAAAATATGCATCAGACTGACGGAACTTTCCAGGAAAAAATTCTTAAAAAGATAGCTGATTTGCCAGACTACAAGCTCCAAGAATTATTGGATTTTATAGACTTTCTGAGGAGCAAGAAGGAAGAAAATGAAGATCCTATTCTGAAGGTTGCGGGGTGTCTTTCCGGCAGCGCTTCGACCGCGCAGGAAATAGAAGAAAATCTTTACGGAAACACGCAACACAATGCCTGAGATGGTCTTTATAGATACATGGGGATGGCTGGCAATAGGGCATCGGAAAGACCCTTTTCATAAAAGAGTTGTTGAGTGCTATCAAAAATTGCAGTCAGAGAAGTCTCGTGTCTTTACCAGCGATTATATCCTTGACGAGACTATAACCCTTCTTTTCAGACGTGAGAAATATGAGGAGGCAGTAAATTTTATGGTTGGCATATTCCAGGCAGCGGAAAGTGGGTATCTTCTCGTTGATAAGATAAATGCGCCGAGATTCTCTTCAGCCTGGGAATTGCGTAAAACGTTTAAAGACAAACCCCTTATTTCGTTTACTGATATTACCACCATGGTGATAATGCAAGAGAGAGGAATAAAACAGATTCTTACGAAGGACGAGCATTTCACGCATGTGGGAATGGGGTTTCAGATTGTACCTTGAGTTAGCTTTGAATAAAGGCATCGCGGTGTGCGGGAAAAATAATAATAAAGTAATAAAGGGTAACCAATGAAGAAAACTCACCAATTGCCGATAATTATTGAGAAAGATGAAGACGGTTTTTATGTGGTAGAATGCCCAATATTTTCCGGCTGTTATTCTCAAGGCAAGACTATTGATGAAGCGTTGAAAAATATTCGTGAAGTAATTGATTTGTGTTTAGAAGAACAAGAAAACCGCATGATCCTCAAAAATTTCCGCCCTCAAGAGATCAGTTTTCATACCTTAAGTTATGCCTAAACTTCCTTCCGTTTCCGGAGAACAAGCAGTTAAATGTTTTGAATGCGTTGTCGAAGGGGGACTTTATCCAAAATTATCAATTTATTCTATAAGGTGCAAGGCTTTACCCATTTCCGCTCAAAGCAGATTTGGGTAAAATTCCAGTACTAATAGCTAAAACTTCGTAAAAAATAAACTTTATATTTACTTAAAATATGTTATTATATTTCCGTAATATGTTATTATTAACATAATATGGAAATATATGCTATGAATATCCTGGAATTTAAAGAGAAATTAAAGGATTTTGTGGCGTTCAATTTGAACGACATTCGTAAAATTGATGCTGGTTTTGATTTGCGCCGCTTAAACGAATGGCAGGAGAAAGGCTACATAAAAATGATCAGGAGAGGGCATTATGCCTTTTCCGGTCTTGCGATCAATGAACCTGCTCTTTCCCTGCTCGCCAATAAAATTTACACACCCTCTTACGTGTCGCTGGAAATGGCTCTTTCACATTATAATCTGATCCCGGAAGCTGTTTATGGCATTACCTCGGTTACGTCCCGCAAAACAAATCGTTTCAAGACAGATTTCGGCGAATTTATTTATCGCCACATCAAGCCACAACTGATGTTCGGTTACAAACTAATCAGATATAGCGGCCAAAACTTTAAAATCGCGGAACCGGAAAAGACAATTCTGGACTATTTCTATTTGAATACGAATCTAAATGCGGCGGATGACTTTGCCGGATTACGTTTCAACAGCGAAGAATTCAAAGAACAGACGAACAAAAATAGGCTCCGAAATTATCTCATCGCCTTCGGCAATAAAAGACTCGAAAAAAGGTTTAACAAATTTTTAAAATTCATAAATTATGATTAACATAAAGCAGATCGAGCAATATTATCCCGAGAACCTGCGCGGTTTCAAAAGAAACATTATACGGGAATACCTGCAATACAAAATTCTGGAAATCATTTTCAATTCCAAGATGGCGCCAAAACTGTCTTTCCTCGGCGGAACAGTTTTACGTATCGTCCATGAAAACACACGTTTTTCAGAAGATCTTGATTTTGACAATTTCAAACTCAGTGAACGTGATTTTGTTCTGCTGACCAGGGAAATCCAAAAGGGTCTTCAGATGGAAGGCTATAGCGTGGAGATTCGCAACGTTTTAAAAAGTGCTTTTCGCTGTTATATCAAACTGCCGCAAGTTTTATTCGATAATGCCATGTCGGACTTAAAGGACGAAAAAATCTTAATCCCGGTGGATACGGAACCGCATAATTTTGCCTACCCACCGGACAAAGTGTTTCTTAATAAATTTGACGTCTTCACACAGATAGCCGTCACACCGCCAGATATTCTGCTTGCACAGAAGATTTATGCTTTACTCAACCGTAAGAGAGCTAAAGGCCGGGATTTTTATGATGTGATCTTCTTGTTGCAAAAAACAAAACCCAATTATGACTACCTGAAACAAAAAACCGGTTTGGCCGATTCACAGACGCTGAAAAAGAAAGTGTTTGACCGTTTAGAAAGTTTGAATCTGAAAGAACTGGCCAAAGATGTGGAACCGTTTTTATTTCAACCATCCGACAGCAAAAAGATTATTTTTTTTTCGGAATACATCAAACAGGTAAATTTTTAAAGAATCACTTTTTCTATGGAAAGACGCTCCAGGTAGCGCTGACGGACAGCGACGGCCTTCAGGAGGAAACCCCACGGCCCTCAAAGTACCCTGTGTGACGATTCGGGAAAATACCGAGCGGCCGATCACGATTGAGCTGGGAACCAACCTGATTGGCGGCACGACCAAACAAGGAATCCTGAGCGCGTATCAGGAGTGTTTTGCCAAAGTAAAAACGCCTCCATTCCTCCGCTGTGGGACGGCAGGGCAGGAGAGAGGTATGGGAGATATTAACCGCTGATGGCTGATAGCTGATAGCGAATAGCTCATGGGGTGAGAAGAGCGAAGAGCTATGAGCTAATACAAACGCATTTAGTTTTTTGACATGAGGCCCCCTCACCTTATTCCTCTCCCCGCTGGGGAGAGGAATAAGGTGAGGGGAGAAAACATCGGGTGTAATGAGACTTAATGCGTTTGTATTAATAACTGCGGATTAAAAATCAACTTATTCCCCGGGGAAGGAGAATGGTGAAAGTGGTTCCTTTGCCGGCTTCGCTTTCTACCGTAATGGCGCCAAGGTGGGCATCAATTATAGCTTTTACTAAAGGAAGACCAAGCCCGCTTCCCACTACTTTGCGGGTATATTCAGTGCGGATGCGGAAGAATTTGTCGAATATATGAGGCAGGTCAACTTTGGAAATTCCTACGCCGGTATCAGTTATCTTTATCTCAATGAATTCGCCTCGGTTTTGGGCATTAATAATAACCTTTCCGCCTGCTTGATTATATTTTACCGCATTGCTTAGCAAATTAGTAAAAATTGTTTCCATGCCTTGGCGATCCGCATGGATGGGGTATAGTTGCGGGTCGCACGTTACCTCGAAATGAAGATTTTTCTTTCCTGCCTCCGGAGTCATTACTTCAATGGCACTATGAATGATCTCCGGAAGAAAAATTTTTTCTCTTTGTTGGATGAGACCTCCGGCTTCAATGCGGGAGATGTCGAGTAAATTATTAATCATCAGGAGTAAGCCGTCGAGCCGGGCAAGGATCCTATTTAATATTTCACGCTGCTTTTCGTTGATTTCTCCTACCAGCCCATCAGTAAAGAGAGAAGTTGATTGCCGAATTGAACTCAGAGGAGAACGGAGTTCATGGGAGACCATTTCCACGAAATCAGATTTCATCTGGTCGAGCTTTTTAAACCAGGTTACATCATTAAAGATCGTGACCGAACCAAGAACTTCACCCTCTTCGTTTCGAACTGGAGCAGCATGGGCCATAAAAAAGATAGCAGGTGGAGTTCCCCAACTCAGTTCTTGGGTCATTCCCTGGGGGGAATTGGATCCTCTCATACTGAGTACACTTTCGACCATTTTCGTGAGTTCGTTACTTTTGGTCCAGTCAAAAATATGCTTACCCAGAGGAGGTTCTTCTTTCAATCCAAACACGCGAGTAACTGCGGGATTATAAAGGACAATGTAACCATTCTGGTCAGTAACCAGGACTCCATCCGCCATTTGATTGATGATCGTGAGGGTCCGGCTTTTTTCATAGGCAATAT
>ERZ795050.2801-NODE-2801-length-18429-cov-5.660009_pt1 | contig 18429 bp, 14 predicted proteins | sample MGYA00375134_ERZ795050 | MGnify/ENA primary metagenome ERZ795050 (study PRJEB30179, sample SAMN05720221) | activated sludge metagenome | isolation source: Anaerobic digester | place: Japan | collected 2015-05-26 ... | reverse complement strand
GCGCGGGCACGTTGTGGACCCGCTGGCCGGCCTGAACCTGGCGGAGGCCGGGCCGTTGGCCGCCACCCTCCCTTGCCGGGCGGAGGCCATTCGCATGTTGCACCAGCCGGCGTCGCTGGCGGAGACGGAGCGGGCGCGGCAGCGACTGGCCTTGGATGAGGTCTTCGAGCTTCAGCACCGGCTGCAACTTCGGCGGAAGCATTTCCAGACCCAAGCGCGCAGCCTCCCGTGCGGCGGCGACAACCGCCTGATCAAACCGTTTCTGCGGAAACTGGGCTTCAAATTAACGGACGCCCAGACGCGCGTGTTGCGCGAACTGCGGCGGGACATGTCGGGGGCGCATCCCATGCGCCGCCTTTTGCAGGGGGATGTCGGGTCCGGAAAGACGGTGGTGGCCGCCTGCTGCGCGCTCATGGCGCTGGAAAGCGGCTACAACGTCGCGCTGATGGCTCCCACGGAAATCCTGGCGACGCAACATTTCAACACCTTCTCAGCCTGGCTGGCCGATCTCGGCATCCGGGTTGAAATGCGAACCGGCAGTTACAAAACCGCCGTTCCGCCCTCCGCTCCGTCGGGTGCAAAGGCCGCCGCCCGCGATGGCCAATCCCCCGCCGGGGCCGGTTCCCCCACGCTCCATGTGGGCACGCACGCGCTGCTGACGGAAGGGTTCGAGATGGGGAACCTGGGACTAGTCATTATTGACGAGCAGCACAAGTTTGGCGTGGCCCAGCGCGAGCAATTGGTTCGCAAGGGCGTCTATCCGCACCTGCTGGTCATGACCGCCACGCCCATCCCGCGCACGCTGGGTTTGACGGTCTATGGCGAGCTGGATGTTTCAATCCTTGACGAGCTGCCGCCCGGACGCGGGCGCATCCAGACCTTTGTGCGCAGTGCGGACCGGCTGCCGAAGGTTTGGGAATTCGTGCGGTCGCAGCTTCAGGCGGGGCGCCAGGCTTATGTGGTGTATCCGCGGGTCGAGGAAACCGACGGCAACCAGGTCAAGGCGGTCGTGCAGGAGTACGACCGCGTCAAAGCCGCGCTGGCGCCGCTGGAGGTTGGCCTGTTGCACGGGCGGATGCCGTCCGCTGAAAAGGAGGCGGTGATGCAGGCGTTTCGCCGGGGGGCGATCAAGGCGCTGCTGGCCACCTCGCTGATCGAGGTGGGGGTGGATGTGCCCAACGCCACGATCATGGTGATCGAAAATGCGGAACAGTTCGGCCTGGCGCAGTTGCATCAGTTGCGCGGCCGGATCGGGCGGGGCGCGGCCGACGCCTACTGCATCCTGGTGGCGGCGGCTCAAACGCCCGAGGCACGCGAGCGGTTGAAAGTGCTCGAATCCACGCTGGACGGATTTCAGATTGCCGAGGCGGACCTGCGGTTGCGCGGCCCGGGGGAGTTGCTGGGCCAGCAACAAAGCGGCATGCCGCGCTTCCGCTTCGCCGATTTCAACACCGACTGGCCGTTGATCCAACTGGCTCGGCGGCTGGCCGCCGCCGCTGTCGCCGGGTGAGGAAGACAGGGCGCCAAGGGGGCGGGCGGCGGAAACCGCGGAGAAATCGGGGGCGGCTCAACCGAGCACCCGGAAAGACAGTTTTTTGATGAACTCACGGCCGAAACTGGATTGCAGGCGGTCCAGGATTTCCTTGCGGCGAAAGCGTACCAGTTCGTTGAGCTGAACGTTGCTGTCCACGGAGATGAAGAGGGTGCCGTTGCGGAGGCCGGTCGGCTGGGCGTGGGCGGTGATCATCGGGTCCAGGAGATGATTCCAGACCTTCAGCACCTCCAGATTCGCCCGGCGTTGGTCCAGGCGAAGGCTTTTCTTGACCTGCAGGAGAATCTCCGCGGCGGATTTGGCGCTGACTTCCCGCGCGCGCTCTTCGGGAGCGGTATCCACCCCCCGCCATTGCGCCAACACGCGCTGGCGGGCGGAGGATTTGGGTGGGCCCAGTGGCCGGAGTCTGCGAGGGGGGGGCCGCATCAACCAGTCAACGCCCGGCTCAGGCCTTGGCGGCCTCCGGCTCGGCGGTTTCAGCCGATTTGGCCGCAGGATGCTCGTCCAGCACCAACACGCCGTGGGGATGCAGGTCGTAGTTGCCGGAGAAGGTGTTGCCGGTGAGGTAATCGTGCATGGGCTTGTAAAACTGGACGCGCACGGGTGAAGCCTGGTGATTGAGGAGGAAGAACACTTTGGTGTCCTCCTTCTGCCGGAGGCCCACCTCGACCGACTCCGGGACTTTGAGCAAGGGATGCAGGCTGCACAATTGCCGAAGCCAGACCACCAGGTCGCCATAGAAATGCTGGTGGCTCATCGTGCCGATGTAGATGGCGCGGCCCAGCCCGTAGCTGTTCATCGTCATGGCCGGCCGCCCGGCATAGAAGTCCTTGGCGTAGGTGGCAAGAATCTGACAGCCCTTCGGCTCGATGATGTCGCACCACAGGCGCGCCGGATGCAGGTGGCTGGTCGGGAAAGTGCCTTTGAAGGTGAGGTGATTTTCCTCGCCGGGGGGCAATTGGTCAAATTCCACCACCTCCAGCCCGAACAGGTCCGTCAAGTCGTGCGGATAGCCCGTATCGGGGGCGATATTGTGTTCGTCCACAAGACCGGTGTTGAACGTGCCCACGAGCGTGCCGCCGTTTTGGACGTAAAGCTTGAGCCGGTCCGCTTCCCCCCCCGACAACAGGTGCAGCGAGGGGGCGAAGACCAGGCGATAACGCGAGAGGTCTTCGGAAGGACGGGCGAAATCCACGAGGATGTTGCGGTCGTGCAGCGAGTTGTAGAAGAGCTGGATGTGCTCGCGAAGCTTGAAATGTTTGTTGGGCTGCATGGGCTGCTGCAGGACCCAGTCATTGTCGTGGCTGTAGAGGATGCAGACCTCGGCCTGGACATGCGTCCCTTTGATGGCCGGCGCCAGGAGCCGCAGTTCCTCCCCAATGTGCGCCACCTCCTTGAAAACCCGGCTTTCGGTGCTGCCGCTGTGGGGGAGCACCGCCCCATGGAACTTTTCGGTGCCAAAGCGGGGTTGCCGCCAGCGGAAGAAGAGGATGGCATTGGCTCCCCGGGAAACCAGTTGGTAGGTGAACATGCGGAGAACCCCGGGCCGTACCAGTGAATTGACCTCCTGCCAGGTGACATTTCCCGCTTTCTGTTCGATCACCCAAAAGCCGGTGTCGCCATCCGGGGTGCGGATGCCGGTTTTCTTAAGCGAGCGGAGCATGTCTATCTCGCAGGCGAGTTCCGCCGACTTGGACTTGAGGGCGGCAGTGCTTTCGATGCTGACGAAGTCAATGACCTCGGCCAGGTCGAAGTGGTCGAAGCGATGGACCAGCGGGCGCAGATTGGTGGTGACAGGCCGGTCGGGAGTGGCGGCGCGGAGGATGTCGGCCTGCATTTTGGCGAACTGGACGATGGTGTCGCTGCAGAAACGGCACCAATCCAGGACCAGCGCCGGGTTGTGGGCGGCGGGCGCGACCATCGGCATGGGAACCTGGTCCCAGGAGGTCACCACCTGGCCCCAATGGCGCAGGCCCATCATCTGGTTCAGCCGCTCGATGGTTTCGTACTTGGCTTCCAGCCACAGGTGCCAGTCGCGCCGGGTATCCTCGTTGAAAGACGCCTCGGTAAAATTGCCGCCCAGGCCGTTGTCAATCTGCCAGGCGATAAGCTGGGGATGCTGCCCCAGCGCTTTGGCCATTTCCTCGACGATTTTCTTGCAGTACGACCAGTACACGTCGCTGTTGAGGCAGGCGGCGCGGCGCGTGCCCTCCCGCTTGATCAAACCGCGCTCGTCCACCGGCAGAATCTCGGGATGTTTTTTTGCCAGCCAGATGGGCGGCCCGGCCGTGGGCGTTGCCAGCACCACCTGAATGCCGCCCTTGCCCATCAGGTCCATGACCCGCTTCAACCAGGAAAAGTCGTACTTGCCCTCCTCCGGCTCACACAGACCCCAGGTGAATTCGCCGATGCGGACCACGTTGATGCCTATGGACTGCATCAACTCGACATCACGTTCCCACGCGGCCTCGGGATTCTCTTTCGTGCCTCCATAAGGATAAACCCACTGCTCGGGGTGATAATCGACGCCGAAATACATAAGCTGCGCCTTTCGCTTGTGTTGGTTTTTCGTGTGCCGTCTAAACTCACTTTACGGAACAAGCCGCCATTTCGCAATGGATTTCTGTTCGCAAGCTGTTCGCAAGCAGGCCGAGGGGTGAAATGGCAGGTTGCCCGCGCGGCAGGACGGGCCGACGCCGGGCTTGCGAGGTGGACTCTGCTACTTGACCGCCTGGCCCTCTTGGACGTTGAAGGCGCCTTGGGCACTTTTCAGGCCGGGGTCATCGAGGTCGAGCCGATAGAGGATTTGATTGTAATCGTAGCGCGGGGTGGGGGGCGGGCGGTCGGCGAATTCCTTGGAATGGGTCCCTTCAAACAACAGGATGGGGGAGTCCTCGGGCGTGAGCTCGGGGTGGATGCGGGGATTGTAGAAGGTGTAGTTCTCGTGTGACAGGATTTTGACCGCCTTGCCCCAGGGTCCCAGCGGGGAGTCGGCCTCCGCATACCAGACCTCGCCGAAGGCGGACGGCTTGCCAAAGGCTTCCATAAACACCGTGACCCAGCGCTTCCGCCACGCATTCCAAGCCACCGAGCCGCTGTGCGGTTTCACCGGCTTGCGGTCCGCCGCCGACACCAGGGTCGCTTGCGGCGTCAACGGCTCCCAAGCCGCGGGGTCCTCCCACGCCTCGAAGGTGGCGGGGCAGCGCAGAAAGGGGAGCGGGTTGCCAAACAACACCCATTCCTTGCCCGCGGCGTCCTTCCAGAAAACCGGATGCCCGTCGGGAATCGGGGGCCGTTCCGACCCCGACTCGGACTTGGTCCAGATAACCTTGTGCCGCAGGAACTCCTGCTTTGCCTCATCCCAGACGCACAAGCCCCATTCGTAACCCTCCAGCGGCGGCTTGATTTTCACGTAAGTGCCCACCAGCCGGGGGGTGCCGGTCTTGTCGGGCAGGCTGGTGTAACCGCTCACCCAAGTGGGGCCACTGCCCGGCATCCGGGCCACCCCACGCGGCGCGCCTTTGGCGTCGGTGAAGTAATCGAACTTGAGCCGCAGCGGCGGCTCGAAGGAAGCCAGCGGCCGCAGGCTGGTGGTGGCGCTGGTCATGTCAAAGATGCCCAACGGGTATCGTGAAAGGGTGGTATCGCCCCAGGCCCAGAAGAGCCTGCCTCGGTGCACCGCGTTTTGAACACTGTCGCAGCCCAGGATTCCGAGATTGTCTTCGCCGGCAGCCTCACCCAGCTTCTCTGCCTCGGCAAACCGGCCCGCCCCCGTCAGGCGGCCCAACCGCTTCGCGATGATCACCCGCTGGACCGTCACTTTGAGCGTTTTGCCGGGCGCGGGAGTTAGCCGAACGCCCCGGTAACCGAAACCATCCTTGGGCACCTCATAACCGTGGCCGATGACCTCGAACCAGGTTTCGCGCCCCATCAACTCCGGCAAGTCCAGCGCAATCAGGCCGGCGTTGTCGGACACCAGGCGGACTTGGTGCAACGTGCGCAACTCGACCATCGGGACGGGCCAGCCGCTGCCTTTTTCGACCACTTCGATCCGGCAGGGGCGGGGCCCGGCCTCCGCCGATCCGGTTGCGGCGAGGGCCGACGTCAGGATTCCCGCAAGGCCGAGGAGCCGGCTGAAACCTTCAGTGCTCAGGAAAGGATTCATGGAGACGTTAAGTTTGACACAGCTCAGTCAGGATGCACCGTGGCGCGGCATCCGGCAACCAGGATGATCATCACAAGGATGATCATCACGGCGCGGGCTCGCGCCGCCCGGGCCCAGCGGGGCCGCTCTCAGGCACGGCGTCGTCATGGGTCAGGCCTGACCACGGCTTCGAAGGCCGGCTTGGGCCGCGCCTCGCGATCGAACAGCAGCGGATGATTGGCCCGCCGCCAGGGAAAGTCGTTGAGCCAGCTTCGACCGTCGTGAAGGTCCCAGAACGCCACGCGCGTGATGGTTTTGTCGTACCGACAAAACAACTCGAACAGGCGGCGATACTGTTCGGCCTGCCGCTGCAAGACCTCGGGGGGACACCCATTGACAAAGGGATTGTATTGCGCCAGCTCGGCGCGATGTTTGCCGTTGTCCGCCCACCATTTCGACCGCAGGACCACGTCAATGTCCAGTTCGGTGATCATCACCTGCAACCCGAGATTCCGAATGGCGACGACGGTGTCTTCAAGATCCTGCCAGGGGATGGCGTCCAGCTCGAAATGTCCCTGGATGCCGACCGCGTGAATCGGAGCTTTGCGGTCGAGCAGGGTTTTGAGCAGGCGCAGCAGTTTGCTCCGTTTGGCGGGTTGCTCGATGTTGTAATCGTTGAGAACCAGGATGGCGTCCGGGTCAACCCGGTGGGCGTGTTCAAACGCCTGGACCATGAACTCCTCGCCGGTCAAGGCCACCCACTGCGAGGGTCTCAAGTACTCCTTGCCATCGTCGAGCGGCTCATTGACGACATCCCAGGAAATGACCCGGCCGCGATAGCGTCCGGCGACCGCTTCGATATGCACCCGCATGCGCTCGAGGAGTTTCTCGCGGGTGACCGGCTGGTCGCCGTCGCGGAAAATCCAAGCCGGGGTGCGTTCGTCCTTGGCCCAAACCAGGCAATGGCCGCACACCTTTTGTTTGTTGCGGGCGGCAAACGCCATGAAGGCGTCCGCCAGCTCGAAATCGAACCGCCCCTCGGCCCGCTGCACGTGCATCATCTTCATGCAATTGGCCGGCGTCAGGGCGTCGAATTGCCGCGCAATCAGCTCCTGCTCCGCGGTTGAATAAGCGTCAGGCAGGCGGCCGTCCAGGGCGACTCCAACCAGAAACCGGCCTGCGAATCGTTCTCGCAGGGACGGGGCGTTGGTAACGGCCCAACCCTCGTGAGGGTTCCAGCCGGCGGCCAGGCAAAGGAGGGCCCAGGCTGCCCACGGTCGTCGAAGCTTGTTCATGCGCCCGCCACTGTAAGACGCGATCGCGGCCGTCGCAATCCCCGGCTCGACACCTGGGTGCGGCCGCTTTACCCTGCGTCCCGGTTGCCGTTTGGAATCACCATGACCAAAACCGAAAAACTCTTGCGCGAGCTGATCGCCCTGCCGAGTGTCAACCCGGCGTTCCTGCCGCCGCAGGACCCTCGCGCCGGGGAAGAACGCGTGGCGCATTTTCTGGCTGCAGTCGCCGCCCGGGCGGGGCTGGAAATCGAGTTCCAGCCGGTGCTGGACGGGCGCGCCAACTTGCTGGCACGGCTCACCCCGCGGGGGCCTGTTCGGAAACGGCTCCTCCTGGCGCCGCACCTGGATACCGTGCTTGCCGCGGATGCGCTGCTGACCCCGCGCCGGGCGGGCGGGCGAATTTATGGACGCGGCGCCTGCGACACCAAAGGTTCGGTGGCGGCCATGCTGACCGCGCTCGGCGAGGTGGCGCACGGCGGGCGCCGTCCGGCGCAAACCGAGATTGTCTTCGCCGGACTGGTTGACGAGGAGAACTTCCAGGCCGGCTCGCGCGCCCTCGCCGCCCGGGGCGTGAAGGCGGACCTTGCGATTGTGGGCGAGCCGACCGAATTGCAGGTGGTCACCGCGCATAAGGGAAGTCTCTGGATCCGGCTGGAAACGCGCGGGAAAGCCGCGCATGGGTCCCGGCCCGAGCTCGGGCGCAACGCCATTCACGAGATGGCGCGGGTGGTCGAGCTGTTGGAAACGCGCTACGCGGCGGGTCTTCGCCGGCGGCGTCACCCGTTGCTGGGGTCGCCCACCGTCAGTGTCGGCCTCTTTTCCGGCGGCACCCAGGCAAACATCGTTCCCGATCGCGCCGCGATCGTGGTGGACCGGCGCACGGTCCCGGGCGAGACCGAGGCCGGCGTGCGCCGGGAATTGGCCGGATGGTTGCGGCAGGCGAAACTGAAGGCGGTTTTGGCCACGGCAAAGCCGGTGCCCTGCCGGCCCCTGGAGACCGACCCCTCCCTTCCGTGGGTGAGACAACTGCTCGGAAGCGCCGGACGCCGCCGGTCCGTGGGCGCGGATTACTTCTGCGATGCGGCGATCCTCGCCGAGGGCGGCACACCCAGTGTGGTATTTGGTCCCGGCAGCGTGGCCCAGGCCCACACTGCCGACGAATGGATCGCCTTGGATGCCCTGGAGCAGGCCACCGCCATTCTGACCCGCTTTTTGCGCGGGCTGCCTTGAACCCGAGCGCTGCTTCGGAGTCCCAACCCCATGTCTGCCGTTCACGCTGAAACCGTCGCCCCCGCCGATGCCGCGCGGGATGCCGGTTTTTTCCGGCAAAGCGGCTGGCTGATGGTCGCCAACATCGGCGGAGGTGCGCTGATGTGGGCGGTGCATTTCCTGGCCAGGAGAATTCCGCCGGGCGAATACGGCAATTTTGGGGGATTTCTCGCGGTGATCATGGTGCTGCCCACCATTCCGCTGCAGATGGTGCTGGCGCAGCAAACCGCGCGGGCGCTGGCCACGGGCCGGCACGGTGAGCTTTCGGGAGTCATCCGCCTGTTCTGGCGGGGGACGTTCTGGTTCTGGCTCCTGGCGGCGGTGGCGGCCCTGGTGTTTCAGCGTCAAATCCTGACGGCTTGGAAGGTTGAGAATCCCATGGCGCTTTACCTCACGCTGCCCGTTGTGCTGCTCACGCTCTGGATGCCGATGTTCTGGGGGGTGCTGCAAGGCCAGCAGAATTTTCTGTGGCTCGGCTGGAGCATGTTGAGCAACGGGATAGGCCGGCTGGGCGTGGCCGCTTTTGCCGTGCTGGTGCTGCACGCCTACGCCGCCGGCATGCTGACCGGCGTGTTGTTGGGCACTGCCCTGGCCTTCGGCATCGCCGCGTGGCAAACCCGGGCGCTGTGGCTGTGTCCCCCCACGGCCTTTGACCGGCGCGGCCTGGCGCGGCAGGTGATTCCGCTGGTGCTGGGATTTCTCGGGTTCCAGATTCTGTTCACCGCCGACACCATGTTTGTGAAAACCTATTTCAGCGAGGAGACGGCTGGTTTTTATGTCGCCGCGGGCACCCTCTCCCGGGCCCTGATGTGGCTGGTGCTGCCGCTGGCGGCCGTCATGTTTCCCCGGCTGGTGCACAGTGCGGCGCGGGCCGAGAAGACTAATTTGCTGGGGGTGGTCCTGGTCGGCACGGCGGTGCTGGCGGTCGCGGGGGTGGCGGGGCTGGTGCTGCTTGGGCCGTGGGTGGTGCGGATTCCCTACCCGGAGAGTTTTGCCCGGGTGGTCATTCCCCTCCTGCCGTGGTATGCGGGAGCCATGGTGCCGCTGGCGGTCGCCAACGTCCTGCTGAACGACCTCCTGGCGCGCCCAGCCTCGAAGCTGGGGCTGGGGCTGGCCATTCTCACCGTCGCGCTCGCCTACATGTTCTGCCTGACCCGCCTCCACAGCAGCCCGGTCCAGGTGCTCCAGGTCATGGGCTGCTTCAACCTCCTGTTGCTCGCCGTCTGCGCCGCCTTCCGCTACGCCCGCCAGTCCCCTCACCGAACGGGACTGCCGCCGTCCTGACGGCCGGGGCTCGAAGGCCGGGGCTCGAAATCGCTCTGGTTCACCCAGCCCGCATTGAGTTTTTCCCCTCGCAGGAAGCGTTCATGGAACCCCACATGGGCGGGGTTGGCGTGCGGATACCGGTCAAAGACCTCGTCGTGCCCGGACATTCGCGGGTCGTCTTGCTGCTTCAGTTCACGGAAAAGCGTGTTGGTCAGCGAACGCAGCAGCGCCGCTGCGTCGGCCGAGCCGGCCAGGTTCCGGAGGCAATCGGGATCGTCCCGCAAATGGTACAGTTCCTCCGCCGGCCTCGGTCCAAAGCAGAGCGCCCAGTGCGTGTCGGCGGGGTTTTTCCGATGCGCCTCCAGGATGAACGTCTTGGTCGCGCCGCCGTCGCAGTCAAGGTACCCGGTTTCCGGGTTGCCTGCGGGCCAGCGGGCCGGCTCGAAATTGCGCAGGTAAAGCCAGCCATTGCGCACGATGCCGCGGGTGGGGTAGCCCCAGTCGTTCGGGCGCCCAATGTCCGTGCGCTCCTTGCCGATAAGAACATGGTCGCGGCCCGCCTCAACCAGACCGGACTTCGTGGACCGGAAAATGCCGGTCAAACTGCGGCCTGGCGACTCGGCCATGCCGGTCGAGGCCCATCGCAGTCCCGCCACTTCGATAAGCGTCGGCGCAAGGTCTATGAAACTGACGAAGTCATCCACAACGCGGCCGGGGCGGACAATGCCGTTTTTCCACATGATGGCCAAAGGAACCCGGTTCGCAAAGTCATAGGCGTTTCCCTTGATGCGCGGGAACGGCATGCCGTGATCGGAGGTGACGATCACCAGGGTGTTGTCCAGCCAGCCGCGTTGCTCCAGCGACGCGAGCATCCGCCCCAGGTGCCGGTCAAAGTGCTCCACCTCGAAGGCGTAATCCAGCATGTCATGACGCACCGTCTCGTGGTCCGGCCAGTAACCCGGCACCCGGTCCAGGTCCGTCAGCTTCTTGCCCCCTTTGGCAACGCCCGACCCGAACTCGTAACCCCGATGCGGTTCGACCGCGCCATACCAGAAACACCACGGCGTGTTGGGCGGGGCGGCATCCAGGAAGTCCTCAAAATTGGCCGCGTAGTCGTTGTTGCTGATGCCGCTGGCGGGCGGCGTGGCCTTACGGCGGTTGAAGGCCTTGCCCGTCATTTCCCGCGGCGCCCCGGCGGCATTGGTGGCCGTGCCCGGCGCCCAGCCCTTCTGCGTATGGCCTACAAACCAGCCGTGCTCGGCGAGCGCCTCCGCCCAGGTCTTGAACTCCGGCGGGAAATAGCACAAATGGTTGGCCGCCGCCTTGAGCTGCCACGGATTGCGTCCGGTGAGGATGCAGGCCCGTGAGGGAGCGCATTTGGCGTTGGGGGTGTAGGCGTGGTGGAACAGCAGCCCGGCGCCGGCCACCCGATCAAAGGCGGGCGTCTTGACCCACTTTGTGCCGTAAGCCCCGGCGTGCGCACTCCAGTCATCCGCGATGGCAAACAAGATGTTGGGCGGTCGCGCCGGTTCGGCGCTGAACCCCGGCTGCCCCAGCGCAACACCGCCAACGGCGAGGGCAAGTCTCAGCAAGTTTCTCATCGAGTGGAGGGGAATTGAATCCAGGGTCATCTGGGTCGTTGAGCCGGCGGCTTGTAGTCCGAATGCCAGTACAGCTTCCAAAGCTCCTCCAGCCGGATCGGCGCCGCCCGGCCGTCCGCCATGCCGATCACCACCGCACCCGGCAGGGGAGCGCCCGGCGGCAGGTTGCGGGGAGCGCTCAAGGGACCTTTGCCGCCGTGACGGGCGATGGTCACGCGACCGATCGGCCCCTGGTTGCTGGCATTGTTGATTTCTCCCGCGTAAAGGTTGCGGGCGGGCGTGTCTGTTGCCTGGGGCCAGAGGTCCACCCAAATCGAATCCATGAACGCCGGCGTCTCCGAGGGGCGCTGGATCCGGGATTCCTTTTTGAACTGCTTGGCGGGGTCGGCATACGGATCCGACTCGTACAGCCATCCGTTCATCGCATAGCTGCCCCGCATCGGCGGCGTCGAGTTCCACAACCAGCCGATGTCCGCCGTGCCATACCACCCGCTCGGCGCGGGTTTGTTTGTCCCCGCCGCGGGGCAAAACCGCACCGCGCTGACCTGCGCATGGTACCGCATCAGGCTGCCCATCCACAGCGTGTTCACATACGTCGGGTCGTAAGGGTAGTAGGCAAACAACCTGCCCGTATCGCTGAGGTACATGAAGCCCGACAGCGTCAGTTGCTTCAGATTGTTGGTGCAATTCACCTGTTGCGCCTTGATTTTGGCTGAGCTCAGCGCCGGCAACAGCATCGCCGCCAGAATGGCAATGATCGCAATGACAACCAATAATTCAATCAGCGTGAAGCCCGCGGCCCGCTGGCGGGCCGGAAGGAAGATCGGCCGTTGTCGCTTCATGCTCTTCGAACTTTGGCCAGGCGTGGACGCAGCGCACGGAGTCCAGGAGCCAGTCCGCCCCGTCCGCCATCACCACGGGCGTTGTACAGCCTTCCGCCCCCCCGTCAAGCCCCCAATGGCATGGGGCGTGGACGGCCCCGCCCGCCCCCGGCGCTCAGACCCGCAGTTTATCCGCGGCAGCGACCAGGTAGAGGGTGCCCTCAAAAGGCAGCGGTTCCGGGTAGGGTTGCGGCACAAACCCCATACGGGTGTAGAGACGGATGGCCGGGGCATTGTCAGCCATGACGAACAAGGAACACGCCGAAACACCCAATTCCAGACAGCCGCGGCGGCACAGCTCGGCAATGAGCAGCGCGCCCAGACGGCGACCCCGCCGCGCCGGGGCGATCACGAGCCGCGCCAGGTGGCACCGGCCCAGGCGCAGGTAATACTGCCCGAAGCCCAGCAACTCGTTGTCCGCGGCAACCAGCGCGAACGAGGGCACCTCCCGCCACCGAACGTCGTGCTTGAACGTGGCTTCGGTGAAAGGGAACCGCAGGTCCGGGCCGCCCCACCTGCGGCAGCTCTCCAGGTCGGGAAACCATCCCATGATTTCCAGCACGTGGCTCTCGGTTGCGGTCTCGAGTCTCATCGCCACGAAGCCCCGCCCCTCAGTTGTTCTTCCGCACGGTCAGCGCGATATCGTCTTCAAACGCCGGCGCTTCGAATCCCCGGCGTCCCGCCGTGTGCGCGAAGCGGTCCCGTTTCACCGGTGTTCCCGCTTTGGGATCAATCCACTCGGCATGGAAGGTGCCGCCGGGAAGCTCGAGTTCCAAAACAATCTCTCCCCCTTTGAACCGGGTCTGCCGAACACGCTTCGGATCGCCCAGGCCGGACCGGATGTAAACCAGGTAATCCTGCGAGGGCTTGACCAAGGCCCGGGCGGTGACGCCGGCGGGGAAGGTGCCGCGCAGCACGGAAGGGTCCGGGCGCATGTGGATGAAATCAAAGCCCTCAAGCACCTCCCGCAGGACCCGGAGCTGCCGTCGCAGTGTGGGGCTGCCGCCCCCCGGCTGGGAGGCCGGATACAGAAACGTCCCATCCTCCCTTCCCGCAATGAAAGAGTAATCGAGATTGTTGAAAAGCCCCCCGCCGGCGACGATGAAATCCCATGCTTCCATGCGATACGCGGCGTCATTCGTGCCGCGAAAGCCGGTTTCATTATCCCCAATGACCCGGTCCAAGTGGTAATTCATCGCCACCGTGTCGGGCGGGGCCGCGTAATGAAAATTGAGGATCGAGACCTCCGGATGCGGTTTCTCGACTTTCGCTTGATGATTGGCAATGTTCTGCGAAATCAGGTGCCGCACCCCCAGTTCGTTCCCGGCCGACCGGATCACGCCGGCGATATGATGCTGCCACTCGAGGGTCACGCCGCCGAAATAGGGTTCGTTGCAGATTTCGTAGTAGAGATTGTCGAAGTCTTTGAGCTCCCGAACCAATTTGCGGACCATTGCCTCCTGGAACCGGAGCAGGCCCCCATGTTTGTCCAGGGTGTACACGTTCGTACGGGCGACGGCGCCGACCTGGTTGACATTGTTGAGGGCATTCATCGGGCTGAGCCGCCACATCCCCTCCTCGTAAAAGGGACAGAACAGGTTTAGTTCCACAATCACCCCGTGTTTCGCGGCAAGTTGCATGAAATCCTTCAGGCGCTCGAAATAGGCCGGGTCCCAGCGGGTGAGGTCAAACTTGTTGCCGCCGTTGACGTAACCCGGCTCTCCACTGCGAGCCCAAGGGCAGATGAACCGCCCGGGCAGGGGCGCCAGCGTGTTGCTGGCGATATTGAAGGCCGACGGTGGTTCGCAGTAGGCCCCCGCCCAGGTCCGCGTCCCGTTCATTCCCTCCCGCTCAAGCGTTTCCAAGTACCGGGCGTAATTGAAATCGAGGTTCAGAACCGCCCCGTAATGTTCGCCCGAAGTAATGAGGACCGTCGGCTTGCCGCGAAAGAGGAAGTAATGGGGGTTATCCGGGTGTAATTGAAGCGCCGCTGCGGGCGGGGCCGCAAAAACCCAGCTCGCCGTCAACCCCACGACGGATGCAACCTGCCAAAGGCCCCGGGAGAGACATTGCACACAGTTCATAATCAGGCCGGTTTTCCGGGCGCAGCAACCCGCCAGCCGGTTGCCGCGGTCCGTTCTTTATCTCTTGATGACCGGCGGGACAAGCCGCCGTTTACCAGTTCGTTTTCGAGTTCGAACCTTCGCCGGGCGGACCGGGCAGGGGCTGCGGCGCGCGCAGTTTGCGGTAGATCCAGGTTTCCAGCGGCCGCAACGGCCGCAGCCAGCGGTAGAACGGCGAATAAATCAGGCGAATGCGGATGACGGACAAAAACATGGTCAGCGAGGTGCGGAACAGGGTGACCTTCGAACCGATCTTGTCGGTCCATTCGGTGGGCACCTCCAGCACGCGATAACCGGCGTGTTTCAACGAGTAGAGCAGGTTGATGTCAAACGCCATGTCGGCGATGCGCAGCGAGGGATGGATGGCCTCGACCGCCTTGCGGTGCATGACTTTGGCGCCGCACTGGGTGTCGCGAATGTGCATGCCGAACAGCAGCTCCACGATCAGGTGGAACACGCGGCTGGCGAACCGGCGCCGGCCGCTTTGCTCGACGTGCAGGACCGACCCCGGCAGCCAGCGCGAGCCAATCACGCAGTCGGCCTCGCCCGCGCGCTTCACCAGGTCGTGAAACGCCTGGGGAGGCGTCGCCCCGTCCGCGTCCACGTAACCAATCAAATCCGCCAGCGGCGCCAGCTTGAGCCCTTCAATCAGCGCGCCGCCTTTGCCGATCGGGTCCGCGAACTCCAGCGTGCTGATCGCCGGAAAGTCCACGGCCACCCGCCGCACCACCTCGAGGGTGTTGTCGCGGCAGCCATTGAGCACCACCACCAGTTGGAATTTCCCGCGGTAATGCTCCTGGAAATAACGCCCGTAGTCGCGCAGCACCGGTTCGATGCGGCGCGCTTCGTTATAAGCGGGAATGAGGAGCAGCAGGCTCGGTTCCGTCACACGATGCAAGTCTAGCACGTTGCGCCGCCGGCGGCCATCGCCAACTCGCGGAGGTCCGCCGCGAACGCGTCCACGTCCTCCGGCGTTGTGTCCCAACTGCACATGAGGCGCGATTCCTCCCAGCCGCCCACCTGCGTGTAAAACTTCCAGCCGCGCGCGTGCAGGCCCTCGATCACCGGCTCGGGCAGGCGGGCAAACACCGAGTTGGTCTGGACGGGGTAGGCAATCTCGACGCCCGGCACCCCGCGCAGCGCCGCTTCCAGGCGCCGGGCCATGGCGTTGCTGTGCGCCGCGTGCCGCAACCACGCCCCGTCCTGCAGCATGCCGACCCAGGGCGCCGAGAGGAACCGCATCTTGGAGGCCAACTGGCCGCCCTGCTTGCAGCGATAGTCGAATTCTCGCGCCAGCTCGGGGTTGAAAAAAACCACCGCCTCGCCCACCGCCAGGCCGTTCTTCGTTCCGCCAAAGCACAGGACGTCCACCCCCGCCTGCCACGTCACCTCCTTCGGACTCACCCCCAGCGACGCCACCGCATTGGCGAACCGCGCGCCGTCCATGTGGATTCGCAGTTGGTAACGCCGGGCGGCCTCGGCCAGCGTGTTCAATTCGGCCAGCGAATAAACCGTTCCCACTTCCGTTCCCTGCGTGAGGCTCAGCACCCGCGGTTTGGGATAATGAATGTCGGTCCGCTTGTTCACCGCCTGGGCGATCGCGTCCACGTTGACCTTCCCCTGGGCGCCCGGCAGCAGCAAAACCTTGGTGCCGTTGGCGAAAAACTCCGGCGCCCCGCACTCCGAGGTCTCCACATGCGCGCCCTCGTGGCACAAGATGCTGTGGTAGGACTGGCAGAGCGAGGCCAGGGCCAGCGAGTTGGCCGACGTCCCGTTGAACACGAAAAACACCTCGCAGGGGGTCTCGAACACCTCCCGCAGCAGGTCCGACGCTTTTTGCGTCCACGAATCGTCGCCATAACTCACCTCGTGGCCCCGGTTGGCCTCGACCATCGCCGCAAAGGCCTCGGGACAAATCCCCGCATAATTATCACTGGCAAAATGCCGCGCGCGTGCCGCTGTCACTGACTTCATGCGCCAAGGGTAGCGTTGCCGCGCCGGGGTTGAAAAGGGGCGATTTGCGCTTCCGGTTTGGTCGGATTGGCCTAAACTCGCGCGCGTATGGAATGGCTCACCGACCTGATTTGGCACCACGGCAAGTTTCTGGGCATCGAATGGAGCGTCTGGAAGGTTGTGGGGTGGACGGGCAACGCCGTGTTTTTCTCGCGTTTCTTCGTGCAATGGTATGCCACCGAGAAGCTGAAACGGGTTGTGGTGCCCACCGCCTTCTGGTGGCTGAGTCTGACCGGCTCGCTTCTGCTGTTGATTTATTCGTTTCGCCAGCGGGATTCGGTCTTCATTTTTGCCTACCTCTTCACCTGGATTCCTTACATCCGCAACCTGGTCATCCATCACCGCCACGCCCAGGCGCATCTCGAGTGCCCGCATTGCGCCATCCGCTGCCCGCCCCATTCCAACTACTGCTTCTCCTGCGGCAGCCCCATTTCCCCCGACAAAGCGCCGGCTTGAGCGTGGGACAAACGGCAGCGCCGGCTCCCCACCCCGCCGGCCGCAGGCGCGCGTCTCGGGACTTTGACAGACAACCTTTCGGGCGCGAAATTACCCTGTCCGGCTTCCGGGCTTTATGCGAACGTTGCCATCCAATCCCGGTCCGGCCGCACCGTCCGCGGCGGCCAGGACCGCGACGGGTTCGGCGGCGGCCGGCTCAACGCTGGCCGAGGCGCTGGACCGCCACACGGTCGTCGGCACCCTCTGGCGGGCGGAGAATGGCCGCGTCCGCTGCCTGGCGTGCGGACACCGCTGTCTGATCGCCGAGGGGCGGCGCGGCATCTGCAAAGTCCGTTTCAACCGGGGCGGCCAGCTTCACGTGCCCTTCGGCTACGTGGCGGGGGCGCAATGCGACCCGGTGGAGAAGAAGCCTTTCTACCACGTTTACCCGGGCAGCAATGCCCTGACGTTCGGGATGCTGGGCTGCGACTTCCATTGTTCCTATTGCCAGAACTGGGTGACCAGCCAGGCGCTGCGGGATCCGGCCTCGCGGGCCCCGATCGAGGAGGTCACCCCCGCCCAATTGGTCGCCGCGGGGCGCCGCGCCAATGCGCGCCTGGCGGTCTCGAGCTACAACGAGCCGCTCATCACCGCCGAATGGGCGGTGGCGGTTTTCCAGGAGGCCCGGGCCGCCGGAATGGCCTGCGCCTTCGTTTCCAACGGCAACGCCACCCCGGAAGCCCTCGATTTTCTCCAGCCCTGGATAGTGGCTTATAAAATTGATTTGAAGGGCTTCAACGCCCAGCGGTACCGCACCCTGGGCGGAACCCTTGACCACGTCCTGGAATCCATTCGCATGGTGCATGCGCGAGGCCTGTGGCTCGAGGTGGTCACCCTCCTCGTCCCCGGCTTCAACGACAGCGAAGCCGAGCTGCGCGACCTGGCGCGATTCCTGGCTTCGGTCAGCCGCGACATCCCCTGGCATGTGACGGCGTTCCACCCCGATTACAAGCTGACCGGCCCGCCCCCCACCACCGCGGCCCAACTGATCCGCGCGGCCGAGATCGGCGCGGCCGAGGGGCTGCGCTTTGTCTATGCCGGCAACGCTCCCGGACGGGTGGGGCATTGGGAAGACACCCGGTGTCCGCGTTGTCACGAGACCTTGATCTCCCGCCACGGCTTCTGTGTGAGGGCCTATGGTCTGAGCGCCGACGGCAAATGCCCCAAGTGCGGAACCGCGATCCCCGGCCTTTGGGCTGCGGAGGCTGCGCCCGCGCCCGCCGGCCTGGATTCCTTCAACCGCTTTCCGCGCCGGATTCGCCTGTGAAAGTCACTCCACAAACCGCAACCCCAATGAAAACCCGCATCCGTCCCGCCGCCGTTGCCGGACGTTTTTATCCGGCGGACGCGGCTTCCCTGCGCCAGATGATTCAATCGTTCCTCGCCACCGCCCCCCGGACGGGCGGGGACCCCAAAGCGATCATCGCCCCCCACGCCGGTTACGTGTATTCCGGCCCCATCGCCGCCTCGGCCTATGCCTCATGGGCGGCGGCCCGGGACACCATTCGGCGGGTCGTGTTGGTGGGTCCAGCGCATTTCGTGCCCTTCCGGGGTCTGGCCCTGCCCTCCAGCGAGGCGTTTGAGACCCCCTTGGGCGAGGTGCCGGTGGACCGCGAAGCCCTCCAGCGTCTGCTGGCTTTGCCACGCGTGCAGCTCCTGGATGAGGCACACACCAACGAGCATTCGCTCGAGGTGCAGTTGCCGTTTCTCCAGACGGTGCTGAACCGCTTTTCAATCGTGCCCGTGCTCGCCGGCCAGGCTTCCGACTCCGAGGTTTGCGCCGTGCTCGA